>Ga0172371_10009874_pt1 | contig 13038 bp, 10 predicted proteins | sample Lak12m_FD_114543 | JGI IMG/M metagenome (GOLD analysis project Ga0172371, IMG submission 114543) | Freshwater microbial communities from Kabuno Bay, South-Kivu, Congo - kab_022012_12m | ecosystem: Environmental > Aquatic > Freshwater > Lake | place: Democratic Republic of the Congo: South-Kivu... | reverse complement strand
TATCGGATATGATCCCAACAACTCCCTGGTAAAGGACCTTCTGGAACTGGATGACTACGGCTTCGTCGTCACCAACAACGATCTGGAAACCTCTGTGCCGGGGGTATTTGCCGCCGGCGATATCCGGGCCAAGCTCCTTCGTCAAATATCCACCGCTGTGGGGGAAGGTGCGACAGCCGCCTTTGCCGCAGAGCGATACCTTGAAAACGTGAGATGAGAACACCTCCCCGATGTGTCAAATGGATTCCGCCATTGCTGGCCGGGATCTGCATGCTCCTGATGGTGAACGGGTGCGCCGTCTGGCACAGCATCTTTGGAGACGAGGAAGAACTCACCCCTGCCGAGCTCATGACCCAGGGATTGGAGGAGTTCAACGACGGCGATTTCGCGAAAGCGGCAGAGATTTTCCAAAAAGTCAAAGACCGGTATCCGTACAGCAAGTATGCGACCCAGGCCGAGCTCAAGATGGCCGACGCCCAGTACGAAAAGGGTCTTTATGAAGAGGCTTACGATAGCTATATGGAGTTTGAGAAACTCCACCCCAAGAACCCGGAAATCCCTTACGTCATGTACCAAAAAGGGATGTGCAATTTCAAGCGGGCGGGGACCGTTGACAGAGACCAATCTTACACACGGCAGGCACAGGAGGACTTTGAGCGCGTTATCAAGGTGCACCGCAGGAGTCCCTATGCTGAAAAGTCCCGCCGAAAGGTACGGGAGTGCTACATCAGACTGGCCGAGCATGAAATGTATGTGGGTGATTTTTATTTTAAGATGCAAAAATATCAGCCGGCCATGGCGCGGTATCTCTATCTCATTGAACACTACCCCGATGTGGGGCAATATTATTTAGCCCTTGAAAAAATCAACATCTGCAAGGAAAAGGTAGCTGCACAAAAGGAAGAAGATCTATCCTGGTGGGGACGGCTCAAAGGTTCCATCTTCGATTAGGCTCTTGAGGGCGCTGAGGGCCTCGCCCAGTTTTTCCGGCTGATCCCCCCCTCCCTGCGCCATATCCGGCCGGCCGCCGCCTTTCCCCCCTACCATGCCCGACAGCCGTTCCACCATCTTGCCCGCATGAAATCTGCCCGCGAGGTCCCGCGTGACCAGGCAGATCAGCATGGCCTTTCCATCCGTCTTGGCGCCGAGCAGAACGATGCCGGATTTCAGCTTGTCTTTCACGCGGTCGGCCCATTCCCGCAGCTCTTTTGGAGAAGCGGCCTCCACCTCCCGGGCAATCGCCCGAACGCCTCCCATCTCCTGGATTCCGGACAACAGGTCATCCGATTGCTGAGTGAGGAGTTTCGCCGAGAGAGAGTCTATGACCCGCTCCTTTTCTTTAAGGGCTTTCAGCATCCGTCCTATCTTATCGTTCAACTGGTCGGGGCCGGTCTTGAGCAGAGCGGCCGCGGACCGCAGTTCATGGTCCTTCTTCAGTGTATATTCGAAGGCCCCTTCGCCGGTCAGCGCCTCTATCCGGCGCATATTGGCGGCCACAGCCCCCTCGCTGACAATCCGAAACAGGCCAATGTTGCCGGTCCGATCCGTATGGGTTCCTCCGCACAGCTCCATGCTGATCCCCTCGCCGATGGTGACCAATCGGACCGTTTCGCCGTACTTTTCCTCAAAGATCGCCATGGCGCCGGTCTTCATGGCCTGCTCCTTTGACATGACCTGCGTCCGGAGCGGAAGATTTTCACGGATATGCCGATTCACGAGGCGCTCAATGTCATCCAGGTTATCCGGAGAAACCTGCGTGAAATGGCTGAAGTCGAATCGGAGCCTTTCCGGGGAGACCAGTGATCCCGCCTGTTTCACATGATCGCCCAATACCTCCCTGAGGGCTGCGTGGAGGAGGTGCGTTGCCGTATGGTTGCTGGCCGCAGCCCTTCTCCTGTCCCCGTCCACAGCGGCGAAGACCGCTTCGCCGACACTCATTGCGCCCGTCGCGAGTCGACCTTTATGGACGTAGAGGTCCGTTCCAGCCTTGAAGGTCTGGGTCACTCGAAATCCCGCGGTCCGGGTGCGTATCCAGCCCGAATCACCGACCTGTCCCCCTGACTCCGCGTAGAAGGGCGTCTGATTCAGGATCACCTCGGCCTCTTCCCCGGCGGTAATGGTCGGCACCTCACTTTCGGCAGCCACCAGGGCGATGATCGCCGGTTCGGATTCCATGGTATCGTATCCCACAAAACGGGTAACGAGCCCGCGCGCCATGAGCCCGCGAAAGACCTCAGGGATCTCCGCCTCCCCGCTGCCCTTCCACGATTCCTGGGAAAGGGCCCGTTGCCTGGCCATGGACCGTTGATACCCGTCCCGGTCTACGTTCAGATGTTCATCCCTCGCCACGTCCTCCAGGATATCCAGGGAGAGCCCGTAGGTGTCATACAATTTAAAGGCCACTTCGCCGGGAATCACGTCGCGTCTCTTTTCCTTCAACCCCGCGATCTCTTCTTCCAGCACCCGCATGCTGTACTGGAGCGTGTCGGCGAACCGTCTCTCCTCGTTTTCCACGACCCCGTCGATCAGACTCCTGCCCCGTATCAACTCATGGTAATCCGACCCCATAACGTCGATAACCTTGTCGCAGACAGAGCGCAGGAATACCCCCTTCAGGCCCAGGGTCTGGCCGAAGCGGAGGGCCCTGCGGATGATCCGCCGCAGTACATATCCCCGTCCCTCGTTGGAAGGCAGGATCCCGTCGCCGATGAGAAAGGCCACCGCCCGTGCGTGATCCGCGATCACCCGAAAGGCCACGTCCTGTTTTTCCCGGTCGCCATAGGACTTCTGCGAGAGCTCCTGGATACGGCCGATAATATCCTGGAACAGATCCGTATCATAATTGGAGGCGACCCCCTGAACCACTGCCGTAATCCGTTCGAGCCCCATCCCCGTGTCGATGTTGGGCCTGGGGAGGGGCATCAGACGGCCGTCCGGATCCCGGTCGAACTGGGTGAACACCAGATTCCAGATCTCCAGAAACCGGTTGCAGTCGCACCCGGGGGCGCATTCGGGCCGTCCACATCCTGCGGCAGGCCCCTGATCGATATGGATCTCGGAGCAGGGACCACAGGGACCTGTATCTCCCATGGCCCAGAAGTTATCCTTCTCCCCCAGCCTCACGATCCTGTTCGATGGGATTCCGATCCTTTCCTCCCAGATCCGGTATGCCTCGTCGTCATCCTTGTATACCGAGACATGAAGCCGTTCGGCCGGGAGGCGGTATCCCTCCGTCAGAAGGTCCCACGCCCACTGGATGGCCTCTTCCTTGAAGTAATCCCCAAAAGAAAAGTTCCCCAGCATCTCGAAAAAGGTATGGTGCCGGGGGGTATACCCGACGTTCTCGAGATCGTTGTGCTTGCCTCCGGCGCGCATGCACTTCTGCGAGGTGGCCGCCCGGGTGTATCCCGGGTTGTCCTCACCCAGAAAGGCCCCCTTGAACTGAACCATTCCTGCGTTGGTAAACAGCAGGGTGGGGTCGTCTCTCGGCACCAGAGAGGAGCTTTCGACAATCCGGTGGCCGCGTGCCTTGAAGTAGTCCAAAAATGCGCTTCTGATTTGCCTGAAATCCATAGGGTCACCAATCCGTCAATCCTTCACTTCCTCTTTCTCTTTTTGGACTTGTTGCAGCCCGGTTTTTTCCCGGATCAGGTCGGCAATCTTGTCCCGAATATCCGTGTTCTCGGCCAGAAAGTGTTTCACGTTCTGCCGCCCCTGGCCGATCCGGTCTTCCCCAAAGTTGTACCAGGCCCCGCTCTTTTCAATAATGCCCAGGAAAACGCCCACGTCGAGAATATCCCCCTCCTTTGATATGCCCTCCCCATAGATGATATCGAATTCGGCCTCCTTGAAAGGGGGGGCGACTTTATTTTTGACGACCTTGACCCGGGTCCGGCTTCCGATCGTCTGTTCCCCATCCTTGATGGCGCCGACCCGGCGAATGTCGAGGCGCTGGCTTGCATAGAACTTGAGGGCGTTTCCTCCGGTGGTCGTCTCCGGGTTGCCGAACATGACCCCGATCTTCATTCGAATCTGGTTGATGAAGATAACGCAGGTCCTTGACTTGCTGATGGTGGCCGTGAGTTTTCGAAGGGCCTGGGACATGAGCCGGGCCTGAAGGCCTACATGGTGATCGCCCATTTCTCCCTCGATCTCGGCCTTGGGGACAAGGGCCGCCACAGAGTCGATGATCAATACATCGATGCCCCCGCTCCTGACCAGGATTTCCGCGATATCCAGGGCCTGCTCGCCTGTGTCCGGCTGAGATACGAGGAGACTGTCCACATCCACACCCAGGTTTCTGGCATAGGCCACGTCAAGGGCGTGTTCCGCGTCCACAAAGGCCACCATGCCTCCCTTCTTTTGGGCCTCCGCGGCGATTTGCAAGGCGAGGGTCGTCTTGCCGGAGGATTCAGGGCCATAGATCTCCACCACCCGACCTCGAGGAACGCCGCCGACCCCAAGGGCCAGGTCAAGGGCCAGGGACCCTGTGGAGATGGAGGGGATATCCAAAAAGCTCTCATCCCCCAGCTTCATGATGGAACCCCGGCCAAACTGCTTTTCTATCTGAGAAATAGCCTGTTCAATTGCTCGATCTCTTTCCATGGGACCCCCCTATCTCTCACATTGGATTTGAATTGCACTGCCTGCCAAAGGGACCTCCATCTACGGGCCCCTTCAATGACCATGCGGCCATTCGGCTATACTCAGATCCGCCCGGCTTGAGATCACTCCGGGAAAAAACAAGCTCGCCGAGGGTGCACTCGGGGCCATCGAGGTCCCGATGCGCGGCCAAGAACCCGTCCAGCCGGTTATCGCACACGGTCCCCGGTCGAAACCTCCCTAGGGTCAGGTGAGGTCTGAAAGGTCGACGCTCCTCCTGGAACCCGAAGGGCGCCAGGCCTTTTTGCAGATCGTCCCTCAATGAGCCCATGCGGTCCACGTCACCCGTCAGGTCCACCCAGAGCACCCTCGGGGTTCTTCGGCTGCCGAACATGCCGACCCCTTTCACCCGAACTTGAAAGGGCGCATGCGGGCGGCATACTCTTCCCACGGTCTCCCCGATAGGCCCGACCTGATACTCCTCCACGTTTCCCAGGAAGACCACTGTCAGATGGATATTGGACACACGGACCCATCGGATATTCAGAGAGGCGGCCTGACCATCCCTCGACAGACCGGCGAGTGTCTCCCGAATCTCCGCTGGAAGTTCAAACGCCAGGAAGGAACGGATCGCCATTCAGATGCCTTCTGACCCAATCCAGGGCCATGCTGGAGGTGTTGAGCTTAATCTGTTTACGCCGTCCCCAGAAACGGTACCGCCGTGAAACCGTTCCGCCGGCGCTGGCCAGTCCGATAACCACGGTCCCCACCGGCTTTTCTTCACTCCCCCCATCAGGCCCGGCAATCCCTGTGACGGCGATCCCCAGATCGCTCGTCAAGCACCGTCTCACGCCCCGGGCCATCTCCTCTGCAGTCTGGGCGCTCACGGCGCCGTGGGTTTCAAGGGTCTTCGGGTCCACACGAAGGATATCGACCTTCGACAGGTTGCTGTAGCAAACCACCCCGCCCTGGAAGTACTGGGAACTCCCTGGCACGTTGGTCAATCGGTGTCCGATCAACCCCCCGGTGCACGACTCGGCAACAGACAGGGTCGTTTTTCTGTCGGCAAGGAGACGGCCCACGACCTCCTCCATCTCCTGGTCGCCCGCCGCAAAGACATAGGCTCCCAAAAGGGACGTAACCTCGCGTTCCGCCTGGTCGAGGGCCGCTGTAACGGCCGCTTCGTTTGGACCCCGAAGGCTCATGGTGATGTGGTTTTCCGGATATTTGGGATAAAACCCGAATACCACATCCCCTGAGAGGCCTCTTAATTTGGTGAATATTTCGGCGATGCGCGGTTCATCCACGCCGTACAGCTTCAAAACCCGCTGCCGGGTCACCGGCGGCCTTTCATACAGGCTGAGGAGCTCGGGGATGACAAAGGCGTCCATGATATGGCGCATTTCGTCGGGGACGCCCGGCAGGAAATAGAAATGAATATCCTTTTCCACCAGCGAAAATCCGCACGCCGCGCCCTTGGGATGAATCATCCTGGCGCCCTTCGGCATGAACGCCATTTTTTCGAGGGGGGGCGACATGGCGATCCCCTTGGCCTTGACGTACTGCTGAATCTTGCAAAGCATCTGCTCGTCGAGGCACAGGGGCCGGGAAAGCGCGTCTGCCGCAATCTTGCAGGTCATGTCGTCCTCGGTGGAACCGAGGCCGCCGGTCACAATGACGAAGCGGGAGGATGCTGTGGCCCTTTTCAGGACCTCCGCAGCCATTTGTTCATCATCCCCCACGGAGGTAATACGAACGACGCTCAGACCCGAGGCCGTCAGCCTCCCCGCGGCATACCACGAGTTGAGATCAAGCGTCCTGCCTGAGGTCAGCTCGTTGCCTATGGTTATAATTTCACCGTGCATGGAGACGTTCCAAATCTTGGGTCCGGACTCTGGAGGTTAACGTTGGGGGCAGCTATCACGCTGCAAGCCACAGAAAGACCCTCATGGCCAGGTGGGCGTAAATGCCTGCCATCAGGTCATCCGCCACAATCCCCAGCCCGCCGTGGAGCCGCTCCATCTGGCGGGCCGGCCAGGGCTTCACCACATCGAAAACCCGAAAGATGAAGAATCCCAGGATGAGGTTTGTCCACGACAGGGGCACCAGGAAAAAGGTTACCGCCATGCCGGCCGCCTCGTCGATGACCACCTCGGAAGGATCTTCCTTTCCCAGGAGTTCCTGCGCGCGGTGCGAGGACCAGAGGGCGATAACGATGATGCCCGTCAGTGCCGACAGGGACCACGCGGTCCCCAGCCGGCCGACCAGGACCAAGGGAATGGCTGCCACGCTCCCGCATGTCCCGGGGACCCACGGCATGAGTCCCGTGCCAAACCAAGTGGCCAGGATGAGCGCCGTCTTCCCCTTCCACCCGGCGCGCCCGAACACCTCCAGGACCGATCGCAGCCTATGAGATCCGATGGCCGTCATGGAGCGGGCCGCAGGGCCTCTGCGCTCAGACCCGCGATCCATCCATAGACCTCCCGCAGGGGAATATGATGGGTCAGGGCGATCTCTCTGCAAGCCTCATATTCAGGGGCGAGAATCGGCGGGCCTTCCTCCTGCATCACCGTCTTGACCCTGATCTTCCCCCACGGGGTCTCCACTTCTGCAACGGATCGCTGGCGTACCCTTCTCTGGCTGTAGCGAAATCGGATCCCCAGTGTGGTCGTCTCTGCCATAACGATCGCCATCAGCAAGTCCGCCTGCTCGGGTCGACCGATGACCTGGATCTGCACCGCCGGCCGGCCCTTTTTCATCTGGATCGGCAGAAATGCCACGTCGAGGGCCCCAGCGGTCAGGAGCCTCTCCATGAGAAACCCCAGCCACTCGGGGTTGCTGTCGTCCACGGCCGTCTCGAGGACCACCACGGTTTCCGTCGCGGCCAGGGCCGTATCCCTCCCGATCAGGACGCGAAGCAGGTTGGGCCTGTCGGGAAGGTCCCTGCTCCCCGCCCCGTACCCGATGGCATCGATGACCATCGGGGGCATCGGCCCAAAGGAGTTGGCCAGGTGGCGGATGAGGGCCGCCCCCGTGGGGGTCACCAGTTCGTGCCGGCTCCCTCCCTCCAGCAGAGGGACCCCCTTCAAGAGGGCAAGGGTCGCTGGGGCCGGGACCGGGAGGTTTCCATGGGCGCTTGGTGTAAAACCGGACCCCATGGGAAGGGAAGATGCATAGACCTTTTCCACGTGCAGGCATTCAAGGCCGTACAGGGTTCCGACGATATCGACGATGGAATCCACGGCCCCTACCTCATGAAAATGGACCTCCTCGGGGGGCTGACCGTGGATGGCACCCTCCACCTGGGCCAGTGATTCAAATACGCGGCAACTTCTTTCCTTGACGGTCTTGGGAAGGTTCGATTGCTCAATGAGCCCCCGAATCAGACCCAGGTCCCGATGGACATGCGCTGTTTCCTCCACCGCCACCAAAAACCGGGTGCCGAAGATCTGGCGGCGGGCCTCCCGTCTGGCCTCGATCCGATACCCTTCAAGGGGAAGGCTCGAAAGCCCTTCCTTCAATCGATCCAAGGGAAGACCCGCATCCAGCAGGGCGCCCAGGAACATGTCGCCGCTGATGCCTGAAAAACAGTCCAGGTAGACGATTTTCATGATGGCTCGGTTTTGAGGCGTCCAATGTATGTGGGCTGAGGGTTTAGAGCGCCTCCGCGATCAGCTCGGCGATGTCCTTGATCTCGATGACATCTTCCTTGTTGACGGTCTTGCGGCTGTCTTCCAGCATGGAGATGCAGTAAGGGCATGCCGTGGCCAGGATGGAGGCCCCTGTTTCGCACGCCTCGTGGATCCTCAGATCTGAAAAACGCCACTCCGGTTTGGTCTCCATCCAGAGCCGTCCGCCGCCTCCTCCGCAGCAGAGGCTTTCCTTGCGGATCCGTTTCATCTCCACGAGATTGCCGCCGGTCACCGCCGAGAGGAGGGCCCGGGGTTCCTCGTACACCTCATTGTGCCTTCCCAGGTAGCAGGGGTCGTGATAGGTGACCTTTTTGTCCAGGGTCTTGGACAGCTTCAGCTTCCCGTCCGCCAGAAGGCGCGCGAGCAACTGGGTGTAATGGAGCACCTCAAATTCCCCTCCCAGTTCGGGGTATTCCTTCGTGAAGGTGGTGTAGCAGTGGGGCGAAGTGGTGATGATCTTTTTGACGCCCTTGCTGGTATAGAGCTTGATGCTTTTTTGGGCCGTATTGGTGAACAGGGTCTCGTCCCCCATCTTGCGGACCGACTCGGCACAGCAGGCCTCCTCTTCTCCGATAACGCCAAAGCTCACGCCGGCAGCCGACAGGACCTTGACCATGGCCCTGGCGATATTCTGGCTTCGCGCGTCGTAGGCGGAGGTGCAGCATACGAAGAGGAAGTACTCGGTCCCTTCACCGAAGGTCGGCACATCCAGCCCCTGCATCCATTGGGTGCGTTTCTCCCTCGGCTCGGACCATGGGTTGCCATTGCTGTGGACGCTTCCTGTGGCGGTCCTTAATACGCCCGGGATGGCGCCAGTTTCCGCGATCATGGACCGCATGGCCCGGACCACGTCAATAATGGTAACGCCTCGGGGGCACTTCAGGACGCACTTGTTGCAGGTGGTACACCCATAGAGGATATCGTCCGATTCATATCCTTCAACCCCCAGTTGGGCCATTCGTATCAACCTCCGGATGTTAAACGGTCCACTAACGATCCGCCAGGGACACGATCCGGCACACATGCCGCACTGCATGCAGAGGTTGAGTTTCTCGGCACCCATGGCCACCAAGGCCTCATTCACTTCGTACAACGGGGTCAATGCTTCCATTTGTTATGCTCCTTTCACCACAAAATAAGATCTCCCGCGACCACACTCCGGAATGGCAGAAAAAGAATTCGATTTTTTTAACAAATGCACCTGCCGATGTCAACAACCTAACGCGGGCCTTGGGTGGCCTCCCTTTCCTTGACAATATATCTCATTGGGCTTAAGTTTTAGATGGTTTTTATAAAAAAATCGATCATTCCTGACGGAGGAACCCATATATGCGCTTTGACAAATTTACCCTGAAAGCCCAGGAGGTTATTCAGAGTTCTCAGCAGTTGGCTGAACGGTTCGGACACCAGCAGATCGAGCCCGAACACCTGGTTATGGCCATTCTGGAGCAGAAGGAAGGGGTGGTGCCGCCGCTCCTTGGAAAGATCGGCGTCGATCGGAATCAGTTGGTCAGGTCTTTCGAGGATGTACTGCAGAAGATCCCCAAGATATCCGGGGCCGGGTATGGACAGGCCTACCTTTCTCAAAGGACCAAGAGGGTCTTGGATCGGGCCTTTTCCGAGGCCGAACAGGTGAAAGACGAATTCGTGAGCCTCGAGCACATCCTGTTGGGGGTCGCCGAGGAAAAGGAGGGCGAGGCGCCTCGCCTTCTGGCGGCCGTTGGGATCACCAGGGACACGATCCTCAAGGCCCTGGTGGACATTCGGGGGGGCCAGCGGATCACCGATCAGAACCCCGAGGACAAATATCAGGCCCTGGAGCGGTTCAGCCGGGACCTGACGGCCGTGGCCGCAAAGGGGGATCTGGACCCGGTCATCGGCCGGGACGATGAGATTCGGCGGATCGTTCAGGTCCTCTCCAGGCGCACCAAAAACAATCCGGTCCTCATCGGCGAGCCTGGCGTGGGAAAGACCGCCATTGTGGAGGGCCTTGCCCAGCGGATCGTCCAGGGAGACGTGCCCGAGACCCTGAAGGACAAGCGGGTGGTGGCCCTCGACATGGGGGCGCTCATCGCGGGGGCCAAGTACCGGGGCGAGTTTGAAGACCGCCTCAAGGCCGTCCTGAAGGAGGTGACGGACGCCCACGGCCAGATCATCCTGTTCATCGACGAGATGCACACCCTCGTCGGGGCAGGGGCCGCGGAAGGGGCTATCGACGCCTCCAACATGCTGAAACCTGCCCTTGCCAGGGGCGAGCTCCGCTGCGTGGGCGCCACCACCATCAAGGAGTACCGAAAATATATTGAAAAGGACGCGGCCTTCGAGAGGCGGTTTCAGCCGGTCATGGTGGAGCAGCCCACCGTGGAGGACACGATCTCCATTCTGAGGGGTCTCAAAGAGAAATACGAGGTCCATCATGGGGTGCGCATCAAGGATTCGGCCTTAGTGGCGGCTGCCACCCTCTCCCATCGGTATATCACCGACCGGTTTCTTCCGGACAAGGCCATCGACCTGATCGATGAGGCCACGTCCCGTTTGAGGATTGAGATTGACAGTATGCCGGCCGAGATCGACGCCATTCAGCGCAAGATGACCCAGCTCGAGATCGAGAAAGAGGCCCTCAAGAAGGAGAAGGACGCGGCGTCCAAGGATCGGCTTGCCAGGATCAAGGACGAACTGGACGAACTCAAGGCCCAGAGCGAAGCGATGACGGCCCACTGGAAACAGGAGAAGGAGAGCATCTCCCGGATTCAGGAGATCAAGGGCCGACTCGAATCCACCCGGTCAGAGGCCCAGATCGCCGAGCGGGACGGGAACCTGGCCCGGGCTGCAGAGCTGAAATACGGAACCCTCATTGAACTGGAGAAGACCCTGGAGGAAGAGAACAGGAAGCTGGCGGAACTCCAGTCCAGCCAGAAGATGCTCAAGGAAGAGGTGGACAGCGAGGACATCGCCGAGGTGGTCGCCAAATGGACCGGCATTCCGGTGTCGCGCATGCTGGAAGGGGAGAAGGAAAAGCTCCTCAAGATGGAGGAGCGGCTCTCCATGCGGGTTGTGGGCCAGGAAAAAGCCATCGACGCGGTCGCCAATGCGGTGCGGCGGGCCCGGTCGGGACTTCAGGATCCCAACCGCCCCATCGGTTCGTTCATCTTTATGGGCCCTACGGGCGTGGGGAAAACCGAACTGGCCAGGGCCCTGGCCCAGTTCCTCTTTGACGACGAGCAGTACATGGTGCGGGTGGACATGTCCGAGTACATGGAAAAGCACTCGGTGGCACGGCTCATCGGGGCACCCCCGGGATACGTGGGCTATGAAGAGGGGGGATACCTCACCGAGGCCATTCGCCGGCACCCCTACTCGGTCGTCCTGTTCGATGAGATTGAAAAGGCCCACCCCGATGTGTTCAATGCTCTCCTGCAGATCCTGGACGACGGCCGTATGACGGATGGGAAAGGCCGGACCGTGGATTTCAAGAACACCGTTCTGATCATGACGTCCAATGTGGGGAGTCAGTTCATCCAGGAAATGAGGGGACGGGAGACCCGCGAGATGGAAAGGGCCGTCATGGACGCCCTTCGCGCCACCTTCAAGCCCGAGTTTCTGAACCGGATCGACGAGATCGTGATCTTCAACGCCCTGGGCCCCGAGGAGATTCGGAAGATTGTCACGATACAGATCGGTCTTCTGGGAAGGCGTCTTGAGGCCAGTAAGATCACGCTGACCCTGACTGATCGGGCCAAGCAGTTCCTGGCCGAGACCGGTTTCGATCCGGTCTACGGGGCGAGGCCGCTCAAGCGGGCGATTCAGCACCTTATTCAGGACCCTCTGGCCGTGAAGATCCTGGAGGGATCGGTCAAAGAGGGGGACGAGGTGACCATCGATACCGTGGATGGAAAGGTGGTCTTCACATAGGATGCGAATGGGGAATCGGGGATGTCCGAATGTGGTCTTCGCGGACATCCCCAGCCCACGGCTTGTCATCTATCCGTCAGCCCTTCGATTCAGGAGCGTCTCGGTGGGATCCCGTGTATTGAGCCTTGTTGTCTTTCTTATTTTCGGATCCGGGTGTGCCCATGTCATCTCGGAAAGCGTCCTTGAAGAGGTGAACCGGGAGATCTCCTTTGAGCAACTGGTGAAAGAGCCGGTCTCGTATCAGGGCCAAACCGTCCTTCTCGGCGGGGTCATTGTGAAGGCGACCCAGGATCCGGCCGGGACCCTCCTGGAGATCTATCAGACCGACATGGACTGGGAAAAGCGGCCGGTCGATATCGATGTGTCCGGGGGGAGGTTTCTGGCGCTGTACCACGGATTTCTTGACAGCGAGATCTATCAGAAGGGCCGAAAGGTCACCCTTGCGGGAAGGGTCGAGGGTGAACAGACCCGGAAACTGGGACAAATGGATTATCGCTACCCTTTCCTCATCATCAAGGAGATCCACCTCTGGAAAAAGGAGCCTAAACCTGTATGTGATCCCTACCTCTGGTACCCGTGGGGCATGTGGGGCATGTGGGGCCCCTGGGGGCCCTGGTACTATCCTTACCCGTACTGGCGGTAGTGAGAAGAACGGTCTGAGATTCATTCCCCCTTTCGAGTGAGGATCGCTCTTCCCCTCGCGATCGCCCTTCCAACTTTCCACATATTCCTTGATTTGGAGGACAAGATGCGGTAGGGTTTCCATCCGTTGCGATGTCTTTTCTCCTTATCGGGGGAGAGCAGACAAAGGGGGACCTTCTGTTTACCTTAG
>Ga0172371_10009873_pt1 | contig 13042 bp, 9 predicted proteins | sample Lak12m_FD_114543 | JGI IMG/M metagenome (GOLD analysis project Ga0172371, IMG submission 114543) | Freshwater microbial communities from Kabuno Bay, South-Kivu, Congo - kab_022012_12m | ecosystem: Environmental > Aquatic > Freshwater > Lake | place: Democratic Republic of the Congo: South-Kivu... | reverse complement strand
CGGAGGTCGGATCATGAAGCTTTGGAATGCAGCCAGGTATGTCGCCGGCTTGGCGGTGGTGGCCCTGCCTATGCCGCTTGCCGCGGTCTCGCCGGCGGCCGCGCTGGACTATTGCGGCGCGGGTTCCAACGTCCCGCGGCCCCAGAACGTGATCATCTTCGAACTCGACGATTCGAGCCCTTCGGATCTGCCGTTCTTCAACACCCCGCTGGTGTGGCCGGACCAGAACAACCCGCCGCGGACCTTGCCCGACCAGGTACTCACCGAAGGCGCGCTGCGGCTTCCCGAGTACAATCGCGCGATGTCGAGGTTCTACGCTTCGCGCGCGTGCCCCGGCGGTTTGTGCCCGCTCGGCAACAACTTCCTTCACCCGACCTCTTCGTCGTCGCTGGTCGTTCCGGTCGACCTGGACGGAGACCAGAGCGTGGTCTCCTCCACCAACGCCGATGCCTTCCGTTATGTGGAGCGTGACCAGCCGGGAAATCCTTGCGCCGACGAGAACGGCAGCTGCGATCTGCAGACCGACGTGTTGTCGAACCACGGCGGCCTGCGCCGCCTGGTCGAAGAGGGGCTGGCGTTTCGACGTTTCTACTCGACTTCGGCCAAGTGCGCGCCGACTCGCGCTTCGTTGTTCACCGGCCGCTACCCCGGGCAGGTGGGAGTCAGCCTGAACGGGAGCAAGCTCGAAATTACCGAGCTGACGATCGGCGACCTTCTGAAGAACCTTCCGGGTTGCAGCGACAGTGATCCGAACACTCCTTGTTACGCTACCGGCCACCTGGCCAAGTGGCATCTGGGCAGCAAGGAACACGCCAACCAGACTCCGTGGCAACGCGGCGCCGACGAAACGATGTTCTTCCGCGGCGCGAGCCGCGTTCCTTTCAAGGACAGCCAGCTGCTGTGCGGCCCACCGGCGATGCCGCAGAATCCGCCGGCGAATTATCGGCAGGGGTTCTACTGCAAGAACGCCGCGCTGGCGGCCGCGGCGCGCGGTTGCATCTCGAGCACGGAGTGCGACGCCGCGTGTCCGGGCGGACCCGGACGTTGCGCGTGCGCAGAAGGTCCCGACGTTCTGTCGAGCGACGACAACTACTGCTACGAACTCGATCCGCTGCCGTGTGCGACCGACGCAGCGTGCCGGTCGGGTTCGGGCGACTCCGACACCTGCGTTGCGTGGGGGCAGTACGTCGGCCCCGGCAATCAGACCGCGTGCCACCCCGACGATGCCGCGTCCAACCCCGATTGTTGTACTTCTCGCGCCAAGAGCCCGACACGCGGACCGCTCGAAGGGCTCTACTATTTCAAGGACAAGCGGGTCGACGCCGGCGGAACTGCCAAGAAGTTCTGGTACAAGGACGCCGAGCGCGACATCCTGACCGGTGAGTACCACTACCCGTGCAACTCGGACGCCAGCTACGAAAATTCGGGTCTCGAAGGCTGCATGTACGACACCCGCGTCTACCGCGACTGGGCGACCAACTTCATCGGCCGTCACGCCGATGAACCGTTCTTCCTGGCGGTGCCGCTCCACTCGCTGCACTCGCCGATGGACGCCCCGACGCGCACGTTGGCGCACTATGCGACGGCCGGACTGACGACCAACGAACCCGGCTACGCGGACAAATTCTGGAGTTCGCTCGAAGAAGTCGACGCCGCCATCGGCAAGGTGCTCGAGACGCTGGAAAACGGTGTATGCAACAGCAAGTCGTCGCCCGAAACGGCCGGGCAGCAGTGCGCGAGCAACAGCGATTGCGGAGGCACACCCGGAGCGGCTTGTATCACCGACCTGGCGCAGCGAACGCTGGTTCTGTTCACTGCCGACCAAGGCCAGACCAACGCGCCGTACGGCGATCCGGTGTTGCGCGAGGGCAAAGGCTCGACCTACGACGGCGGCGTGCGCGTGGGGTTGCTGGCGTGGGGACCGGGGATCGGCGTTGGCAGCGCGTCGCCGGGTGGACGTTTTCGCGGCGACCCGTTCGTCGCCAGCCAGGTCGACATCCTGCCGACCGTGCTCGACGCGGCGGGCTGCACACCCAACCACGGCGCGGCTCAATACCAAATCAAGGCCTGCGTCGGCAAGAAAGTCAGTCACCCTACGCTGTGCGACAGCGACGCGGATTGCGTAGCGGCAGGCGGAGGCTCGTGCGTGTCGCGACTCATCGCCGGCCGGTCGATGCTGCCGCTGCTCGAGGGAGCCGGAACGCCGGTGCGCGATTTCGTCTTCGCGTCGTATCCGAGCGAGCCGCAGATGATCTCGGCGCGCGGCGGTTACTACGCCGACGGTTGCAGCGGCAATGCCGACTGCAGCGGCGCGGCCAAGGTGTGCAGTTACGTCGCTGCCCAAGGACCGGACGCAGGTAGCGGGACTCTGGATCGCAGCCGGTTGGGCGGATCGTGCGACGTCTGCAGCAGCGACGGTGAATGTGGCAGTACGATGTGCGTGGTTGGTGGCTCGTACTGTGTTCCCAGTAGCGATGCATCGTATCTCGCGCGCTGCACGGCCGAGGCGGCCGGCGGGTCGCTGGATCCGGTCGGCAGCGAGTGTGACCCGGCTCTGTTCCAGCGCTGCTGGAGTGCCGCCGATTGCGGGCAGAGCGAAAAGTGCGTCGAGGTCGAGACTCCCTGCAACGGGTGTCGCGCGGCGTCGTGGAAGCTGATGGGCGGCGGCGGAGTCGGCGCCGGCAATCCGATCAAGTCGGTGGCTCTCTACGACCTCGCCGGCAATCCGCAGGAGAGCGATACTCTCAACTGCATCGACGAGGCCAAGGATCCGAGCAATCCCGACTACGCCAAGTTGAGCGCTACCGACAACGACCTGAGCCGGCGTCTGGACGGCTGGTTCGACTGCGTCAGCGACAAACTGTCGCTCGACTGCGACACGCAAAAGGCGCCGTGACGCACGCGAACTGAATCACGCTGCGAGGGGCCGCGGCGGGCTGACAGACTGTTGAAAGAGCGTTGTGAGCCCGTTCAAAATGGTCCAGCTGCAAGGCGCGCGCGAAATTCCGCTAGCGGAGACGTAGCGGAGCTACGTCGTAGCGAGTGGTTTCGCGCGCACGAGCCCCGAGTTGGCGAGGGGCGAGCTCGAGTAGACAGGCGTGATCCTCGCGCGTCGCCAGCTCCGCACTCGTGGGCCATTTTCAACGGGCTCCTAAACCCGGCCGACTTCGAGGATGAGCGGCCACGAAATCTCGCGGTGGCCAGCCGGGTCGCCCCAGACGCCGGCGAGTTCTTCCGCGAACGCCGGCATCGGGTCTTCTCCCTTGTGCCGTCGATAGCCGTCGACTGACGACCAGGTGGCGATGTAGGCGAGCATGTGGCCGAGAGTCCACTGCGCCGTCATCGAGAACGGCGGCGTGTCGATCGGCTCGAAGGGAAACGAGATACCGGCGTAGGCCGTGTCGACGATCGCGCGCTGGGGCGGCCAGTAGGGTCCGACGGTTTCGGCGCTGAAGCGCGCGATTGCCTCGTCGACTCCGGGGCCCACGAAGGCCAAGCCGTAGCCCCACACCGCCACCACGCCGCGCGGTCGCAACACGCGCCGCACTTCGCGCCAGAAGGCCTCGATGTCGAACCAATGCAGCGCCTGCGCTGCGGTCACGAGGTCGGCGCAGCAGTCGCCGAGAGGGCAACTCTCGGCGCGCGCTACCTGGTACGCGACGCGCGGATGCGGCTCGGCGTTGGCGATCTGCGCGGCGCTGGCGTCGGTGGCCAGCACGCGTTCGAAGACTTCGCCGAGCATGGTTGCCGCCTGGCCGTTGCCGGTGGCGCAGTCCCAGGCCAGGCCGCGTCCCGGCGCGACGCCGCCCAGATAGTCGAACAACGCGCGCGGATAGCCCGGCCTCCACTGGCGGTAATCGGCGCTGACGCTACTGAAGTGGTCGTTCCAGTCGGACATCGACACTCTCCTGGGCCTTCCCGTCTATGCGCACACAAAAAAGAAGGGGCCGTCCGTTGGTGGACGACCCCTTCCAGCTTGTTCGCGTAGCACGGGCTCAGGCCGACTCGGTGCGTTCCGTTCACCGAGCGGGCCACCGCTCGGCGGCTGCGCTTCTCAGGGGAACGCGGTAAACTGCGGAACCCCTGTGTGCCCGCCGTTGTCGATCAGTGTGTCGGTATCGCCGCCGCCGCTGACCTTGACGAAAACTCCGACAGTGATGTTTCCTGCCGTCACGGTGTCGTCGTCGTTGCCGGTGTTGATCAGAACCTTGCCCTGCCAGTGGGCGTCGGTAAACGTGACATCGTCGAGACCGTTGGCGGTCTTGATGGCCAACTTGCCTTTCGGGTCGATGTGGTGCGAGTTGGCGATGACGAGGACGTCGTCGCCGCTCTTGGTGGTGATGCCGCCGCGGTACTCGACATCGTTGAAGGTGATCGAGTCGGGTCCGTTACCGGTGATGACCTTACTCGGTTCGGAGATGTCGGTGTTGTTGATGTCGACCACGTTGGCGCCGTCGCCCATCGTCAGCCGCAACTGCTTGTTGAAGACTGCGTTGTCGATCGTCACCGAAGAGTCGCCCGTGCCGGTGGTGATCCTGCACATGCGGGTGATGGTGACGTTGGTCATTTCCAGCTCGTCGTTGCCGTCCCCCAGGTCGATGAGGACTTCGTGGTTGGCCACCGGAGTCTCGTACGGAGTCAGTACGCCGTTGACGGTCGTGGTGCCGTCGCCGGAAGAGATCATGAAGACGCTGGTGATAGGGTTGCTTTCGGCGTCGAGTTTCGGCTCCATGACGATGGAGTTGTCCGATCCATCGCCGGTGATTGTCAGGACGCCCTTGTTGACCGAGGCGGAGACATTGCCGGTGGCCAGGGCCTGGGTTGCGCCGAGCGCGAATACCGCAAAGCCGACCGCGGAGATCAGAACGACGGATTTCTTGTGTACCATGACGTGGAATCCTCCCCTGGAACGATGCACCGAAGCCAACCGAACGCGGCGGCAGTCTCGCTCGGAACAACCTGAGGTGTCAAGCCGCCATTTCCCTCCAGTAGGCTCGCCGGCCGGGAGCCTCAGGGGCTCGCCCGGTGCCCGGAAAAACCCGCGGTTACTGCGCCAGTTTGATCTCGAGGATCGCACGTCCGTCGTAGCGGCCGGCAATCCTCGACAGCACATCGACCAGCCACTTCTGCCATCCGTACTTGGCGTCGAGGCGTTCGTAGGCCTTGGCGATCACCGCCGGCTCGGTAACGATGCGGCCGCTGCCTTTCCAGGCCGGCCCATGCACCACGCCGCGCCAGTTGCAAGCGGCGAGTTCGATGCGGGAGTCGCGCCGCAGCCTCTTGACTTTGAACGAGGCGGCCTCGGTGAAGATGTAGATCTTCTCACCCGCAACCGCGTACCACACTGGCACGGCCACCGGCGAGCCGTCGAGCTTGTAGGTGGTGAGGCTGCAATAGCCTTCCTCCTCCAGCGCTGCCAGAGCCGTGGCACCGCTTCCCTGTGATCCAGGTGATCCAGCCATCGTTAGTTCCCCTCGCGCCGGTGGGCCTCCGGCTGCTCGTTTCGGTCTCGTTCCGGGCTTGCAGTCCGCTCCAGAATCTCTGAGCGCGTCTCTGACGGCACTCCGTGGCCGCTGCCGCTACTGTGGGACGCTGCCGGCTGCGCGGGCTTGCGTTCGATGACTACCAGGCGCCCGACGAGGTGCGCGGGGGGGGGCGCCGACGGTACCTGCATCTCGACGCGTCCGGCCACGCCTTGGACCAGCCGCACTCCCTCGGCGGTGGCCACGAAACCCTTGACCCTGAGCGCGCCGCGCTCTTTGAGTCGGCGGAGCAGCGACTCGGGATCGGCGACCACGTCGATGGTGAGCTCCTCACTGTGATAGTCGTCGTGGAGGCGGCGTGCGTGGTCGCGGCGCTCGCCAGCATTGCCGGTGTCGCGCGCGCTTCGCGGCGCGGCCGCAGCGGTCGGCGAAGGGGGAAAAACGATTCTCTCGTCGATCGTTCCGAAGCGGCAGTGCACTATCGCGACGCCGGGTTGCATCCTCTGCAACTCGGCCTCGACGCGCGCGCAGTCTTCGTCGCCGACCAGATCGGTCTTGTTCAGGACCAGCAGGTCGGCCGAGCAAACCTGGTCGACGAAGACCGCGTCGAGGTTTCGGCCGGCTGCAACTTGCTCGGCGTTGACGACGACGATAGCGGTTTCGTCGCAGGCCCAACTGCGCACCGGATCGCGCCAGAAGTTGAGCAGCGTGTCGTAGGGCAGGGCCACTCCGGAAGTCTCGACGATCACGCGCTGCGGGCGCGCCCGTTCCCAGAGTTCTTGAAGCGTGCGCAACAAGTCGTCGGAGAGGCGGCAGCACACGCAGCCTCCCGACAGTTCCACGTAGTCGGCGGCGGCGTCGGCCAGCAGCGCCTCGTCGATTCCGAGTTCGCCGAATTCGTTGGAGACGACCGCGGTGCGAATACCGCGGCGCCGGCTTTCTTCGAGAAGATGACGGACCAGCGTGGTCTTGCCCGAGCCGAGAAAGCCCGAGACGACCAGGGCCTGAGCGCTGCTCGCCTCTACCATGCCAGGATCGAGAACCCCTGACCGGGATACTTCTTGATCAGGCCGCCGAGCCGCCACACGCGTTCGGGCGCGGCGCGCTGTTCGAGAATTGCGCTGAGAGCTTCTTGCAGCGCGACCAGCGCTTCGCGCGGCATCGTCGGTTTGCCGTGACCACACAGCAGTAGCTTCACTTCCGGATAGTCGGCGAGCAGGCGCTTGGTGGATTCCAGATAGGCGGTCAGGTCCGCGCCGGGCAGGAAAGTGTAGAGTTCGCCCGCATAGAGAAAGTCACCGACGAAAGCGTAGCCTCGCGCCCGGTCGATCACCGCGATCGAGTCGGGCGAGTGGCCCGGGATCGAAACCGCTTCGAGTACGCGTCCGCCGATGTCGATCTTCTCGCCCGGTTTCCACCACTCGGTGACCATGAAGCTGCTCGAGAACGGCCACAGGCTCATCGACAGCGACGGGGTATAGCGGTTGTCGGCGGTTCGCTCGCGATTGACGGGCAGATCGACCATCGCCACCTGGTCGAAGCTGCCGATGCTGCCGATGTGGTCGTAGTGAACGTGCGACGGCATAGCCGTGGTCGGCTTGCGCGTGACGTTGCCGGCCATGTGCCTGATGTCGCGCGTCCCCGAACCGGTGTCGAACAGGATGGTTCGGATTTGTCCCTTAATGACGAAGGAGTTGTTCTTCTGCCAGTACTGCGGTTCGGAAATGGCCCAGGTGTCGGCGTCGATGCGCGAGACGTCGAAGTATCCGTCGGTGGCTGCGACGCTGACCGAATCCTGAGCCGCGGCGCCGCACGGACACTGCAATACGGCTACGATCGCCGCGGCAACGGCGATCGCGACGAACTCCGTCGCGCGGGTTCGGCGCCGAACTGCGGCAACTACGGCGACCGGCATGGAGAAGATGGCGGCGTTGTTCACGGTGGCTTGCTTCTATTCGCGCCCGGCTCAGGCGGCAACCCCGAGCCGTGCCTGCGCCGGCTGCGGCCCTGGCAATTTCATCGTCGCCGCTTGAATCCTCCGGCCTTGCGTTCGGGTTTGGCGGTGAGCGGATCTTCGGGCCACGAGTGCTTGGGGTAGCGGGCGCGCAGTTCGCGGCGCACTTGGTGATAGGCGCTGCGCCAGAAGCTGGCCAGGTCTTCGGTTACCTGCTCGGGGCGGCCGTTGGGAGCCAGCAGGTGGACCACGACCGCGGCTCGGCCGGCGGCGATGCGCGGCGTTTGCGCGAGTCCGAACAGTTCCTGGATCCGTACCGCGAGGATCGGCGGCCGGCCGGGCTCGTAGTCGAGGCGGATGCGGCTGCCACTGGGAACCTCCAACGTTTCGGGCGCGCCCGCCTCGAGCGCGCGGCGCTGTTGGTGTGTCAGGCGTGCGCGCAGCGCTTCGAGCAACGGCGCGCGCCTGGTTTCTTCGAAAGACCGACGTCCCTGCGCCAACTCGGCCGCGACTGCGGCGATCGCCGTTTGCTCGAAGGTAGGAAACTCGAGTTCGGGCATCCAGAGGGCCAACCAGCGCAGGCGGGCCAGGAAACTCTTCACCTCGTCGTCGTCGAGCGACAACGCCCGCTCGGGGCGGGCGGCAGCGTGTTCGGCCAGCAGCACGCCGGCCTGCGTCCGGTCGATGCCCGGCAGCAATTTCTCTTCGAGGATCAGGTCGCGGTACGTGGTCCGCTGCGTGGCGACGACGGACTCGCTCGAATTTTCGAAGCACATCGCGCGCGCGCGTTTCGTCGCGAGCCACTCGGGTTCGATAGCCGAGGCTTGTCGCACCAGGGTTTCCGAGCGTTCGCCGCGCCGGCCGCCGTCGAGTTCCACGCAGACGAACAACTCGGCGCTGTGAACGACGCTGTCGGCCGCCAGACGCAGCCCGCGTCCTCCGACCATCACCGCGCGCTGGCCGCCGCGTTCACGCCGGCGCGCGACGCGATCGGGAAACGCCGCCAGCAGCGCGCGCAGCAGTGCGTCGCGCGTGTCCTCTCTGTGTTTCACGCTATCGCTGCCGACATCTTCTTCGTCGTCGTCGCCGAGTGCCGTGCACGAGAGTCCCGAATCGACGCCGCGCACATTCCTTTCGAGGTCCTTGGCCACGCGCAAGACCGCTTGTGCGGCGCCGACTCCGAGTTCGGGCCACGCCGCCGGCGAACGTGAAGGCGACGCGGCGAAGCGTTCGAGTAGCAGTACCCGCTCGAGCACGTCGGATTCATGGTTGCTGGCCGCGGCGCGGCCGCGAAACGCGTCGCGCCGCAGCGGGTCGCGCTCGCCGAGCATCGCGGCGGCCAGCGCCGCGCGCTGTGTGCAACCGAGCGCGCGGCCCTCGAGCAGCAGCCGACCGATGCGTGGCGCCAACGGCAGGCGCGCCAGTTCGCGACCGAGCCCGGTGACGCCGCGCTCGTCGATGGCGCCGAGGTCTTCGAGCAAACGCTCGGCGGCAGCCAGCGCCGCCGCCTCGGGCGCTTCGAGCCATCCAAAACCCGCCGCACTCGGTTCTCCCCAGCTACGCAGTTCGAGTACCGCGCGCGACAGATCGACGCGGCGGATCTCGGGGTCCTCGCTCGCTCTGAGCGACGCGTCGTCGTGAGCGCTCCACAGGCGCAGGCAAAGGCCCGGCGCCGTGCGGCCTGCGCGCCCGGCGCGCTGATCGGCCGAGGCACGCGAGATGCGCGTCAACTCCAGCCGGTCAATCCCGACTGCAGGATCGAAGCGCAGCACTCGCGCCAGTCCCGAGTCGACTACCGCTGTGATGTTGTCGATCGTGACCGAAGTCTCTGCCACGTTGGTCGACAGCACCACCTTGCGCAGCGTGGCACGGCGCAGCACCGCGTCCTGCTCTTCGGCGGGCAGGTCGCCGTACATTTCCATCACGACGAGGCCGCGCCGGCGCGCCGTCTCGGCCAGTCTCGCGCTCGCGCGGCGGATTTCGGCCAGCCCCGGGAGGAACACCAGCACGTCGCCGACGGTCTGCTCGAGCGCGGTCTCGACCGCGCTTGCCACCGTGTTTTCCAGCCGTGCCTCGGCGCCGACTGCGAGATTGCGGACCTCCACCGGATGCAGACGCCCGCGGCTCTCGATCACCGGCGCGTCGCCGAGAAAGCTCGCGATCGGAGCCGGGTCCAGCGTCGCCGACATCACGACGATTTTCAGGTCGCCGCGCGCTTCGCGCTGAACCTTGCGCGTCATCGCCAGCGACAGGTCGGCGTCGAGGCTGCGTTCGTGGAACTCGTCGAACACCACCGCGCCGATGCCGTCGAGGAACGGATCGTCTTGCAGGCGGCGCAGGAACACGCCTTCGGTCATCGCGATCAGGCGCGTGCGCGGGCCGACCTTGCGGTCGAAGCGTACCGCGTAGCCGATTTCTTCGCCGGGCTCGCGGCCGCCGCGCTCGAATGCGATGCGACGTGCGGCGGCACGCGCCGCGACCCGCCGTGGCTCGAGCAATACCACGGTGCCGCGACACAAAGCCGCATCGAGGATCGCGGGTGCCACACGCGTGGTCTTGCCGGCACCGGCCGGTGCTCGCAGCACCAGGTTCGCGCTCTGTGCCAACGACGCGACTACGTCGGCGATGACGGCGTCGATCGGCAGCGGCTCGCGCTTGCCGGAATTGGTCGCGCTGGTCGTCAAACTGGTGGCACTCGTTCCGGTGCGCCCCGCGTCACCGGCGCAGCGAAATCATCCTGCGTAACGATCCCAACTGACCACGGCGCGCGGCTCGGGCCGTCTTACCGGGCCGAACTTGCCGAGCGGGTAGCCCACCGGAACCACGGCTGCCAGTGTCACCGTCGATGGAATCCCCAGAACCGCTTCGAACTCGCCGGGTACGAAGAAGTGCGGTGTGGTGAGCACCGCCCCCAGGCCGAGCGCGCGCGCAGCCAGCAGCAGGTTCTGCACCGCAGGATAAGCGGTGGCGCCATCGACGAGTCCGCTCCTGCGCGCACCGGCGGTTGCGAGCTTGATCGCTCCGGCGACTCCGAAGTTCTGCACTGCTTTCACCAAGGTTGCCGGCGAAGCGAGAGCCTTGGCGATCACTTCGTCCTTGGCAATGCACACACACACCAGAGCCGGCACTTGGTGGATGTGCTCCACCATGTAGGTGCCGGTGGCGCCTCCTTTGCGGCGTGCTTCGGGGTTCTCACCCGGGCGCAACTCGGCCTTGGCGAGCGTCTCTTGGTAGAAACTCCAGGTCCTGCGCCAGATCGCCTGCAGTTTTCTCTTCTGCTCGTCGTTGCGCACGATCACGAAGCGCCAGTTCTGGGCGTTGCTGCCGCTGGGGCCGTGGAGCGCCGCATCGACGAGTTGCAGCAGAATCTCTTCCGGTACCGGGTCAGGCCTGAGCCGGCGCATGGCACGGCAGGTATGCATGATCTCGAAGAGGGGCGCGTCGGCGGCGGGTATCGTCATGTCGGGTCTCCGTGGGGTCGTGCTAGCAGGGCCGCGCCGGACCTGCCAACCCGAAGGCCAATGGCAGTAACTCAAGGCGATCGTGGTGCCGACGGAGAATGCGCCGGTGGCGAAATTGTCGAAGAATCTTGGCTCGGCGCAAGACCACTGCCCGTGCCGAGCCTCTTAAGTTACTGGCATTGACCCCTAAGGCGGCCGCGCGCCGACGCCGCGGCCAGCGCACGCTGGTGGGCGGCAGGTGCGGGGAACCGGCCGCGTTGGCGACCCGATCGCTCGCCGCGGGCGCGCAACCGCCGCGCGTTGCGTCCGTCACGCGCGGACACAAGAAGGGCCGGAGACGCCCGCTCGCCGCGGGCGCGCAACCGCGGCGCGTTGCGTCCCCGTGTGCGGCGGTTATGCTGCGGCGACGCTCGAGGCCGCCGCGCTTTGCGCTGCCGGGCCTCGTAGAGGTCACCGTTTCTTTGCTGTAGCGCCCAACGCTTGGAGAGTGAACATGACGCCGACCCCGATGACAGGCTCTGCGGTCCGCTATACGGATCGAACCACCGTGCCGGCCGCCGATCTGCGCGCGTGGCTGCTGTGCGAAGATCCCGAGCGTCTGGCCACGCGGCACCTCGCGCTCGCGGCGGTGTTTCTGGCCTGCGCTATCGCCGCGGCGCTGCCGTTGCGGCTCGAACTGCTGACGCCCCGACTCGATGTGCTCGGCGCGCGGACCTTCGGCGCGCTGCTCTCGCTGCACGGTACGCTGATGTTCTACTTCGTGGCGATGCCGCTGTTCCCCGGCGTTCTCGGCTACGCGCTGGTGCCCGAGGCTCTGGGCGTGCGTACGATGGCATTCCCGCGGTTGATGTCGTTGTCGTGGTGCCTTCTGGCCGCCGGAGGTGCGACCGTGCTCGCGGGGTTCGCGGCGGGCGGCTGCGAAGTCGGCTGGACTTTCGACGCCGAGTTCGGCGGACGCTTCAGCGCCGTCGGCGTGCTTCCGATGGCGAGCGGTGTGTTCATGGCTGCGGCCGCTTCGGTGGTGATGTCGGTGAACTTCGTCGCGACGATCGTGCAGTCGAGGAGGGTCGTAACCGCCGATCGGGTGATGCCGCCGCTCGTATCATCGCTGCTCTTTTCCAGCGTGGGCGCGTTGGTGGCGGCGCCGTTCCTGGCTTGCTGCACTCTGCTGGTCGCGCTCGACAGTCTCGGGTGGACATCACTGTTCGATCCGGCGTCGGGCGGGGATCCGCTGTTGTTCAAGACGCTGTTCATTCTCTTCGTCTCACCGGCCAAGAGCATGATCCTGGTGGCCGCGCTCGGCACAGTGGCAGCGGTCGTGTCGGCGCGCACGTCGGGAACCCGTGCGGCCGCGCGCGACCGCGGCACCAACCGTGCGTTGGCGCTGCTGACGGTAGCCGGGCTGGCGGCGTGGGGAGGAACCCAGACTTCGCCGGCGATCGGTGTGGCGGCGCAGGATCTCTCGTTCGTGTCGTGCGCGGTGGCGGTGGTCGCGGCCGGATCGATCGTGGTACGGACGGTGGCGGGTATGCGCCGCGGGATCACGCGCATCGACGCCGCGATGGTCTACGCTTTCGGTTTCCTGGCGATGGCGGTTCCGGTTCTCGGCTGTGCGTTGGCACTGGCACTTCCCGCGACCCGGACGCTGCTCGGCAACACCACTTTCGCGACCGGCCAGTTGCACCTGCTGATGATCGCCGCGCTGGTGATGGCCTTCCTGGCGGGGCTGCACGAGGTATGGCCGCGTATGACCGGCCGCGGTTTCGCCGACCGGCTCGCCTGCGGCGCCGCGCTGGCGATACTGGTCGGGACCGCTCTCTCGTTCGGTCCCTCGCTTCTGATGGGCCTGAAGGGAGCGTCGTTTCGCGCCAACGAGTATCCGCCCGAGTTCCAGGTGCTGCAGGTCCTCTCCAGCGCCGGCATGACGATCCTGGTCGCCGCGGTGATCGTTGCGAGCGCCAACCTGCTGTTGGCGAGCCGCAGCGGCGAGGCTCGAAGCGAGTGACCTGTCGCTGAAGAGCAGCCGCAGCGTCAGGCGCTCACAGGAACTCGCACAGGTACGCGACCGGCGCCTCGGCCTTGACGTCGAAGCCGCTGGCGGCTTCGACTTCGAAAGTCGTGCCTGCCGCAAAGAACCGCGCCTG
>Ga0172371_10009872_pt1 | contig 13043 bp, 14 predicted proteins | sample Lak12m_FD_114543 | JGI IMG/M metagenome (GOLD analysis project Ga0172371, IMG submission 114543) | Freshwater microbial communities from Kabuno Bay, South-Kivu, Congo - kab_022012_12m | ecosystem: Environmental > Aquatic > Freshwater > Lake | place: Democratic Republic of the Congo: South-Kivu... | reverse complement strand
CCCTATATATTGAGCCTTATGATAAAGCCACCGCACTCCCCAATATACGCTGTCTTTTACGGTCGCGACTTCAGCGTTGTATTTCAATAATATTTGTTCGCCGTTGTGTATCCAGTTTTCTTTAAGCTCCCCTCTTAGGGTTTCCATTGACGGATCCCCGATATTACCTACCTGCATTATATTAATCAAGCCATTATTTCTCGGATCATTTCCAACCCGGCTTTCCTGATAAGCAATCGCCTTGACTAGATTCGGATCTAACGGCCTTTGCGGCGGATCGGTATCCTTCAAAAATTCCTCGTTCCAGTAGCGAACGGCTTCCAAAATTATTTGGTCGTAATGGTTATAATCTTCGCCGGAATACGGCTGGTATTTTTTCAAGTCGACCAGGTTTTCTTTGACTAATTCAGCTCCAATAATTAGAGTGAATATTGCCGTCGATTTCCAGAAAATTTTCCTTTTCTCAGTGACCGAAACCGAATATTCAAACCTTTGAGGAAAAGGTTTCGAGCTATCGACTTTTAAAATCCCGTCCGTTTTCCCTATGTCGTCAAAAGCCCAATCCTTTTCGGTAACGACAATGGAAATCTCTTTTTCCAAGGGTTCCTCGTCTAATTTTATCCTGCCGATTTCTTGATTAATCTCCTTGATTTCACCAAGCTTGATTGTTTTATCGACTTGAAACTCAATGCCTCCGGAAACTTTAATTTCAACGCGAATGTCCCGGCCAACCGAATCGCCGCCGTACTTGATTTCTGAAAGATTGAGACGAACAAATTTTTCTTTGTCCATTTTGTTTTCCGAAGAAGCTATTGCCCCAATTATCCTTTACTTTTCCGGCGGTGTCAAAAACAGCAAAAAATTCTTAACTATACATCAGTAGTGAAATCGGGGAATTTTTTTGGGGTTTAAAAGAGCATTAAAAGCGGGTTTGTGGGATTAGTCCTATTTCGCTTGACGAAATTGAAGTAATTTCGATAATATTGGGTTGTCTAAACTTGGGTAACTGTGCGCCTTTGCACCTTGACTTAAACAAGACTATACACGAAAGGAAGGAAACTATGAAAAAGTATGTCTCTGTAATCGCAGTACTACTGTTTGTCGGGTTGATGGGGACCGCTGTGACGCTTGCCGGAGCCACCGACGCGGACGTTATGGATGCACTCAGGCGTTCTGGATCCAGTTTAGGGGCACAGACAAACATGGAAAAGGTTGGATCCAATGTCTCTCGCTGGCAGGAAATGGAAAAGGACAGGAGTGGTGAGACAGCGGATTTCAGAAAGGTTCACCCGGACAGGCTTGAGAGGGCTCTGGAATTGTATCGGCGGCATATCGAAAAGCAGCTTATCGAACAGCGCCAGCAACGCCTTCAATCGCCTTCGAGTCCAACTAACAAGAAGGGGCAGATCCTCAATCGTCCAAGATGTGGTTTTCAGCCAATAGGCTGACAGGGGGACCGGCTATGAGAATCTTGATCTTGGCAATTTCTGTGCTGACGGTTTCGGCGTTGGCTTCAACAAGCCAAGCGCACCCGACAGCGCTCGAGAACATTGCAGAAACGTGGAGAAGTATAACCGTTGAGGATGTCAGGGGGATTTCCTCGAGAGAGATTCTAAACCAACGGATTCTGGGAAATCCTCCCGATACCGGCATGTTAAGGGTCCCGAAGCCGGACACGGAGCCCCTCCCTCCGCTTGCTCCGCTACCGGCGAGCAAGCAGTAAAGTGGGTATAACGAACGGGCGGTGGTTGCTAGCAAGTGACCGCCGCTCCTTTTCTTTGATTGACGGATTAAAAATTTTGACAAAGGTAAACTCATATCCTTTAATAAGGTGGAAGAGACTCTCGGCCGTAGTTTATACACTACAAGTTGGCGGAGAGCCTTTTTCGTTTATCTAAGGGAAAAACAGAAATTAACCATTTCCTGTTGGATTTTTTGTATTCTTTTATCTGTACGAAAAAAATATCATTCTCCTTGGTTTGTCCTACAAACCGGTGCAATATTTCCGAATTTTTGTTAGGATTTTCTTTAGAAACCGGATCAAATCTAGATTTTTGTATCAGCTCAATAGCACAAGGAAAATATCTGATCCTGCGAACTTTGTCACGAAAATTTTCTTTTTTGTCGAGATGGTTTAAAAACAGCTCTATGAAGACTTTTCCCTTGTCGAAATATGCTGATCTTATATAAGGCCTCCTTTTCGTTTTTCTTTTTAGTGAATTGTAATGATAAAAGAACCCTTTATAGATTTCTTTGTAGTTTGTTCCAGTTAGTTTTCCAGTTTTAACTCTATAAATTTTCATATTTATTAATAACTGAATTACGGTTACAAGTCTAGCAGGCTGAATATTAAAAAGTTATTAAAAAATTCTTAACTATACATCAGTAGTGAAATCGAGGTGTTTTTTGAGGGTTTAAAAGAGCATTAAAAGCGGGTTTGCGGGATTAGGCCTATTTCGCTTGACGAAATCCAAATTTCTCATTATTTTGAATTCACTAAAGTATAAATAAATGTACTTTTATGAAATCAGAAATACTAAACCCCTTGTCCGTTCAGAATGAACTTCTGGCCAGAAAAATTTTATTGTTCACTCCGGGAGAATTCCGGATGGTTTTTAGGGTTTCTCCGGCCAGAGCAAAATATTTTTTGGAAACCCACACTGGCAAGGGTCTTTTTGTCCGTCTCCGAAAGGGGGTTTACGCTTTAAAAAGCAGCCTCCCTTCCGAAGAGGAGCTGGCCGGGGCCCTGTACCGGCCTTCCTATATTTCTTTTGAGTATGCTTTGGCGAAGCACGGGATCATGCCCGAAATGGTTTATGAAGTGACTTCCGCGACCACCAAGCCCGCCCGCACATTCTCAGCGGCAAACAGAGTCTTCACCTACTCAAAAATTAAGCGGAAAGCTTTTACCGGATATGTCCTTTCTGACGCCGGAATCCGCAAAAGTTTCGTTGCCGAGCCGGAAAAAGCTTTAGCCGACTATCTTTATTTTGTTTCTTTGGGCAAAAAAACCCTTAATGAGCGTTTAAATATCGGGAGGTTGAACATGAACAAGGTTGTCCGCTACGCTGAATTGTACGATCGGCCGGGACTGTTAAAATTAATTGAAAAATATGCTCGCTGAAGAAACAATAAAAAACTTGGCCGAAAAAAAACAGACCACGGAACTCAACGTGAGGCGGGAATATTTTCAACACCTGTTTTTGTCTTACTTTTACTTGCAGCCGAAAGCCGAGAATATATACTTCAAGGGCGGAACCGCCTTAAGGATTGTCTACGGCAGTCCCCGTTTCTCGGAAGACTTGGATTTTTCTTCCAAAATCAAGAGTTTCCCTGAAATCGAGCGTTTGATGGTGAAAACCCTCGAAGAAATCGAGCGGGAGGGCATCAATGTTGACATAGAAGAGTCGAAAAAAACCAGCGGGGGCTATCTGGCTAACCTTCGTTTCAACAAAGTGCCCATCAGGGTGCAAATTTCTTTGCGGGAAAGCAAGAAGGAAGGCGAGGCCGTAACGATCGCGGGCGATTTTTTGCCTTCTTACATTATTGTCCAGCTTGTTACGGAACAATTGGTTGAGGAGAAAATAAACGCGTTGCTCACCCGCGGAAAGCCCCGCGACTTCTACGATTTATATTTTATTCTGCGCGCCAACCTGCTTCCGGCAAATCAGCGGGACATTCTTGCCAAAACGCTCCCGGCGCTGAAAAAGTCGTCTTTCAGTTTTGAAAAGGAGCTGAAACAATTTCTGCCCAAAAGCCATTGGGCCGTAATCCGGGATTTCCGTGCTTCCCTGGAGAGAGAGATCAAGAGATTTATTTAAAAAGATCTGCCTGTTTTTTTTTGGGGTATAACCCGCACTTGAAGCGGGTTTGCGGGATTGGGCCTATTTCGCTTGACGAAATTGAAGTAATTTCGATAATATGGGGTTGCCTAATTATGGGCAACTGCACGCATTGCACCTTAAAAAACGGCTAGCAACCGAGAAATGTCCGATAATCGAAACGTAATACGTTTCGCCAAGATTCAAAAAACCGAAACGGAGGTAATGAAGCTATGGAGAGATTCTCATTGTCTGGATATTTCGTTGTTTTGATTTGGATTCTGCTTCAGGGTTTCGCATTTGGAGAAGACCCGCCTTGGGGAATGACCAGGCTGGGAATTTCCTTTGATGAGGCTGGCGTACCGACCTGTGTCAACCGGGCCAACATTCGCCTGGCAGATCCGGGCTTGATTGCGGCTATGTCTGAGGAAGAATTCGAGACAGCGGTTGAAGAGCTCCCGGAGCTCAGCTTCAACTATGACAAGGGTCAGGAGAAAAAGGGGGCCAAGAGAGAGAACTGTCACCGTCCTTATTTACCCGAAACAATTGTTAATATTTACCACGAAGCTCTCCGGTTTCATTTCCCCGACCGAAAAGACGAGCTCGTCTTTGTTTCCGCCGAATGCAGACCGGGAGACAAAGATCAGTTCAATGGAGTTCATTGGGCATTCTACTGTGCCTGGAAAAGCAGGCTGTCCACAAAGACCCTTGCACAGGCAAAAAACTGGAAAAACAGCGGTATGATTGTGGTGCTCGGCCAGCTAATAAACTGGGAGAAGGGCGCCCTCACCGGCGGTTTTCCCATGAACTTTTGTGCTAATTCTCCCTTGAGGGAAATTTTGCGCAAGTACAATACGGTCGAGGAGGTAGGGGGAAAAATTCTTATTTTCCCTCCATTCTCACTGGATCAGTTTCCCCGAATAACCGGAAAAGTTGTCAACAGCTCAATGACAACGGAGGTAATATTCAACTCGGCCCTAGATAGGATTTACCGGGAAGGATACCGCTCAAAAGGCAGATTAACTCTTCTCTCTAAGGAGAAGTCCCCTTCCTCTTCTTACTCGGTCAGATCATGGTACCTTTCCGCGGTCGAGGTCGAGGAACAATAATCCTACCCCAGGCAAGAACCTTTTAACAATCTCAAGTAAAGTTTATCGTTTAGGCGGTGTTTCACGCGAGTGGACACCGCCTTGTTTTTTTCTAAAATAAGGTCATTTATTACGCCGGGTAACACACATTGCAAGCGGATTTACGGGATTAGGACGTTTTTGCTTGACGAAATTGAAGTTATGTCGAAAATCTAGAGTTGCCTAATTATGGGCAACTGTGCGATCTGCACCTTAAAAGCATTGAAGGCTTCGTAGGAATCCAGCAGTATTTGAATTTACTTCTTTATTCCAATGTTGCTTGGTTCCTACGAAAAAAAATGTTTGAGAGGAGAAAGACTATGGACGACAAACAGGACAGGAAGATTTTTCAGAAGGGATGGGTGAGCAACACCTGGGCTGGCTGCGCCATACTGGTGATATTGATGGGAACGGTATCCTACGTAATAGCTTGCGTTATCTTTACCGTCAAATGCAATCCTGACCCTCCCGTTCAGCTTTTGAGCGGACAAGCCGTCTTCGAAAACTATGTGGATGGAATAATTGAAGATGTCAACCACTTAAAGGATGTCAGGAAGGTTTGGGGGCCGGTACACGGAAGAGGAGCTTTCGCGGTAGATACTCGGATAATAAGACTTCGAGGGTTCCCTCTGAAACTATTTGCATGCAAAGAAGAGGGTGCCAAGGGGCTGGAACTTGAACTCCTGCCCGGAGATCGTATCCGCCTGTTCTACAAACCCTTGGTCAGTCTTCAGGAACTGTTTTTTACAGGATCCGCCCAGCCGCTCAGCGGTAAGGCCAGACTTTTGCTCACAATGGCTGACGGCAACCCGATGGAAACCGTTGGGATTTGGCGAGAGCAAAATGGATGTTGGTCGCCAAAATACGTGGTTTTTTGGATCCGTGAGACTAAGACCGTAGCCGCTAAATGATCGTCTAACTAATAGCGGCGGGGATATCCGCACTGCAGAAATCTAACAGGAGGTGCCGCGATGAGCGCGATGAATTGGCTGAATGGTTGGATGAAGAGCGTGCCGCAAACCATCGCGGCACACCGTTACTACCAGAAGATCTCCCTAATTTTAGAGATTTTCTTTAACGCCGAAAACAACAAAGAAGTCGCCAAAAAATCTGCCTCGGTTGCCGTCGGTTACGCAGTGTACAGTTATCTTGATTGGAAAATCGTTGCCCTGGGATTCGTTTTGGTTGACTTTATGTTAGACAGCGGTTTTGGATTCTGGGCAATCTTTCTTTTCATGTGGCTTGTCGGGATGTTGCTCTACGTGCTAATTATCATCGCGAGTGACCGGTCGGGGCGTGATTTCACTCTTGCCGGCGGACAGCGAAGACTGGTAAATAAGCTGTTCGTCCGATCAAAGGTTCTCGGCATCATTGCCGAGGTGCTGATGGGAATTACGCATGTGGCGTGGACCGGCATGGCCCAATTCCACATTTTTTTCCGCGACAGGTTCCCGAGGCCATTGTCCTACCTTTTGTTCATTGTTCTTTCGGGAACCCAAATGTACATTTGGGTTCACGTTTATATCAGGGGGATCAATGTCATAAAATATCTATGGCAGTTTCTCGCAACCTAACGGCGGTGTTCGTCCCACGACAACACCGCTTTATTTTTTCCTAAAAAGTTGCCGTGTTTTGTTTTACTATTTCTAGTAATTAATTCGAATATTTCTTTAACAATTTTTCTAACATTGTGGTCGGTATTATAAGCAATAATGGGTTTAAACCTTTCTAACTCCGCCTCCATTTCCCCAACTAAATTGTTTTTCTTTTTAGTTTTAAGGTCATAGACAGTGGAATCTTTTCTATTTTTAACTCTTTCGAGTCTTATTTTTTCATCTACTTTAACCAAAAAGAAAAAATCCGGCGGAACGACCGGCAATTTCTTAGGATCGCATATGAGAGACATGCTTGCTCCTCTTATCTTGTGGTATGCCAAGGCGGAATATACGTAGCGGTCGCAAATCACCCATTTTTTTCTTAATAACTGTTTAATTATTTTTGACTTATGGATTGAGGAGGCCAGATAAAAAAACAAACTTGCATCAATCTCGCATTCCTCTTTAACAAAGCTTTTAATCAGATTAAAACCAATATCTTTTTCATAGTCCTCATATCTAACACATTCGATGCGGTTTTTCAGAAGTTCTTTTGTGAGCAATTTAGATAGTTTTGTTTTTCCCACGCCGTCTATGCCTTCAAAAACTATCAGTTTATTTTTCATAGCATTTTTATTATCTGTCTGACTCTTTCTAAAACCTTATTATCTTCTTTGCCTTCCGCTACTTCAAATTTATATCTGATTAACCTCCTGGTTATTTCAGCTGCAGCTTCTTTTTGGACAATTTCATCATTAATAATACCGCGGGAAAGCATGTTCACGCCCATGTTGGTAGCGGAAGATATTTTTCTTAAAATTGCCCCTTCTTTGGGAAATTTTTTAGCTAAAGAATTTAGTAGCTCATAGTTTTCCAGATCTCTATTATAAGAAGTTCCTTTGCCGTGCCTCATATCTTTCATGACTACATCGTAAAAATCAGCTGAAGCCGCCATATAAGCTAGGTTTAGCGGGTGGTTGAGGGCTAAATCGTGAACAGGAAAAGTTTCAAATTTCAGATAGCTTGGGAATACCCCTGAAGCCATTTCATGATAAAGCTGGCTTAAACAAATACCAAATTTACCGCTTCCCCCGCCGGGGCTGATAATACAAACTATCTTCTTATTCAGCTCGATGAAGGGATTAGCTTTAAGTTCGTCCATATTGATCTTACTGGAGGGATAGTCTTTAATCTCAATAAACCGATGGGTCTTTAGCCCAAGTTTCTGTAGCTTCTTTTCAAAAATCCTGATTTTTGCTGGAATGTAATTTTTCTTCGGCAATAGTCCCAAAACTACATGACATATTGGCAGTCCTCTTTTCTTCAGTTCTTTTATCGTTCTAATTGCTTCCCTGTCGTAAGTAATTTTGAAATCCCCCCTGATACGTCCTCGCATTACATCTCTGCAAGAAACAACAAAAATTGCCTCACCTTTTTTGCACAATCTTTTCAAGATTTTTAATTTAGTATCTTCTTCGTAGCCGGGCATTACTCTAGCGGAATGTCTATCCTGAATTATTTTTCCGCCGAATTCTACATATAGCTTCGCATGGTCTTTCTTAACTATCTCTTCGATTTTAGGTAATTGATATCTTAAATATTTATTCGTATTGAAAGCCTTTTCCTGTTTATAGCTCATTATTATTGATAATAAAAATTAACTAAAGATATTATAAATATTTTTTATACAATAAAGAAGATGTCCTTTTAACAAGGCTAATATTAATATCGACGACATTTCCTTGCTCAACAAAATAAGCAGCAAGTGCTTATCCATGGAGTTCAGTTACGCTGGCGAAATAAGAATACCCCGTCCCGCATAATATTTTTTAAATTCCTGATCGGATATTTCATGCCGTTTTTGAGTTTTTAGGCTTAAAAACCCCGATGGATTGTTTAAAAAAAGCGTACGATGGTTTTTGTCATAACCCGTCATCAACACTAGGTGTCCGCCTTTTCGTCTCGACAGAGACGAGACATGTCCTCGGATATTTGGGCTTACCGACGCAATAACAAGTTTTTTTTCGGCAAGTGCGTACTGAATGCCGCGAACGCTTAAGCGTGAGCGTACTTCTGCTTTAAGGCCATACTTCTCTATCCAGGTTGAAAATTCCTGGTACCGCATGTCGCTAATACCGCCGCCCGGCCGATCCCGATACACCCCATATTTATAAGCTTCTTTTGCAAGGGAAATTAAAAGGACCTTTTTGTTTTTAAAAAATTTAATGGCCATTTTAGCCGCTGCCATTCCGCAAATTTCCCGCGCCCACCGCGCGTATTCCCCAGAAGAACATGCTCCAGCGAGATACCAGTTTGGATCATCGATTGCCCGCAGGTCTTTTTTCACCAAACGCTCCACGTCTTTCGCCCGCGCATACTGGCTGACATACGGGACCGGATATTCCATTTTTGCGGGAAGATACGATTTTCGAGCTTGCAGTTCGTACAGTAAGTCTGCAAACAATTGTTTGGATGACTTCATTATTTTCATGATTTGCTTTTTACCAGCCTATGGTCAATTTGTATTCTCATTCCGTTTATATTCTAGGAGAAAATTAAAATCCAGCGTTTTTTGTTCTCGGATTTGAATATTCGTGGTATAAAATGGGCAGATTGAGCTATCCTGGAAATCTTTTCTAAAGCCCATCTTTAGATTTTTTAATTTGTTGCGCTGTCATTATGAGCAAAATGGAATATTTGAGCTTGCCAGTTTTTAGCACTGGAAAAAATATGAAAGTGAAAATCAAAAAAGTTCTTTACAAGATTTCTTCGGATTTTCAAGATATTTTGGTTGTCGACACCGAAAAGTATGGTAAATGCCTGGTAATCGACGGAGATATGCAGTGCGCCGAGACTGACCATGAAATATACGACAACGAGATGTTGAAATTACTTAAAAAAGAGGACAAAAAAATATTAATCTTAGGCGGGGGCGACGGTTACGTCGCCAAAACTGCATTGAGGAAAAATAAAAAAGTAAGAGTTGTTTTGGTAGATTTAGATGCCGAGGTTATAAACTCATGTAGAAAAAGTTTAAACGGAAGAGCTTTTGGCAGTAAGCGCTTAAAATTATGTATTGGCGATGCATTTTACTTCCTTGAAGCCAACTCTAAAGAGAAGCAAAATAACTTTGACGGCGTTGTCTGTGACTTAACCGACGCTCCGATAGGAAGAAAAGACAAAGCTAGCTTTGTAAAATTTTACCGGACGATAATTTCTGATTCCTATAAAATTTTGAACTCTGGCGGTTGGATTAGCATCCAATCAGGAGCATCCAAAACGGAAAAAGGCTATTTAAATGCAGTTGGGATAATCGAAAAGCTGCTGGAAAAAAAGTTTGGGGAAATCCTGCGCTCCGATGTCTACATCCCTAGCTACAAAGAAAAATGGTCTTTTTTGTTTGGAAGAAGAAAATAATTTTTTTCTCCTTTACAATTACCTTCTGAAGATATATAAATTTTATTAAGAAGTTATTTTTATTCCTTCAACAATATGAGTCGGGAAAATAATATAGAAGAACAAAAAAGAGAAGAGGAAATAGTCAAAAATAAAATCGAAAAAGGAGAGATAGAAGTCGAAAGAGTTTTTGATGAGGGCGTGGTTGATGAGTTGATGGAGGTTCAGGACAAAGCCTTACCCGAAGGAGAAGACCCCTTGGCAGACAGAATAAGCCGTGAGGAGTTCGTCGAACTCATCCAGGACCCAAAAGTTGTTCTTTCGGTTTTAAAGAAAGAAGGGAAAATTGTTGGTTATGGGTTCGCTAGACCCCTAGAAGACGCTGTTCAAGATATCGTCAAATATGATCCAGAAATATTAGGGATGGACTCGTCCGAAAAAGAGGGAGAAGGGGATATTGTATATTACGGAGATACTATAGCAATATTCCCGGAGCTCAGAAAGCTAGGGTTGGGAGCAACTCTTTTAAAAAATATATTTGAAGAACTACGAAAAATTGGTGTAAACAAGGTTACTTTTCATACGAGAGTTGCAAGGAAAAGATTCGATCCCTTAATGGAGGGGTCTTTTAAAAAAGAAAGGATATTACACGAAATTAATAATTTTCTTGACTCTGGAATAAAAATTGATTATTTAGAAATCGAGCTCTAATAAAACCAATACAATAAGAATAAATAATCTCTGTGGATTACAACATTTTAGAAAATTTAAACGGGCAGTGCTTGTCAATCAGTAGTGATAAGCTGATTTATTATTCTCATATTCCTGTCATCATTGTCTCGTTGCTATTTGGTTTTTTTGTGTTGTTAAAAAGTAGAAAATCCCTATTAGGTAAGGTTCTATTTTTTATATGTTTTTCATACTCTCTTTGGCTAATTTTCGACTTCATAGTTTGGACCCAATTTAACTTAAACAGGCTATTGACGTTTCTGTGGGGTATGCAAGATATATTAAGTGTAATTATTTTTACACTGACTTTGTATTTTATTTACGTTTTCTTGGACAAAAAGGATGTTTCCCTAAGAAAAAAATTTGCGATATTTCTAATTACTCTACCCATAGTTATAGCCACCCCAACTAGATTGGGAGTAAATTTATTCAATATAAACACATGCGAAGTTAGCGAGGGGGATTTATATTTGAACTATCTTCTCTCTCTGCAATTACTAATAAGTGTTTGGATTGTTTACCTGCTTGTCTCGAGATACATAAGATCAAAAGAATTAATTGAGAAAAAACAAATAAAATTTTTGGCTTTAGGCACTAGTTTTTATTTGTTATCTATATTTGTTATAGCTTTTATTACAACATTGTTTGATAACTACTCAATTGAGCTATACAGTCTTTTTAGTATTATTCCTTTTTTGGGAATACTTTCTTATCTGGTGATAAGACATCAAATGTTTGATATTAGGGTTGTTGCAGCACAATTTCTTACTGTAACAGTATGGCTGATGGTCTTTTCACAGTTTTTTATTGTGCAGGAGAGGAGTAATCAGATTTTGACGGGGATAACGCTTCTGTTGGTGACGTATTTTGGTTGGTTGTTGTTTCGGGCGGTCCGGGAAGAAGTGGAGACCGGCAAGCAGTTGTCGCTGGCGGGGCGGAAGTTGGCGGGGCTCAATGCCAAGCTGGAAGAACTGGACCGCGCCAAGTCGGAGTTTATTTCCATCGCCTCCCACCAGCTGCGCACGCCGCTCACTTCGGTGAAGGGCTTCACTTCCCTGATCCTCGACAACACCTTCGGCAAAATTCCCATCGGCCAGAAAAAATCGGTGGAGAAAATATTCGTGAACAACGAGAAGCTCTGCCTGCTGGTGGAAGACATGCTCAACGCCTCGCGTCTTGAGGCCGGCCGACTCGAATACGAGTTGGAGGAAGCGGATCTGGTGAGCGTGGTGAAGTCCACCGTGGACATCATCTCGCTCTACGCCAAAAGCAAGAGGATCAAACTCGCCGCGATTTATCCCAAAGAAAAAGAACTGCGCGCCATCATCGACCAGCGCAAAGTCTCCGAAATCCTCTCTAATCTCATCGACAACGCCATCAAATACACCCCCAAAGGCAGCGTCACGGTTACGCTCGAAAAATTCAGCAAGGCGGTCAAGGTGGGCAAGGCGGAAAACACCGGAATGGTTAACGGCTGCTGGGCCCGCATAAGCGTCCGGGACACCGGCATCGGCATGGACGAGAAGCAAACCGAAGAAATATTCAATAAATTTAAGGAGGGCGGCGGGGAGGAATCAAGAGATCCCCTGGTCAAGCCAGAGGATAATAAGAAAAGTAAGGTTAACGGCAGTAACGCAAACAACATGACCGTCGGCACCGGCCTCGGCGTCTATATCTCCCGCCAAATGGCGGAGGCCATGGGCGGCAAACTCACCGCCGCCTCCCCCGGCAAAAACAAAGGCAGCACGTTCATTCTGGAACTGCCGTTGGTGAAGAAATAATCCATAGAAAGGTTAAAAGTAAAAAATAACTTGACAATCCATCTTTTTAGATATAGAAAGAATGCATGAACAAAAACAAGCCGATTAGCCACCATCATAAGGGTTAATTTTCAAGGGCTTTAACGAGCTTGGAGTTGTTCATTGTAAAAATATAATCAAGTTTCGTTCAAGGCCCTTAGGGGCTTTTTTGTTTACTTGGAGGAGACAGTTCTTTTACACAACAGAAGGTTTTTAACCATCAAAATACAGCTTGCAAGGAGAGAGGCCATGTTAAAAATAGCATTACCAAAGGGCAGTTTAGAGGAAGGCACCTTGAGGCTTTTTGAAAAAGCCAATCTGCCTGCTTACCGACGCAGCGAGAGGGATTTAATACTTAGAATTGAGGATCCCAGAATTTCCACTACCATGATGCTTAGACCGCAAGAAATACCCAAGTATGTCGAGGAAGGCGATTTTGATTTGGGCATCACTGGCTGGGATTGGGTAGTTGAACGCGAAGCAGTCGTTGAAGTTATTCAGGACCTTGGTTATTCCAAGCGGGGATGGCGGAAGGTAAAGATTGTTCTGGCCACCAACCAAGATAATCCAGTAAAT
>Ga0172371_10009871_pt1 | contig 13044 bp, 10 predicted proteins | sample Lak12m_FD_114543 | JGI IMG/M metagenome (GOLD analysis project Ga0172371, IMG submission 114543) | Freshwater microbial communities from Kabuno Bay, South-Kivu, Congo - kab_022012_12m | ecosystem: Environmental > Aquatic > Freshwater > Lake | place: Democratic Republic of the Congo: South-Kivu... | reverse complement strand
CTGCCAGCGCTATACAACCGGGAAATCTGCAACTCCCGGTAAACAATTCACAACCCCTGATTTTTGTTATCCTCCCTGTTGAGAACATCTCCGTGATGTATGAAAAGTTTCTTCCCCTGAAGCAATACCTTGAAAAAGCGATATCAAGAAAGATTGTTCTGAAAATCGCGCAAAATTATCAGGAGGCTATTGAGAGCATAGGAACAGGCCAGGCGCATCTGGCCTATCTCGACCCTTCCGCATACTGTGAGGCAAGACAGCTCTATAGGGTGATACCCGTCGCAAAGGCAATACTTTCGGGTGCATCAACTTACAGAAGCGTTATCGTTACAAGGAGAGATTTAAAGATAAACAAAATTATCGAGGTAAAAAGGAAAAAACTCGCGCTCGGCAATGTGCGGTCTTCTTCGTCTTATCTCATACCTGCCGTTATGTTCAAAGAGGTGGGGATCAGCATGAAGGAGTTCGAGTCTGTCGCTTACCTTGAGCATGAAGACAGGATCGCCCTTTCGGTTTTATCCAGGAGACACGAGGTAGGGGGATTAAGCGAAAAGGTGGCGCTCAAATATATTAAGGACGGCCTTAAGATTATAAAGACGTCAGAGGCTATTCCTCAGTATTCCCTCTGCGCCTATTCAGGCATGTCTGAGGAGTTGCGCAATAAGATAAGGCAGGCTCTCCTGTCCATACAACCCGGGAAAAATCCTGAACTTATAAATGCCATGAAAGACATAAACGGATTTTCTGCCGCAGAGGACAGGGACTTTGATGTTGTTCGGGTGATGATAAAAAATCTCACAGGGAAAAATTACCTTGAATACGGTAGAAATTCCATTAAGGTTGCGATACTTCCCCTTTATTCTGCGATAACTCTTTTTGACAGGTTCGACCCCCTTATGAGATACCTGACAAGGAAAACCGGGTATGAGTTTAAGCTTGTCATTCCAAAAGACTTCGAGGATTTTTTTGATATTGTGAAACAAGGCAAGGTTGAGTTTTCCTATTCCAACCCCTATATCTATATTCAGCTTGCGGATAAGGGTTTTCTGAAGGCGTTTGCAAATACTATTCTGACTGAAAGCGGTGATATTTTCAGGGGTATCATCATAACTCACAGGGACAGCAGCCTCAAAACGCTCAATGATCTAAAAGGCAAAAGGGTAATGATTGTTTCATACAGGTCTGCCGGAGGTTTTCTTGCGCAAAAACTCTATCTTTATGAGAACGGCATTGATGTCTTTAAAGATTTGAAACTCATTGATGGCACGAGACAGGAAGAGGTCATACTTAATGTTTACAGGAAAAATGTTGATGCGGGTTTTGTCCGGGAATCCGCCCCGGGTGTTCTGGAAGACGAGATAGACCTTAGCAAGATAAGAATACTTGCCAGAACTCCCTACATAGCCAACTGGCCGTTCGCTGCAACAAATAGCGCTAACGAAAAAGTTACCGGCCTTGTAAAAGAGAGCCTTCTGGAACTTAAAGAGGGCGATGTGCTTTCTGCCGCGCAGATAATGGGTTTTAAGCCTGCCGGCGACGAGGATTTCGATAAGTTGAGGAAGTGGATAAACATACATGAAGCCAAATAGGCTTAGCCTGGCGTTAAAATTTTCTGTCGCGGTAACTATACTGATAATTTTTGCGATGTTCGGCGCCGCTACCCTTATCATTAGTTATCAGAAGGAATCGTTGAGGCAAAGCACCTTTGAGAGCAGCCTTGCAATGACAAAAAAACTTGCGCATGACGCTGTCGAGTCGCTGCTGGTTTTTGACCCCCTCAGGCTTGACGAACTTGTCGGGACCGTATTTGATGCGACATCCTGCACGTATGCAATGATAATTGATAAAGAAGGAAAGGTAGTTGCGCATACAAAAAGGTCGGAACTGGGCGCGAAGATCATCAGCACAGACAATCCTGAATTGCTGCAAAGCATCTCTGAAGGCAGGGAGATTGTAAGGGAATATACATATGAGGATGAACGGGTTAAGGAATTTTCTTATCCTATTGAAATTAGCGGTGAAGTCCTGGGCCTTGCTACTGTCGCATACTCGCTGAATTCAATTAATGCCATTATTGAGGCGAGGCTTAACAGCCTGAAGAGAAATATTTATATGATTACGGGATTAATGCTGCTTGCCGGCATCGGAGGAGCCTTTGTAGTCTCGAATTTCCTGACCAAACCTCTGAAGAGGCTTAAGGGCACGATGCTCGACGTCCAATCCGGCAATCTTAATGTGGAGGTGGAGAACCCCAGGATAGTAAAATGCTGGGAAAGGCTTAACTGCGGTAAGACGGACTGCCCTTCCTACGGAAAGATCAGATGCTGGGCCATAGCAGGCACTTTCTGCCATGATAGGGTGCAGGGCGCCTTTGCGCAGAAGATCGGAGATTGCAGGAAATGCGTTGTTTACAAAGAGTCCTGCGGGGACGAGATAAACGAGCTTGTTGAGGTCTTTAACCAGATGGTAAAGGATTTGCAGTTCAACCTCGGTGAGCTTGAGAAGGCAAATTCTGAAAAGGCGAGGATGGAGAGGCTGTCGGCCCTCGGTGAGATGGCGTCTACGGTTGCTCACGAGATAAAAAACCCTCTTAATGCAATCAAGATAGCAACGTCTTATCTCAAAGATAATTTTAAGGGCGAGTTGCTTACAGAGTTTCTCAGTATCATCGAAGAAGAGGTTATGAGGCTTAACGACATCTCATCCAATTTCCTCGGTTTTTCGCGGCCGGCCCCTCTTACCCTCAGGCCGTGCAGTATAAACACTATTGTAGAGACAACGGCCGAACTCATAAGGCAGGAAGCGACAGACAGGAACATAGAGCTGATTGTGCTGACGGATGAGAATATTCCGGTTATTGAGTGCGATTTTTCGAGGATTAAACAGGCTCTTCTTAATCTTTTGATAAATTCGATGGAGGCTTCTAAGGAAGGGGATTCGATAAGTGTCAGCACTGAGGCTCAAAATTCCGGCTTTAATATAATCGTTCAGGACACAGGGAAAGGGATTAATAACGAGGATATCGAGAATATCTTCAAGCCGTTTTACAGCACGAAGACGAGGGGGTCAGGCCTGGGGCTTGCGGTCGTGGACCGTATAGTAAAAGAACATGGCGGGGAGATCGAGGTTGACAGCAGAGCGGGCAAGGGTACAAAATTTACCATGAAAATGAAGGTTCAGGAACATGCAAAAGCATAATATTCTTATCGTTGACGATGAAAAAAATATCCTGAAAGTCGTTTCGGTGACGCTGAAAAAAAGCGGCTATAATGTTGATGCTGCCCGGTCTTCGGAAGAGGCTATAGAGAAGTTCAATGAGAATCCATATGACCTGATAGTAACGGACCTGAAACTCCCCGGCAAGACAGGAATAGATCTCCTCGATTACGTTAAATCGCGGGAGCCGGATATGCCTGTCATCATGATAACGGCATTCGGCTCGATAGGAAATGCGATAGAGGCCATGAAAAAAGGAGCCTTTAACTATCTTACAAAACCCGTAAACCCCGATGTGCTGCTGGGCGTAGTGAAGGAGGCGATAGAGAAGTATGAGCTTCGCAAGGAGAACATTTCTCTGAAGTCCGAACTGAAACAGAAATACACATTCAGCAACATTATAGGAAAGAGCGCCGCAATTCAGGAAGTCTTTAATACGATACGCATGGTTTCCAAGACACAGGCAAATATTCTTATATCCGGGGAGAGCGGAACAGGCAAGGAACTTGTTGCGCGGGCTGTGCATTATGATTCGAACAGGGCTGAAAACCCCTTTGTTACGATTGATTGCGCTACGATCCCTTCGGAGATTATGGAGAGCGAGCTCTTCGGGCATGAGAAGGGCGCCTTTACCGGCGCGCAGGAAAGAAAGATAGGGTTGTTGGAGCATGCTCACAACGGGACTGTTTTTCTGGACGAGATTGGCGAGCTTGATGTAAGCCTGCAAAAAAAGCTGCTGCGGTTTATTCAGGAAAGGGAGATACTGAGGGTAGGCGGGGCAAGCAGGATCAAACTCAATTTGCGCATAATAGCAGCTACCAATAAGGACCTTGAGCAGGAGATAAAAGAAAAGAGATTCCGCGAGGACCTTTTTTACAGGTTAAATGTCGTAACGATTAAGATGCCCCCGCTCAGGGAAAGAAAAGATGATATCCCCCTGCTTGCAAACCATTTTATAGGGAAGCTTAATCAGATTGAAGGGAAGATGATAAGAGGGTTTGAAGATAATGTTATAGATATTTTTCTCAGGTACAAATGGCCCGGAAATGTGAGAGAACTGGAAAATGTAGTAGAAAGGGCCTATGTCCTATGCCCTAATGTAACAATCAACATTAAATATCTGCCGAAGATTATGAGAGAGTTGGCAGAAAGCAAGACAGAGGTCTTTGATCAAATGAATCTTCTGGAAACCGAAAAGAGGTTGATAATCAAGGCGCTTACGCAGACTCAGTGGAATCAGAGCAAGGCTTCGGTGTTGCTTGGGATTTCAAGAAAGCAGCTTATGACAAAGATGAAAAATCTTGGAATTAAGGCGGAATAATTTGCTTTAAGTTTAACTTTAAGTCATGCCGGAAACAGCATCACTCCGATAACAATTCACGAGAATAAAATCTAAATAGAGACGCCTGCGCGAAAATAAATCTTCCTTTATGAAATACGCAACGTCCTGCCTGTTACCTCATAGATTGGTTTAATATTTTTCAGCCTGAAAAAAAAGTTAAAGAAAGGCTTTAAATCGCAGAATGTTGACAGGAATTGCCGGATGTGTCAAAGTAGCTACAAACATGGCCACATGGGGGGGGGATGTAATGAAATTTGCAAATGTGAGGGAGCTTAAAAACAAGACCTCAGAGATATTGAGAAATGCCGAAAAAGAAGCGGTGATTATAACATCAAAGGGCAAACCGCGGGCGATAGTGGCGGCGATTTCCGAGGAGGATTTTGAGGACTATCTTCTCGAAAAGAGCGAGGCCCTTCACGATATGCTTGCCGAGGCGCGGGCAGAGTACCGGAGCAAGGGCGGCGTACGCATGGAGGATTATGTATCAAGGCACAAGACGAAAGGGCTTATGATACCGCGGAATGAAATTGACAAGGCCGTATCAGTTGCCAAAAAATATGGAGTCGAAAAATTATTTTTAATAGGTTCTTCTTTGGCAGGAGACAAAAAATCTGTTAATGATTACGATTTTGCCGTAAGCGGCATACCCAAGGGGATCTTTTTCAAATTCTACGGCGAATTATTCAGAACAATGTCCAAGAATGTCGACCTCATAGACCTTTCTGGTAAAAAAACAAAGTTTAAAAGCATGGTGCTAAAAGAAGGGAAACTAATCTATGACAAAAAAGCAGCTTAAGGAATACTGCGATGCTGAGTTTGAGAATATAGATTCCGTATTATCGGAGCTCGCCTTAGTAATCAAGCCGAAAAAGCAAGAATACTCCGTTGCCGACATGGCCGCTATGGCCACGTTTATTCATAACTGTTATAACGGTATTGAGAATGTCCTTAAGAGGTGTTTAGTCTTTTCTGCTTTCGAGACTACGGTAACGGCAACATGGCATAAGGACTTATTAAAAACCTCCTTAGACAGAAAAATTATATCCGAGAAATTATACGAAACCCTGTCAAATTATCTTTCGTTCAGGCATTTTTTTGTTCACGCTTATAGCTTCACGCTGAGATGGGAAGAACTGAAGCCCCTTGCGAAATCTCTCAAAAGCACAGTTGAAGAATTCAAGTCTGAAATAGATGGCTATATGAACAGTCTCGATTAGCATTTTTTTAAAAAACATAGGACATCCTATGGGGGAGGTCTTGGGGTAAAATGAGAGCAGGCAGGGGAAGGATGAAAAATTTTTTCGCCCATAGCGTTGAGGGAAAGTCGGAGAGCGAGTGGCAGGAGCTTGAAGCGCATCCCCTTTTTCTCTGTCATTCCCGCGCCATGCCTACCGGCAGGCAGGCGGGAATCCAGAAGTGGGGATATCTTGCAGGATTGTGGCATGATTTGGGGAAGTATTCGGAAGTTTTTCAAAGATGCCTTACTGTTGTCAAAGGCGAAGCGTCTTTGTGATAACTGTTAATCTTATTGCTGGATAACATTGAGAGATTTTAAATGGGTAAAAGAATAGCTCATGTAAAACAACACAAAGATGGAACCTGGGCAGAACCACATTTACTTGACGATCATGCGCTGGATGTCGCCAAACAGTCAAGTATTTTCGCGGAATTTTTTGGAAGCGGAAGCTGGGGTTATGCCGCAGGCATAGCCCATGATGCAGGCAAAGAACCTCAAAAATGGCAAAGTTATCTCTCTCGAAAAAGCGGATACGATGAAGAGGCTCATCTGGAGGGAAAGCCAGGCAAGGTTGAGCACTCCTGCCATGGAGCTAAACTGACGGAAGAGCTTCTCGGAAAGGGAATTGGGAGGATACTCAGTTATTGCGTTGCCGGACATCACGCAGGATTGCCTGATTGGTATCCTGATGAAGCAGGTGGACAAAGTGCGCTTTCATTTCGCCTGCAAAAGACGACCACCGAGGATGTATCGCAAGAGTTGCGGGCTGCCATAATGAAGGCCAATCCGATTCTCCCGCCGTGGAAGTTTGATAATAATGGGCTTGATCTCTCACTTTGGATTCGGATGCTTTTTTCTTCTTTGGTAGATGCCGATTTTCTCGATACTGAGGCTTATATGGGCGAAGGGAAGGCCGAGCAGCGCGGAGGATACCTGCTAATGGACGACCTTCTGAAACGATTCAATTCGTATATGGCGGGCAAGATTGCCTCTGCTGATAAAACTTCTGTGAATGCCCTTCGTCATGAGGTTTTGACCGCTTGCCGAACCGCCGCCAACCTTAAACCCGGACATTTTTCTCTTACCGTTCCCACTGGAGGAGGTAAAACCCTTTCGAGTCTTGCCTTCGGGCTTGAACATGCTGTCAAACACAAGTTGCGCCGTGTTATTTATGTGATTCCTTATACGAGCATTATTGAGCAGAATGCAGAAGTGTTCAGGGAAGCCGTTGGCGGCGATCAGGTGATTGAACATCATTCAAATCTTGATGAAGATGACTCTTCTTCCAAAGCCCGGCTATCAGCCGAAAATTGGGATGCGCCGATTATTGTTACAACATCGGTGCAATTCTTTGAAAGTCTTTTTGCAGCCAAGCCGAGACGATGCCGCAAGCTCCATAACATTGCAGGAAGCGTGGTGATATTGGATGAGGCACAACTGGTTCCAACTGAATACCTCGCGCCTATTTTGCAAACAATGAATTTATTGAGAAAGCATTACCATGTCTCTTTTGTATTTTCAACAGCCACGCAGCCGGCTTTCGAAAGCAGAGAAGGCTTCAACGGACTACCCAAGGATTCCGTAAGGGAGATTATCAGCGATGTCCCATATCTCTATTCGAATCTGAAAAGAGTTAATGTTGAAACCCCACAGGATTGGACAAAAGCTACAAGTTGGGAAGAATTAGCGGCAGAACTTTTAAAAGAAGAACAAGTGCTTTGCGTTGTTTCTGACCGCAAAAGCTGCCGCAATCTGCATAAGCTAATGCCCATGGGAACATTCCATCTTTCTGCGCTTATGTGCGGTCAACACAGAAGCGAGATTATTTCTGAAATCAAGCAGAAGCTTAGAGAGGGTTTGCCGGTGCGGGTTATCAGCACGCAACTGGTGGAGGCCGGTGTTGATATAGATTTCCCCGTTGTTTACCGAGCTCTTGCCGGACTTGATTCTATAGCGCAAGCAGCAGGCCGGTGCAATCGGGAAGGAAAATTGACAAAAGGCCGCGTAGTGGTATTTATTCCGCCCAAGAAATCACCGCCGGGGATTTTAAGGAAAGCATCCGAGACTACCTCAAACATGCTAAAGGCCGGGCTTGCTGATCCATTAGATCATCCTATTTTTGAAAAGTTTTTTGCTGATCTTTATTGGAAGGTTAATTCTCTCGATACTCATGAAATCCTTGCACTGCTAAAGCCAGATCCCCTTGAATGCGGAATCCAGTTTCGCACCGCTGCTGAAAAGTTTCGTATCATTGACGACAAGGCGCAAAAGACCATCCTCGTCCGTTATGGTGATGGTGAAAAGTTTATAGGAATATTGAAATCTATGGGACCGGAACGCTGGCTTCTGCGGAAACTTCAGCGCTATTCGGTGAATGTTTACAACAGAGATTTCATAACGTTGTTAAGTCAAGGGGCAATTGAGCAAATAATTCCTAATGTTTTCGCGGTTACAACAAATATGCAGTATGACAAAATAACAGGGCTTATTGTGGACGAGATGCCTGATAATCCGGAATTGTTTATTTTATAAAAGGAGGCATTATGAAAGACTGGTGTCTTGAAGTATGGGGTGATTATGCCTGTTTCACCCGGCCTGAAATGAAGGTTGAGCGTGTCAGTTACGATGTAATAACTCCGTCGGCAGCGCGGGCTATTTATGAGGCTATTCTTTGGAAACCGGCAATACGATGGCATATATCAAAAATTGAGGTATTAAATCCTATAAAATGGATGTCGGTGCGGCGCAATGAGGTGGGCAAAAAAATGAGCGGGCCTACACAGGCTCAGCTTTCCGGTGTGGCTGGGGCTCCGATGGGCTTTTTTATTGAAGAGGAGCGACAACAGCGCGCCGGTCTTTTTTTACGCGATGTGCGTTACCGCATCTATGCGAGATTTGAGTTCATTCCTCCAGAAGAGCGCAAACATAATCGTGCTGTATCGTCTGAATTCTGGGCTGATGCGGAAGAGCAGTCGCAATTTATTCACGCCGACGAAAAAGAAGCAAAGTATGCTGCAATGTTTGAACGCCGTGCAAAAAAAGGGCAATGCTTTCATCGCCCATACATGGGGTGCAGGGAATTTGCCTGCGATTTTAAGTTGGTAGATTCTGCAAGCGAATTGACTCCCCCCGTTGCCGAATCGCGCGATCTCGGTTTTATGCTTTACGATATGAACTTTGAGGATGTGAATAATCCAATGCCGTTGTTTTTTAGAGCGGCAATCAAGGAAGGTGTTGTTCAAGTGCCGCCACGAAACAGCGAGGAGGTGAAAGGATGATACTTCAAGCGCTTAAAGAATATTATGACCGGAAGGCAACAGATCCGGATAGTGGAATTGCGCCAGAGGGATTTGAAATAAAAGAATTGCAATTTCTTGTCGTAATCAATCTTAATGGTGAACTTATCAGCATTGAGGATACCAGAGAGAAAATAGGCAAGAGATTAATTGCAAAGAAATTTCTTTTACCACGATCAAAAGGAAGGAGTGGTAGTAAAAGTTATGAGACAACTTTTTTGCTTTGGGATCATATTGGATATTTATTTGGGCAACCATCTGATGATGATAAATCCTCAAAACAACATAAAACATGGCTCGATTGCCTTAATAATTTGCCAGATAATTTAAAAGAAGATGCAGGAGTTAACGCGGCAATTCAATTTTATAAAAATGATGGCGTTAAGAAAACGATTTTGACTCCGGAGTTTCAAGAATGCCTGAAAGCTCCGCAATGTAATATGGCATTTAGATTAGACACCGATTTAGTACCAATACCTTGCCGAGCAAAAATACAAGAATATGTCAAGGATTCAATAGTTCGTGAGGGCGAGGAGGATGATTCTGAAAAAGCCGATAGCGTTTTTGGTGTCTGTATCATTACAGGAGAAAAAGGCGAGATTGTAAGAACGCATGGAAGAACACCCATCAACAAAGATACAAAATGTTTAGTTGGTTTTCAAAAAAACTGCGGGTATGATTCATATGGTAAAGAACAGGGCTTTAACGCACCTGTTATAAAGTCAACAGAGTTTGCGTATGTCACTGCGTTAAATACATTACTAAAGTCTGGGTCTCAACGCATGACCATCGGCGACGCCTCTACCATCTTCTGGTCAGAAAGGAAAACTGCCTTTGAATCAGATTTTTCTCTCTTTTTTTCAGAACCACCTAAAGATGATCCCGAAGCAGGAACCAGAAAAGTAAGGTCCCTCTTTGAGTCAGTCAGTTCAGGCGCTTATTGTAATGACGAGAGTGATAGTCGTTTCTATGTGCTTGGGCTCGCTCCTAACGCAGCCCGTATTGCCGTGCGTTTTTGGCAGGCTGGAACCATCGGGCAGTTTGCGGAAAAGATTCGACAGCACTTTGAAGACCTCTCTATAGTCAAGCCTCCAAAAGAGCCGGAGTTTTACTCACTTTGGCGATTGCTGGTAAATATCGCCACACAGGATAAAAGCGAGAATATCCAGCCTAATCTTGCCGGCGATTTCATGCGATCAGTTCTTACAGGGGCGACATATCCAGCCACACTTTTACAGGCTGCACTTCGTAGAATTCATAGCGACACTGAAAATAGGGTCAAACCTGTGCGTGCCACTCTTATTAAAGCGTATTTAAACAGATACTATAGATTTCATCCAAACCCAAAACATAAGGAGGTTACAATGGGACTTGATTTAAGTCAGCCGTCTATCGGCTACCATCTCGGGCGTCTTTTTGCCTCGCTCGAAAAGATTCAGGAGAAAGCTCAGGGTGACGCAACAATACGCGAACGGTTTTATGGTTCTGCATGTGCAAGCCCGGTCACGGTATTCGCAAATCTCATGCGTCTTAAGAATCATCATCTGGCAAAAATGGACAAAGGCAGTGTGGTGTATTTTGAACGGCTGCTTGGGGAAATCGTCGGGCGTTTTAATGAATTTCCGGCGCACCTTGACCTGCACGAACAAGGCCGGTTCGCCATTGGCTATTATCACCAACGGCAGGACTTTTTTACAAAAAAACAGACAATGACAATGACAGCAAACAATAAACTTTAAACAGGAGAAAAGCAATGACTGAAACTACTAAGACTGAAATTTCTAATCGGTATGATTTTGTGCTTCTTTTTGATGTCGCAGACGGAAATCCTAATGGAGACCCAGATGCAGGGAACCTTCCCCGTTTGGATGCAGAATCCGGGCATGGGCTTGTAACTGATGTGTGCATCAAGCGGAAGATAAGGAATTATGTACAGCTAAAGTCGGAAGACAAAGCTCCTAACATGATTTTTGTGAAAGAAAAAGCTATTTTAAATAGCACGATTGACAAGGCTTATAATGACCTCAATATTGATTTGACAAAAGCACCCGCTGATCCCGCCGATGGCAAGAAAAGAAACAAGGAAGGCACTGGACAAAATGGCGAAGTTGATAAAGCCAAGGCATTTTTATGTAAGAACTATTTTGATATCAGAACATTCGGAGCGGTTATGTCAACGGGAGCCAATGCAGGTCAAGTGCGCGGGCCTGTTCAATTTACTTTTGCCCGCTCAATTGACCCTGTTGTTGCGCTCGAACATTCTATAACACGTATGGCTGTGACAACCGTCGCTGATGCCGAAAAGCAATCCGGCGATAACAGAACAATGGGCCGCAAATTCACCGTTCCTTACGGACTCTATAGGGCGCATGGATTTATCTCTGCCCCTTTAGCTAACCAAACCGGTTTTTCACAAGAAGATCTTAATCTCCTTTGGGAGGCGCTTTCTAATATGTTTGAACATGACCGTTCTGCTGCTCGCGGTATGATGGCAACCCGCAAGCTGATAGTCTTTAAACATGATTCTGCAATGGGGAATACACCGGCACATATGCTGTTCGATAAGATTAAGGTTGAGGCAAAAACAAACCCTGTGAGAAATTTCAGTGATTACACAATAACAGTGCCCGCTCCATCCGATATGCCTCCGGGCGTCATGCTTGATGTGAAATTATGACAACTCCTCATCTCATCCCCCCTCACGGGGGCTACGGCACATTTTTATGGAGGTTAAATGACGGACACACATTTAGCGGTTTTTAAGGGCAGAAAAATCAGAAGAACGCTTCACAACAACGAATGGTGGTTTGTGATTAATGATGTTATTGAATCATTGACTGATTCTAATGATCCTGCTCAATACTTCAAGCGTTTGAAACAGAGAGATGAAGAACTGGCAAAGCTTACAGACAAAGGGGAGGTACAATTTGTACCACCCCTTATGTTGGAGATGAAAACTGCCGGTGGAAATCAAAAAATGTATTGTTGGAACACAGAAGGAATCTTTCGTCTCATTCAATCTATCCCATCCCCCAAAGCCGAGCCTTTCAAACGATGGCTGGCAAAAGTGGGTTATGAGCGCGTTCAGGAGATCGAGAATCCGGAGCTTGCCACAAAAAGGACGCGGATGCTTTATAAGCTTAAAGGATATTCTGACGACTGGATTGAAAAAAGAATGCGTGGCATAGCCATTCGTGAAGAGTTGACCGATGAGTGGCAGAAGCGTGGAGCAGAACAAGAAAAGGACTACGAAATTTTGACAGCAGAGATATCAAAGGCAACTTTCGGCGTCACTCCCGGGGAATATAAAAAGCTCAAAGGGCTCAAGCGGCAGAATCTGCGGGACCATATGAATGATTTCGAGCTGATCTTTACGATGCTTGGAGAGCGCTCAACCACGGAAATTCATCGCACTGAAGACTCTGAAGGAATGAAGAAACTTAAAACAGATGCACAAGAAGGCGGAAGTATTGCAGGCAATGCAAGAAAGGCATTGGAAAAGAGGCTAAAAAAACCAATTGTATCCTCTCACAATTATCTGAGAGAGAAAGAATCGCAAAGAAAGATCAAAAAATAATGTATTCTGAAGACGATTTGATTCAGCTTTCAGCTTTGCAGCACTTTATGTTCTGCGAACGGCAGTGCGCGCTGATTCACATCGAGCAATTATGGAGCGAAAATCTTTTCACCGCCGAGGGACGCATCATGCACGACAAGGTTGATACTGCAAACAGGGAAGTGAGGGGAAAGATTCGCATTGATTACGGAGTTCCTTTGCGGTCGCTCAGGCTTGGGCTAATCGGCAAGGCCGATGTTGTTGAATTTCACAAACAAGATGATGGGACGTGGCAGCCTTTTCCTGTGGAATACAAGCGGGGAAAGCCCAAGATGGATGACTGCGATAAGGTTCAACTTTGCGCTCAGGCGATCTGTCTTGAAGATATGCTTAATCT
>Ga0172371_10009869_pt1 | contig 13044 bp, 10 predicted proteins | sample Lak12m_FD_114543 | JGI IMG/M metagenome (GOLD analysis project Ga0172371, IMG submission 114543) | Freshwater microbial communities from Kabuno Bay, South-Kivu, Congo - kab_022012_12m | ecosystem: Environmental > Aquatic > Freshwater > Lake | place: Democratic Republic of the Congo: South-Kivu... | reverse complement strand
TGGCGGGCGACCACAAAGTGCCCCCGCCCAGCATGCCCGCGAGGGGGGGCGGGGGGGGGGGGGGGGGGGGGGGGGGGGGGGGGGGCGGCTCAGCGCTTCTCCAGGGCGCCGATATCGTCCTGCAGGCCCTGGAAGAGCTCCTGGGAGGACACCCGGTCACCCAGGAACCCGACGCGGATGTAGACCTTGGTGGCATCCGGCGTACTGGCGCGCAGCTTGACCTTGACCTTGACGTCGCGCAGGTCCTGGTAGATGTAGCTGCTCTTGGTGCCGTCGCAGATGCGCTCGCGCTCGTTGAGTCTGGCCCGCTGGGCGGTGCGCCGCAGGGCCTTGTCCACGAGGTAGTGGGGGGACTGCACGGCCGCCCGGTACCAACCCCGCCGGTAGACGGCGGCCGACGCTCCGCCGGCTGCCGCGGCCGCGCCGACGGCTACGGCGACGCAGCCCTCCACGAGCAGGGCCAGGGCCATCACGGAAAGCGCCAGTGCGGAACGTGCTCTGGGTGTCATGGGCAGTCTAGCCTCCGGCTTCCTTCGCTCACCATCCCGGCCGCCTTTTCGTGCCTGACCCCCGTCGGGGGTCCCGGCTGACGCTCCGCCGACCGTGGCGTCGTCACACTCCGTCTTGACGGCTCTGCCGCGGCCAGGATACCGCGTCGTCACATAACGTAGCGCGTGTTCGGCCCGGGGCAATGGCGCCGGGATTCCGGACAGGGCAGTTTCGAGGTCGGTGTCGAGGCGTCGACAGACCCACTCCGAGGGCCCCCAAACGTCGCAGCCCCCGGGCCGAGGGCCAGACCGCGGCCCGAGGGACCTCAGTCCACACGCTGCATGCCGTTGAACCGGCGCGACGGCATGCTTCCGTGCCAGATGATGCGGGCGTCCGTCAGGCCGCTGCAGGCCTCCGCCGGCGGGGTTTCGTACACCAGCCTGAACCAGCAGTTCCAGGCCTCAAGCCCCTTCACCGTGCGGCGTTCCGGCTTGCCCGGGACTTCGATGAACCAGGCGGGGTCCTTCAGGTCGACGTGCACCGTGTGGATGGCCCCCGGTGCCAGGACCTTGACATCGGCGTCGGTGACCGGCGGCATGGCCCGGTCGCGGTTCACCCAGCACCATGGGTTTGGCTGCCATTGGGGCTCCGGACGGAGGCGGAACGCGCCCGCGGCCGGCAGGTCGACCACGGCCAGGGGTCTGTCGGAGGCATTCAGGAGGCGCAGGGTGACCAGGCCGGTGAACTCGCGACGGCCATCGGCGGCCGTCCGCGTCTCCAGGTCCAGCCCGAGACCCAGCGGACCGGAGCGGTAGCCACGCAGGACGGCGATGCCGGTGCGGCCCACGGCCACGTCCATCTCCAGGGGGACCTGTATGCCCTGCCGGTTCCGTTGCTGCTCGAGGGTCAGGGCCGTGCCCTGCTGCATGAAGTAGGCTTCGATGCCGTAGCGCACGTCCATGGCCGTTGGGCTGCAGTGCAGGACCCGGCCGCGGAGGTAGGTCCCCGCGTCAGGCGGCGCGTCGGTGAGTGCCTGCACCTGCCAGAGCCCGTCCTGACCGGGAGCCATCAGGGCATAGACACGCTCGCCATTGCGGGCGGTACCGGTCTCGGCCAGGGGGCCACGCCAGCGCTCCTTGGGTATGCTGGAGGCGTCGTAGCTGAGGCGGACGTAGTCGCCGCGGAACAGATCCTGGGGATCGACAGGAGCGGTCTTCAGCCAGACCTGTTTGCCGTAGGCCAGGACCGCCTCGCGCTCGCCGGCCATGAACGCCAGGACGGCCAGTTGGAGCCCGGCGGCAAGGGGGGTCATCCACGCACGCATCAGGCACCTCCTTTCAGCCGTCTGCCGCGGGCATAGAGGAAGCCCTCTGCGAAAAGGCTCGTGCCGATCACCAGGAAGGCTGCGCCGCGGGCGAGGAGGCTCTCGAACAGATCCGCATAGCGGGCCCCGGTCAGGGCCACCAGCAGGACGCAGCCGATGGCCACGGCGCGGATGTCGCTGCGGCGCACGCCCTGGGCCATGAAGCTGACGGCGTGGGCCAGGAGCACCAGGTTGAAGGGCAGGCAGATGAGTTGTTTCCCGCCTGCAGGGAGGAGCGCGGCCATGGCACAGGCTGCCAGCACGGCCAGCGGCGCCAGCCACGCATCCCCTGGCATCTCCAGCGTTCCTGGGCGAGCCCTGAGGCGCCGCACGGCCAGGGCGATCCAGGCGACCACGGCGGCCGCCACCGGTCCCCCGGCATACGCCAGACCGGTCCAGGGCTGTGCGCGCCGCAGGTCGCGGAGGATATCGTCGGCGGCGTCCCCAAAGCTCAGCACAAAGAGCATTACCAGGTAAGCCGTCAGGCCCAGGCCGCGGTAGCAGGGCGCTGACTCGGGGAACACCGGCGCCCCCTCGTGCAGCCAGCCTGCCCCCAGGGCCAGGACGCTGAACGCCAGCAGCGCCAGGAAGGGCAGGGCCCCGTTGGAGCAGGCCGCGGCCACGAAGGCGAGGGCCACCCCCAGGGCCACCAGCAGGCACACCAGCAGCACGCGCGAGCGCTCCCGATAGGCCAGGGGCAGGAAGCCGAGAACCAGCAGCGGCAACACGGCGTGCATGGGCACGCTGAAGGTTGCCGACTCCGTGCCGGCCCAGAGGGTCAGGACGGCCATGGACACCAGCGCCTGGAACACCGAGGGCATGGCCCAGGCCATGAGGAACGCGCCCAGTCCCCACACCAGGAAGGCGGTGGGGTAGTGCTCCTCGATATGGTAGACCTGGGCCACCAGCCAGATGCCGGCCCCGAAGAACATCGTGCCGGCAACCGTCAGGGCCTCGCCCAGAGCCCGGTACCGGGGACGGAGGTGGAAGAGGTACAGCCCACCCCCATGGGCCGCGGACAGGGCAACGAAGACCGTCGCCAGCTTCGCCATCTTGGGCATGGCCCGCCAGTTGTACGCAAACAGCAGGATGACCCCCAGGCCCACGATCACGGCGCCCAGCCCGCAGAAGATCAGCGTCGCCCAGGGCCGCGACGGTTTCGGCGGTGGGTAGAGGCCGCGGATGCGCTCGGCCTGTTCGGCGCCGATGAGCCCCTCCCGGACCCAGCGGTCCGTCTCGGTGAACAGCCAGCGGACGGTCTTGCTCATGCGGCATTCCCCCCGGCGGAGTCCCCCCAGGCAGAACCGACTTTAGCCGCAACCTGACGCGCGGCCGTGCCCGTCGAGACGGTCACGCGCCCGCGAGCTGCAGGGCCACCTCAGCCACATGGCGGCCCAGGTTCCGGGCGGTCTCGCAGCCGGACTCGTCCTTGGCGATGTTGGCGTCCGCGTTCACGAGCGTGGCGCCGGTGTTGAGCGGTAGGGCGTCCATCACCGACGAGGACCATCTCCTGGCACATCAGGGCACCCTACCACGCCATCAGCGACACCCCGTAGATCCGAGTCAGGCTGAGATAGATGCCAGCCACGACGAAAAGCACACCGGCCGCGACCCGCACCCAGCGTTCGATCTGCGTCAGCCGATGGAACGCCCTGCCGACGTACTGCGAGGCGAAGGCGATGAGGAACGCGAAAACCACCACCGGCAGCCCCGTCCCCAGGCCGGAGGTCGCGGGCAGCACCAGCCGGGAACCGTTGGCGACCGGGAAAGGCCAACAGAACGTTCCTGACGAGTGTGGCGCTCATGGTGAGTGCGTTCCGAGTTCCGGGTTCCGAGTTCAGGACAAGCACACCTCCCGTGCCCAGCGCATCGGTTCAGGTAGGCCACGAACTCACTTCGGCGCGCACTCGCCGAATGAAGCCCTCGTGACGCCAGAGTTCCTTCCCGTCCGGGCCGGAAGATATCTGGGTGGGGATGGCGTTGAGGCCGTACTCTTGCCCTTTTCAAAGCCCATGCCCGCCATCATCCCTTGAGGACCCCTTTGATCTGCTCCGGGGTCAGTACCTTGCCGACGCTCTTGACGGTGCCGTCGACAGCGAGTCCGGGCGTCATGAGCACGCCGAACTTCAGGATCTCGCCGATGTCGGTGACCTTCACGATCTCGTACGGCACCCCGAGCTCCCTGGCCGCGGCCTCGGCATTCTCGGCCAACTTCCTGCACTTGGGGCATCCGGTGCCCAGGATCTGGATCCTCATCCGCCATGCTCCTTCTGTCACACGGCCTCGCGGGGTTCGCAAGGGGCTCTTCCATGCCCAGTTGGCCGAGACGCCGAGAGGGAGCCAGGGGATGAGCCGTCCATCCGCGGCACGCGAACGCCATGACCACGGGCCATCGGGGGCCCGGATGGCTCTCTCACTGGACGACCCTCCTGGCCTCGCGCGGCTGGTCTCGTCCACTGCCTCGCTGCTCCTGTCCTGCGAGCCGAGCCCGCCCTGGCCGGCGGCCCGGTCCGACACTACGGAATGGCCACTATAGCCACATCGTCGGCCGGCACAACTGTGTGCCGCCCCGTCACCCGGCGAAGGTCCCGAAGACCATGCCGGTCAGCGTCGCGAAGTGCATGACCGCAGCGAGGGCGCTGACGAAGAGGCTGGTCCACAGGGACCAGAGCGCCCGAATCAGGGCCTCGGCACCACCCCCCGCGAGACCGGTCATGGACAGGAACGGATCCGGGCTGGCGCCCACGAGCATCTGCACATAGCGGCTGGGCACCACCCCCTCATGCCCGACCCGGCCCAACAGGAAACCGGAGGCCAGAACGCCGAGGAGCAGCAGCGGCAGGACCTGTTTGGCAAAGGCCCAGGTGGCGGCGAACCAGCATCCTGCCTCGCCCTTGTCCGTGGCCGTGATCGCGGACAGGCCCACCGCCCCCGCCGCGGAAGGGATCATCACCGCCAGCCCCGACATGGGCAATACCAGGGCCAACCCCGCCGCCGGCACGGCCGCAGCGACCACCTTCCACCAGGCCATGCCGAACCACAGGATCAGGATCAGCCCCAGGCCGAGGGCGACCAGGACGGAGATCGGCCACTTGGGCTGCCACACCGTCGTCCAGAGCCCCGGTACGGGTGCCTTGCCCAGCACGACTGCCACCGGGCCCCTGATCTCCTTGCCCGCGTCGGCGCCCGCAAGGACTTCCAGCCGAGGATGCGTGCCGTCAGCACGATCGCCAGCACGTTGATCGCCGACCCGACTAGAGGAAAGCCGTGGCCGGACCGAGACCTGCGCCCATCCGCCAGAGGCCCGCGAAGAGCGGCAGCACCGTGCGTGAGCACACCGCCAGAATCGCCCCCGACACCGACGCCACACCATAGGCCAGCACCTTGTTCGCCTTGGGACCAAGGGACTCCATCATCGAGGCCTGCGAGACGAACACCCCGATGGCCCCCGCCATGAAGAACGCGGGAACCAGGCACAGCAGCACGTGCTCACGCGCACCCGGTGCATGGGAGTCCTCGATAGATGCCGAGTTGGCTAAGCAGCCAAGAATGCCTGCGGCCAATACTGCCCCCTCGTGCCGGTCGGCAGGTCCGGGGACCGGGTCTTCGCGAAACCGGCGCGCGACAGCCTGGTTGGGTCCGGGTTTCGCGAAACCCGACGCTGCGCCGCCCGGCGCGACGACCCGGTTTCGCGAAGCCGCCCGGGCCCCGGCGCGACGACCCGGTTTCGCGAAGCCGGCGCGCGACAGCCTGGTTGGGCCTGGGTTTCGCGAAGACTGGGGAGCATGCTCGAGACCCGCACGGATTCCGGCCCCCTCGGGCGACGGGCTCCCTTGCGGGTGGCGTTCCCCTGGCGCTCTCTCAGCGTTGCAGGATGGCGGGGTGGACCTTGTGGTCGGGGGTAAGGAGCTGGCACTGAGCCACCTGGCCGATACTCGTGCCGGTGACCTGCCAGACGACGCGCTTGTCGGGCGTGACCTCGAAGACGTGGGCTCCGGCGCGGCCGCCGTCGTCCCTGGCACCCCAGTTGCAGACGATGGTGTTGCCGTTGTCGAGGCGCTGCAGACCGGCGATGACGGCGAGGTTCACGTCCGGGACATCATCGGGTGCCAGTTCCCACTGCACCCGGTCATTGCGATCGTACTCCCGCACACACCGGTCTGCCGAGATGAGGGTATTGCCGTTGTCGAGGCGGAGGGCGCAGACGGGCATCGGCCGGCGGGGGAACTCGCGCAGGACGGAGCCGTTGCGGGCGATTTCGCGCACGGCGCCCTCGGCGGTGAAGGGGACGAGGTAGGTGCCCTCGGGGGTCTGCCGGCACATGCGGATCTGGGCGTGGGGCTCCTTCACCGGCGTCTGCAGGGGGACCTCGTGCACGACCTGGCCTTGGCGGTCTACCTCCACCAGGCGGCAGCGTCCGACGATGCCGATGAGGACATTGCCATTCGGTAGCGGTTGGCAGGTGGGGACCTCCTCGGGCTCCTCGACGGAGAACTCCCAGGTCACCTGACGGTCCGGGGTGACCTCGCGGACTCCGCGCAGGTGGGTGGTGAGGAGGTTGCCGTTGGGGAGCATCCAAACGTCCTGGGGGTTGGCGACCGGGTAGTCCCAGACGATGCGGCCCTGGTCATCCATGATGTAGATGAGCTTCTTCTCGTGGCTGGTGCCGAGGAAGGTGTACGGCCCATAGCGGTTCTCATGCCAGAGGTTGCGGCGCAGGGGTGTGCCGAGCGACTCCAGGCCGAGGACGTTGGCGGGGTCCACGTCCAGTTCCGGCCAGACCAGTTCCCCCCGGAGCTGGGCCTCTTCGCGGAGGTAAGATCCCAGGCGGAGCGAGTTGCAGTCCAGCCAGACGGTCAGCACGCGGCGTTGCTCCGGGGAGACCGCCTTCCGGTGGGCCTCAGTGAGGAGGGCCTGGCCGATCTTCGAGGCCCGGGCACCGAAGCGGCCGGGGAGGGTCCGCGAGCCGCCGTGCACGCCGCTGTAGGCGGTCGTCATATCGCGCCACATGGCGCCTGAGAACCAGAACGTATAGCCCTCGCGCAGAGCCTCGTAACTCATGTCCTGGGGGCCCTTGCCGCGCTCCTTGTGGCAGGGGAGGCAGGTCGTCTCGACGATGGGTCTGACCTGGCGGTAGTAGCTGACGGGTTCGACCGGCCCGATCTCAGGCTGAAGCGTGGATGGGGGACGCTGCATGGCCAGGGGTGTGCGGCCGGCGGGAGGCGCCTTGCGGGGCCCCTCGTGGCACCCCAGGCAACTGAGCTCCTCACCGGGGTGCACGAAGGCGGTCGAGCGCATGGACTGCACCGCGCAGGAGTCCTCGTCGAGGAGCTGGAAGATGAGTTCCTTGGCCACCGGGGCCTCGAAGTAGACGCTGCCGTCCTCCTCAACCGGCACGACGCCCAGCGGGATGCGGGGGGTATTCTCCCGCTCGTAGCCGATCATCGGCTGGCCGATGGGATGGTTGCTCTTGAGGATGTTCTGCACCACCCGCAGCCAGCGGATGCGGGTGCCGGGAGGCAGGGGCAGGTCGGCCTCGTAGACGTTCATCACGGCCACGGTGGCCGGCTTGCGGGCGTCGGCCTCCACGGCCTGGCGGGTACGCGACGGCAGCGCTGGTGGGCTGGGCCTGGCACGGAGCGGGATGGGGTCGATGAGACGGAGGCGCTCATCCTGAACACAGGGCAGGCTGCGCAGGTCGCAGAGCAGCTCCTGGTTGCCGAAGCGGTCCACCAGCACCAGGTCTTCCCAGGCGTTGCAGAGGTAGAGGTCCTCGCTGAGGGGCCAGGGAGAACCGTACTTGTAGTGACCGCGGCCGCCGGTCTCGCTCTCGGGGAAGGGTTCATAGGGGGTGACGCGGCGGACCTGCGACATGTGGCCATCGTCGTCGGGGCGCAGATCCAGCATGCAGAGGGAGCCGAAGACCTCCCCGTGGTGAGGGGCAGCCGTGAACATGTACAGGGGCGAGCCGGGAACCGCCCGGATGCCCATCTCGACCAGGGGCGTGCCCAGACGGCTGTCGACCTCCCGACCATCCGGGGTGGTCTTCCACGGGGTATGGTCGGGGAAGGTGTGATAGGGCAGGGGGTAGTTGCCGTGCGGGGCGCGCGGGTCGGACCCGTCCGGGCCGCACACCCAGAGGCGCGAGCCCAGGCAGTTCTCCCGGTCGGTGTAGTCCCAACGAGTATAGACGAGCTTGCCCTCGTGGTTGACCGTCGGGTTCCACTCGCTGGTCTCGTAGTAGCTCAGAGGGAGGATGTCGCTGCCGTCGTCCTTCATGGAGAAGAGGGTGTAGTTGCGGACCTTGAGGTAGGCGGCGAAGCAGCGGATGTGCCCCCCACGGCGTTCGGAGACGAAGGCAATGCGGCCATTGGGCAACCAGCAGGGGTCGAAGTCGCCCTCGCTCCCGTCGGTGAGTTGGACCAGGTTGGTGCCATCGGCATTGACCCGGAACAGGTGCCAGACCGTATCCTGGGACCACACCCAGCGGTGTGCCGAGTTCGCCGTCCAGGCAAAGACGATGGCCTTGCCGTCGAACGACAGGTCCGGCGTCGCGAAGGCGCCGTGGTCCAGCCTCTGGCCGGCCAGGCGGCCATTCTGGACGGTGGCACCGGCCAGCACGTTGGTCACTTCCGGGGTCCCTTTGAGGTTGCGGACCACGAACAGCCCGCCGCCCGGCAGCGCGTTGAAGCCGAAGTACTGGGTCACGAAGTGGCCGCCCTGGACATCCCCGGTCCCGGGGTTCGAGCGGACCGAGCCCGCGAAGGTACCCCGGGCGACACAGAGGACCGAGTCGAAGTCCAGCAGGGGGTCGGCCAGCATCGCCTGGCGCCGCAGGGCGCAGGCGGCCAGGTAGAGACCCCGGTGCGCTGGGCTGTCCAGGGCCGGCGCCTCGGCGCGGTAGGCCGTCCGAAGCAGCTCCAGGTCGCGGCGCACGGGTGCCAGGGCCGGGGGTTCACCCGCATGGGAGAGGTGAGCCAGCCGCGCTGCGGTGCGGCGCAGGATGGTCCCCGCCGGACCACCATCACCGTCCTGCACCAGGGCCTGGGCGTCGAAGGCCTGTTCCTCCAAGGCCTTCTCTTCGCGGTACCAAATCCCGCGGGCCTGGGGGTAGTCGAGCTTGCCCATGCAGGCATACTCATGGGACCAGTGCTGCAGCACCGCGTCACGGGTCCCGGCGGCATCGATGCGGGCGAGCTTCAGGCGTGTGGCGGTCTCCGCCAGCGCCTGGCGCAGGGCGGTTGCGTCCTCGGGCGGCGGCAGGGGAAGGCAGGCAGCCGACATGCCGCCGGCGACGGGGATGTGGCCCGGGCCCTCGTCGACGTCGTGCGGACGGAGGGTCCCAGCCTGGTGCAGGGCCGAGAGGTCCTCGAAGCCCTTGTCGCCGACTCGGTCGAGGGGCCAGTAACCGATGGTCTGGGCATCCACCGCGAAGGGGGTCTGCGGGGTGGCGTCGACGGCTCGGGCCGTGTTGGAGAGCCGCACGTCGCGGATCCGGCCTTGGCAGCGGAGTTCATCGGCCACCAGCGCTCCGATGGCCAGAGGCCCCTCGACGCGGTTGCCGCTCGGGCCCGTCACGACCGCATCGGCCTTGCAGACGCCGTCCACCAGGATGCGGCAGCGGGTCGCCTCCAGGACCATGGCCACGGAGTGCCACTGCTGGTCGACGATGTCGTGGCCGGTGTGGACGTGGTCCGGCTTGCGGCCGGGGAGGTAGGCGCTGAGCTGGCCGGAGCCGGGGTTGGTGAACAGTTCCCAGTGGGTGGCCGAGTTCTTGCCCTCGTGGGCGATAAGGATGTTGTAGGTCTGCTTCTTCTCGAGCCGGACGAAGCACTCCACCGTCAGCGGCACCGCCCCATAGAGCGCCTGGGCTGGGACCAGCACGCTGCCGCGGCTAGCGTCGAGGCCCTCCCGGGGCGCCTCTGCAGCCAAGGCCGTGGCAAGGCTCAGGCATGCTGCCAGGGCACCCAGGCGGCCACGCCCTACGGACAGCCCGGTCCCGATCCGTATCCCGGCACTGGCTGCGCTTGCTGACGCAACAGGTGCACGCTTGAGGCAAGTTCCCGGCCAAGCCGGGAACGCCTCGAGGGCGGGTTCTCCGTAACCCGCCGCCGGGATGCGGAGCTCCTGGCCTCCAGACCACGGGGAGCTCTCGGCGGTTTGCGGCGGAGCTTCGCCGGCTCTGGATGTCATGCTGACCCAGCCCATGGGCATTGTCGGGACCCCCGATCGTTGGCCCGGCACCGAAGGCAAGCCGCAGAAGGCCGGTGGGCACCCTTGCGGTTGGTGGGGTAACGTAGCCCGCCATCGCGGCCACGGCGCGCGCCGTGGCCGCGGGTCCTGCCGGGTGGCGCTGCGCTGGGGCGCCACCGCAGCCGCGGTCGCCGCGACGGAGCGCGCCTCCCACACTCCCCGGGCCGCGCCCGGGTGGCGCTGCGCTGGGGCGCCACCGCGTGCGGCAGCGATCCGTCCCGCGGCCGCGGGACGGCTCTCGCCCTCCAGGCCGCCGGCGGGCATCGGCGCTTGGGTGGGTAAGCACAGGGCTGGCATGGACCCGCCCGGCGCGCCGCCCTTCCGCCTCCTGACGCAACCCCGCGGGACGGGCCTGGTCTAAGGGCGTGTGTCCGGTGAGTGGGCACCCGGATGGCCGAGCATGACACGCGCGCTCTAGGACGTCAGACTTGGGCGTCCGGCTGCGTAGGCGGACGCTCCGGCCCAAGGTGAAGGCAACGGCAAAGGAGATTGGCCATGGCTCTGAAGGCGGATGTGGAGAAGATCCTCAACAAGCAACTCGAGAAGGAATTCGATGCCGCGGTCGTGTACCAAGGCACCTACATCTACTTCCAGAAGGAACTGCTGCCTGGGTTCGCGGCCTGGTTCAAGCGTCAGTTCGGCGAGGAGCGGGCCCACGCGGCCAAGATCATCGAGTACATCCTCGACCGTGGCGGCTCGCCCGTCATCCCGGCCACCAAGGCCCCGAAGACCGCCTACGCCGCCCCCCTGGAGGCCCTCAGGGCAGCCTTGGCCCACGAGCGCGCCAACACCGCCGGCATCTATGCCTGCCTGGAGGCGGCGCAGAAGGCCGGCGACCCGGCGACCGCCGAGATGCTCCAGTGGTTCGTGAAGGAGCAGGTCGAGGAGGAGAAGTGGGCCGAGGAGTACAACGCCATGCTGGCGAAGGTCCAGAGCTCCGTCGGCGGTCTCTACGCCTTCGACCACCGCGTCGGCAAGGCTGCCGGCGGCGAGTGAGCCGAGGCCTGAGCTGAACGAAGGTCGGTTTTCCACCACCCCGCGGGCCCTCGGTCCGCGGGGTGGTCCATTTCGCGGCTCTGCGCCGGTCGGCGAGGATGCCGGGCGACGCCCGCTGGAGACGCGGTGGGCCCCCACCGCAGGCGCTCGAGCCGAGCGCATCTCCAGGCCATCACCGCGGCACCGTCCGGCTTGCACGGCGGCGCTTGCGGGGCTATGGCCATGGGCGGTCCGCGTTGGTTGCTGGAGGCCCCCATGAGAGTGCCGCGACCCCTGATGCTCACCGCCGTGCTGGCCCTGGTGGCCCTCGGCGTCCGCGCCCAGGACGTCCTCTTCGAGGACCGCTTTGCGGACCTTGGGGCCTGGGGCAGTCCGCCGGGGTGGAGCGTCGACGGGGGGACCCTGCGGGTCGCGGGCGGCGGCATCGCCATCTGCAAGACCGGACCCGAATGGACCCATCTGGCCCTTGAGTTCGAGGTGACGGTCCAGTCGATCCTGGCGCAATGGGTGGTCCGCGCGCGGAGCCCGGAGGACTGTTGCTTCATCCAGCTCACCTCGTCGGCCTGTCCCTACGCCCCCAACTCCCTGCGTTACCACCGCTGGCGGGACGGCAAGCTGCTCGACATCAAGGAGGACGCGCTGCCCATCGAGATCGCGGTCGGCACGCCGTACCAGATCCGCTGCGAGGTGGTCGGGCGTACGGTCCAGACGCTGATCGATGGCAAGGTCCGGGGCCAGTGGGACCTGGGCACCGGGTACGAGCGTGGCACCATCGGCTTCCGCAGCAGTGAGGCGGAGGTCGCCTCATACCGTGGGCTGCGCGTGCTGCGCTGCCAGACGCTCACGCCGCTGCGGCAGGCCCGTAAGGCGCCGCCGGCCCGGGGGGTGCCGTACGACGCCTTCCTCAAGCCGCCCTTCCGTGGGGAGTGGATCTGGGGACCGGGGGAGGGCCTCGACCGCGCCTTCCGTTGGAGCTTCGAGGCGGGTGCCGCGGGGCTCGATGCCAGGCTGTGGATCACCTGCGACAATGCCTTCGAGCTCTATGCCAACGGCGCCCTGGCGGGGCAGGGTAAGGACTGGTACTCGCCGCAGGTGCTGGACCTGGCACCGCACCTGCGTCCGGGCCGCAACGTCCTGACGGTCCTGGCGCACAACTCGGAGCCCGGCTCGGCGGGGGTCCTGGCCGAGGGAAACGTTCTCCTGGCCGATGGCCGCAACCTCGAGATCGTCTCCGGGCCATCGTGGCGCGTCAGTGGCGGTCCGGCCGCAAGCTTGGCGCAGGCGGACGCGGCCGACCTGGCCTGGGTCCCGGCCACCTCCCTCGGCCGGCATCCCCAGCCGCCCTGGGGTGGGCAAACGGACTGGGTCCTGCCCTACCTCGGACCGCTGGAGATCGCTGAGGCCATCGACTGCGCGGTCGCGCCGGCCGCAGAGCGTGCAGGGGCCCTGCAGGTGACCCTGCGCTACCGTCGCACCAAGCCCTTCGAGCAGCGCCACCCGCTGCGGGTCTCGGTGCGGCTTCCGGGCAGTGGCGAGGTGGCCGTCGCCGAGGGCTACCCCGAAGCTGCCGCCGCGGGGGCCGACGCGCTGACGGCTGTCCTGCCGCTGACCGCTGGCGTCTGGCTGCCCACGGGCGAACATCCGGCCCGGGTCGACCTCGTCGGCGTCTTCTGGGCCGCCGGGGCGGAGCGGCTCGACTCGCCCCTGCGCTGGACCTCACCCCCGCGGCGGCAGCCGTTGCCGCTGGCCAGGCGTCCCATGGGGCCTGGCCTGTTCACTGACCCGTTTGGGGGGAAGCACTCCTACACGCTGGTGAACAACGGGTTGCTGTACGACGGTGAGGTGCTGGTGCCGCTCGATCACGGCGATGGCGCGTACTGGTGCCTGGACGACGCCGGGCAACGCGCGGCCTTGGACGCCTGCCGCAGTGCCCGCGTGCTGGA
>Ga0172371_10009868_pt1 | contig 13044 bp, 5 predicted proteins | sample Lak12m_FD_114543 | JGI IMG/M metagenome (GOLD analysis project Ga0172371, IMG submission 114543) | Freshwater microbial communities from Kabuno Bay, South-Kivu, Congo - kab_022012_12m | ecosystem: Environmental > Aquatic > Freshwater > Lake | place: Democratic Republic of the Congo: South-Kivu... | reverse complement strand
TGTCCGGGCACAGTCTGGTCCATGTAATGCATGTCCACATAGCGAGTGTCATGCTCCGGATCGAACAACGCGTATTGGCCGTTGCTCACTTCGTTGGCGGCCATCCAGAAGGGCCGCCGGATTCGCACCACGCTGCGCGGGCGTTCGTCCGGCGCGCCGGCCAGACTGCCCATGACGAACTCGCCGGCGGGGATCCAAACGAAAGTCATCCTGAGGCCGCTGCCCAGCTCGAGGGTCCGGCAGGCGCCGCCAGGACGGGCGGTCTGGAGTTGGCGCGCCGCGGCTGCGGTCATCGGAAAGCCCTTGGCGGTAAGCCCATCGGGCGGGACAGTTTCGGTTGCCGCGCTCGCAGCGAACTTGGGCGGCGGTCGCGCTTGCAGGGCTTTCCGGGTCGCCAGGAATTCCGCCTCCGGATCGGTGTCGTTGTTGGCAAACGCCTTTGCGAGTTCGCGGCGGCGGTGCTGCTGATCGTAATTCTGCCATTTCGGAGGATTCCAGCTCCCGGCGCGCGGCACATTCAGGTCAATCCAGCAATAGAGCCGCTCCCGCGCCTCCGGGTCCATTTCCGCCAGTTTCACTCCGTGATGCCCCTTTTCCAGCATCTGGATCAGCAGGCTGGTCGAGGCGTGGTATTCGAGCGGCGTCAGCGTGGCCATGTCGCTCTCCACACCTGGCCGGCGCACGTAGGGATGGATCGTATCGTAGGCGCTGTCCGAATCCCGGAAGCAGGGTTTGCTGCGGGGGCCCACCGTGGCGGCATTGGAGTGGCAGCCGAGGCAATACTGTTGCAGCACTGGGAACACCTCGTGCGCGAAGGCGAAGGGGCGTGGCGGGCCATGCCATGGCTCGAGTGGCTCGCTGCCGCGCGCGTCGGCCCGGCCCGGGCGGACCGGCAGGGTGGCCGCGCGTCGCTCGTGGCAACCCACGCAGGAAACGCGTTCGCCGGGCATGCCCACCAGCCAGCTTCGCATCAGTTGCAGGGCCCGGCCTTCGCTGTCCAACGGCTGGATCGAAACGGGCGTGTTGACCGGGATTTGGAAGCAGGCGGACCCGTCGGCCTCGACCGTAGCGGTGCCCAGAATGCGTTTGACGTCCCAGCCCGCCTCGGTGCCGATATGCTGGAAACCGGCCTTGTTCAGGTACCCGAAATGATACGAGAAGACCCGTATCTTCTTCACGGTGCCGCGGGGCACGCCTTGCAGGCCCGGGCCGCTGTAGATGTCAGCGATGTGCACGTCCGCCATGCGTTTCCCCGGCGTGATGCGGTCGGGGATGACGGGCGGGCGGGAGCGCGCCGTAAACGGCTGCGGCTCGAAGAGCGCGGCGCCCTCGACCTCCGCGATCAGGGTGGCGTTGTCGAACACGTCCACCAGGTAGATACCCCACAGGCTTTGCGGGTCCGGCTTCATCGAAACCAGGAAATACTTGCTGCTGAGCGGATGCGGATGTGTGGTCAGCGACGAAAGCTCCTTGCGGTAAACATGTCCAACAATGGTGTCGCACACTGTGCCGGGCACGGGTGTTTTCCAGCCTGGAATCAACTGCACGAATCCGGTCTGCTCCGCCGGCAGGATCTCTGGCGTCACGGCAATGGGCTGGCCTTCCACGCCCCACTCCTTCGAGGCGGGGCGATAGCGAAACGGGTAGGCGCCGGCCAGCTCCGGATCAAGCAGGGCCAGCCGTCCGCAATCGCCGTAATCGTGGTGGCCGCTGATAATGCCCGCCAGCAGGGTGGGGTGATCGGGCGCCGGCCGGGCAAACCGGAACGCCGTGGGAAACCAGGAGCCGCTCCCATATTGCGCGAGCTGGCCGGTGCCGTCCGGGTTCATGCTCATCCGCCGGCGCGAGAAGTAATGGGGAATGTCGCTGTATTCCCAGCGTTGATACAGGATGCGGCCGTCGTTAAGGACCGTCGGATCGTTGTCGCTGTCCTGGTCGAAGGTCAATTGGCGCAACGCCTTGGACGCCGGATCGAGCAGGTAAAGGTTGGCCACTTGCTGGTTGCCGTCCAGGCACGGCAGCCCGATGTAGCCGGCCGTGGAACACACCACGATCTTGCCGCTGGGCAAATAGCAGGCGTCGAAGAAATCCACATCGGGGTAGTTCGTTGGCGTCATCTGCTCCAGCCCCTTGCCATCCTTGAGCACCTGGAAGACGGCCCAGCGCTTGTGGTCGTCAATGCTCGAGAACAGCAGCCGCGCGCCGGAGAAATCCAGGCGCACATCGCGGAGAATCCGGCGCTGGCCCGGCCGGTAGAGCCGCTCCAGTTTCGGCTGGCCGCGCAGGTTGGACAGCACGGCGATTTCATTGTCCCAGTTCTCTGCCGGCAGGGCGGCGTGGGTCAAGTAGTTGAACGGCACAAAGCCGGCGTTTCCCCCGGTCACCTGCCGCGCGCTGCGGCCCGCGAAGTTCCGGCGCACCACCAACAGCCGGTCGAAATCGAGCAGCGGATTCGCCAGCAGTGCGGTCCGGATTCCGGCCAGGAGCCTCTCGGCCGCGCCGGCATCCGCCGGCTGTCCGTCCACAGACGCCAGGAGCGCTTTGCGCTCGCTTTCGAATCCGGCCAGGGCTCGCCGGTGGGTGGCCCCGTCGTAGCAGCCCGGGAAACTCCTTTCCAGGTCTTCAATGGCCCGCCGCACGGCGTCCGGGTTGACGCGGTCCAGCGCCTCGAGCGTGGCCCGGGCTCGCGCCCGCTGCGCGCGGAGCTGTTCCCACTCGGCGCGCTGCTCCGGGCTGAGCCGCCGGAGGGCGGACCCGTCGGGAAACGGGGCCGACGATTCCAGTCGCAGCGCGCAGATGTGAGGCAGAGGGCCTTCGCGCTGGAGCGTCAGGACATGCACGCCGCGCTGGATTCGCAGCGTGCACTGCTTCTCCCACCGGGCGGACCGGGTGTTCCAACTGCCTGTCGTTCCTGCGAACCCGGTGTGTGCCTTCTGCCCGTCCAGGTGAATCTCCACCGGACGGGAGTCCTTCGCCGCGTAGAGCCCGAGAAACGCGCAGTCCGCTGTCACGAGAGACTCGATCATATATTCCGCGCGGTTCGGCAGCTCGCCGCCGTTCCAGATGCAGGAAGGCCCATCGGCATAGGACTGCCCCGTCAGGCTTACCTGCACGTTGCCCTCGTCAAAGTCGCGCGCTTCGATCGTCAGGTCATTCGCCGCAAAGACAGTGGCCCATCCTGCAAGCAGCGGCACCAACCACGCAACAGCGAGAATACGCAAAGGGATGCGCATCATGATCGTCCCTGAATAGTCATGAAGCCAACTGAATTATGAGACCCAATCTTCACTGAAGTCGTTGACAACCTCTGCTCTTGGAATTGGCAAGCGATGGTCCATCCGCGGCGGCGGAGCCAGCTTTCCAAAGTCAGCCGCCCGAGCCGGATGCCGCGGTGATGCTGTTCTTTCGCCATGCTTCCTATCCTCCGCCTAAAGGTTTTGAGCGGCAACCGGAAAATGGTCTGGCCCTGGCGTACCCTCCAACGCAATCCTGGATCTTCGTCCCGTAAGACGGCCTCGGCGATGCGGCCCTTCACCCGGACACCTTCATCCCAGGACCTCGAGCGGGTTGTCGCCGTCCCATACGCACGCATGGCAGCGCCGGCTGAACAGTTCGCGCTTGAAGCGCTTCGTCCAAGAATTGCACTTGCCGATGAGCACAAATAGATTAAACAGAAGGAATGAAGTGGCTCGCTGTGCCTCCGTATTGGTGGTATGTACAGTGAATCAGTAGCATCAACCATTAGCACCGACCAATTGATAGAGAGGAACAGAAAAGTGAACCCGGTCACCACCACGATTGTCCGCGCAGGCCGCTCTCTGCTCGATAATCTCGAAGTGCTCGTTGGAAGACGCGATCCATTAACCCCTCCGCGACGGCTGGTCGAGAACACCGGCGGCTATTTCAAACAGGGCGGAGAGGAGTTCTTCCGGCATTTTCTCCGACTCGGCGAACTTAAACCCAATGCCCGCATCCTGGATGTCGGGTGCGGGTGCGGCCGGATGGCTATCCCGCTCACCCGCTATCTCTCGCCAGAAGGCGGCTATTGGGGGTTCGATATCGTCGAGGACAACATTCGATGGTGCCGGAAGAACCTCGAGGCCAAGCATCGCAACTTCCATTTCCTGCTGGCGGACGTTTACAACAAGAACTATCGCCCGAAGGGCCAGTACCAGGCCGCTGAGTACCGGTTTCCTTACCAGGACACTTTCTTTGATTTTGTGTCACTCACCTCAGTGTTCACTCACATGTTGGCGGCGGACATGCAGAATTACCTGCGGGAGATCACGCGCGTCATGAAGCCAGGCGCTCGGAGTCTCATTACCTTTTTCCTCTTGAACGAGGAATCCAAGAACCTCCTAAGCCAGGGGCTGGGCACAGTGAAATTCCCTTATACCCGTCAGGATTGCAGGGTGTGCGTGGAGGAGTATCCGGAAACGGCGGTGGCTTTCGAGGAAAGCTACATCCGGCAAAGCTACCAAGCGCGCGGGCTGGAGATCATCGAACCGATCGGCTACGGGAGTTGGTGCGGCCGCAAGGAGTGGCTTAGCTTTCAGGACATTGTGGTCGCGGTAAAGAAAGAGGGGGATTTCAGGGCTTGAAGTCTCCGTCCGGGAGGGGGCTGCAGTCGTCACGGCTAAACGGATTGATCTTCCCCACTCCGTGCCAGGTCATACCACCTTGCGCCAATGAACGAAGACGAACGCAGGAGAGTGAACGAGGCGCTATTGTGCGCCGACGCGGACTATATCCCGAAGGTGCCTGAGGCCGGGAAAGTGCGCGTGGATGAGGAGGGAAACCGGGTGCAGCTCATGCACAACGGCCTGCTTGTCGCTGCCGATGGATACTACGGCGAGTTCACGACCCGGATCATCGAAGGAATGAAGGGACACCACGAACCACAGGAGGAGAAAGTGTTTTACGAGGTCTTGAAGGCGGTCGGGCCGGGATCAACCATGATCGAGTTGGGCTGTTATTGGGCCTATTATTCGCTGTGGTTCCAGAAAGCGGTGGCGAATGCGAGGAACTTCATGATTGAGCCGGCAAGGGCCGCCCTGGAATGCGGGAGAAGAAACTTCCAACTTAACGGAATGCACGGCGACTTCACGCTGGCCCGTATCGGGCGCTCCTCCAGTGCAGGTTGGAAGACCTCGGGAGCGGTGGCAGCGAATGCCGAGCCGCCGACGATTTGTGTGAGGGACTTTGTCAAGGGAAAGGGCATTGAGCAGGTGACACTGCTGCATTCCGACATCCAGGGCTTCGAATACGAGATGCTGCAAGGCTGCGGAGACTTGATCACCAGCAGGCGGATTGAATTCGTTTTCATATCCACCCATAACCTCAGACTGCACTTCCAATGCCTTAAGTATGTGGCACGCAATGACTACACGATCATCGCTGAGCACACTCCCAAAGAAAGCTATTCCGAAGACGGACTGATCGTCGGCGCGGCGTCTCCGAGCGCCGTTCCCCGTGTTCAAATCTCCAAGAAACCGGTGTCCGCGCGTCAGAAGCTCAAGGCGGCGGCTTTCAGACTTCTGGCCTAAACCCTTGGCTGGATTACTGACTCAGTGAATTTGCCGGTCGGGCAGGCAAACGAGGCTTTTCCTTATCTGCAACTCCGTTTCATGATGAGGGAACCGCACCCTGCCGCGGGCCCGCGGCCTTGACCAATTTATCAGGGCGGCAGGAATGGTTCTCCGACGCGATTGACCTCCGGCCTTTTCTTCCGCGGCAAGACATGGCTCAATGGGGCGCAACAGTTTGTGTGTGCTCATGACTAGCGATATAACTCCCCTGCCCGGCAGCCTCTCCGATGAGGAAATGCAACGCCGGCACGAGACCATTCGCCTGGGGTTGGCTCGCCTGAACAGGGTGACGGTGATCGCCTTCCTGATTTCCATCGGGCTTGCGCTGGTCACCGTCTTCTACGCCCAGCAAGCGCATCGTCACGCCGAGCGGGCACAAGCGGCCAGCGCCCGCGCCACGGACGAGCTTTGGCGTTCCCAGCTCGCCGAAGCCCGCGCCTTGCGGTGGAGCGGCAAAGTGGGCCGCCGCCGGGAGAGTCTCCAGGCCATCCGGAGTGCCGTCCGGATCCGCCCCACCGCCGAGCTGCGCGATGAAGCCATCGCCACGCTGGCGCTGATGGACCTCGAACCGGGCGATTTCTGGCAGCCGATGCCGAACAATGTCGAGGCGGTGGGCTGTGCCACCGGGTTGGCTGGCTACGCGTGGGGCGACGCCTCCGGCCAGGTGGAGATCTTCCGGACCGCCACTCGCAGCCGGGTTGGGCGCTTCTCCGGCCCCAGCCGGCCAGTCATGTCGCTGGACTTCAGTGCCGATGAGCGGTATCTGGCCGCCAGGTTTGTGGATGGCGCGCTGCGGGTATGGGACGTGGCCGAGAAACGGATGGCGTTCGAATCCAATCCACCGCTGGAAGGCTTTTGCGGACACAGCGTCGCGTTTCACCCGAGCGAGCCCTGGTTGCTGGCGGCAACATCGGCGGGGCGGGTGGAGGTCATGGACACGCGGACCTGGCGGACGGTTGCGCCGCTCGAGGCTGCCGGGAGGGTGGCGGCGCAGTGCTTTAACCGCGAGGGAACGCGCCTGGCGATCGCGCTGGATCAGCGGATCGAGATTTGGGACTTCGCCCAACGCCGGCGATTACAGGTTCTGGAGGCGGGCGGTGCGATGACGGACTTTGCCTGGCATCCGGGCGAAAACCTTCTGGCCGCGGCGCATGCCGATGGGAATCTTACGCTGTTGGACCGCCGTTCCGGGAACCGGCAGACGGTGGAGGCCCACAGTATGCTGATCAACCGGCTGCTGTTCGATCCCCGGGGTGAGGTGCTGGTTTCTACCTCGTGGGACGGCACGACACGGTTCTGGGACGCGCGTTCCGGCAGGCCATTGCTTACCACGCAAACCGGCTATGCGGTCGCTTTCGACACGGATGGCCAGCGGCTATTCTACTTCAAGGAACGATTGGGGATCGGAATCTGGAACTACCACGGCGCGGCGGGTTTTGCGCGACTGACGGTGCCCATTGGCATTTCCGATCGCGTGCTGGGGGTGGACTTCAGCCCGGACGGGCAATGGCTTGCCGGGACGACGACCGAAGGGCTGCATGTTTGGCGACGCGAGACCCGAGAACACAGCGCCTTCGTGCCGCTGGCGGATGCGCAACGCGCAGGATTCATGACGGATAGCCGGTCGGCGGTTGTCAGCACAAGCCGAGGGTTCTACCGGACCTGCCTCACGAACACGGCCGGCGCAGAGGCGGTTTCGTTGAGTCAGCCGGAAGTCCTGCGCGGTACGGAGGGGCGCGGCATCTGGCTGGGATACATCACGCAGGGACAGCGCCGATGGTTCACAGCGGCGTCGCCGAACCAAATTACTGCGGTAGATCTGGACACCGCTGAATCCCTCAAGCAGTACCCCTGGCGGGGTCGGCGGCAGGCCGCCACGCTAAGTCCGGACGGGCGTTTCGTGGCGACGAGCGCTTGGAAAGGCGGTGGCACGCAGGTCTGGGACACAGAACTCGGGCGGCAGATCGCCTCGCTGGAGGATGAAGGTGGCTTGGCGTGGTTCAGCCCGGACGGACGACGCCTGGCTGTGGGGGCGTCCACGGAGTTCGTGTTTTACGATACCGCAACCTGGCGGCGGTCGGCACGGGTGGAAAGGGACGTCGTGAGCGCCCTGAGTGGCATACTGGCATTCAGTGGTGACGGCCGGCGGATCGCACTGACGTACGGAATCCGGCAGGTCCAATTGTTGCGCGGCGACGCGAAGACAGTTCTGGCGAATCTCCACGCGCCGCGACCGGAACGGATTACGGAACTGAGTTTCAGCCGGAACGGGAATCACCTGGCCGCCGCCACCGACAACCGGGAGATACAACTTTGGGACCTGGATCTGCTGCAAAGAGAATTAGCGGCGCTGGGGCTGGATTGGGAGGCCACCGGAGAAATGCCGGTTGCGCCGAGTCCGATTGCGGCGGCCCGGACTTCGGGTTTGATCCGGCCGGACCATGCGCCCTGGCTTTCCGCCGGGGGTGCCTGCCTGGCGGGAGTGTTCGCCTTGTACAGCCTGCGGCAACATCGCCGGCTGATTGGAGCCTACGCGGAGGCCGAGGCCAAGGCCGCGGAAGACCAGCGCCATCTCAAATCGGCCCAGTCCCGCCTTTTGCACAGCGAGAAGATGAAGGCCCTCGGCACGCTGGCGGCAGGTATTGCGCACGACTTCAACAACCTGCTTTCGATCATTCGGATGGCGGGCCAACTCGTGCAGCGCGAGTTGAAACCTACCGGCAACGCCAGGCAGAACCTGGAGGACATCGAACAGGCGGCCGTCCAGGGCAAGAACATTGTCCGTTCGATCCTGGGCTACAGCCGTCAACCGGGCGACCCCAACCAGGTTTATAGCGTCAACGCCGTCGTGGCGGAGACTCTCGCCATGCTGAGCAAGCAGTTCTTGAGCGGAATTGTGCTCACGCTTGAACTCGCCCCGGAAAGCCCGGCCGTGCGGGGCGACAAGAGCCGGCTCGAACAGATTCTTCTCAACCTGATCGTCAATGCCTCCGAGGCGATGCACGGCACGGGCAAGCTGATCCTGATCGTCCGCCCGCGCGGCGATGGGCGGGCGCAAGTCCTGTCGCCCCGCCCCGCCCCCCAATACGTTGAGTTGATCGTGCGCGATTCCGGGCCGGGCATTGCGGCGGGAATTTTGCCGCACGTCTTTGAACCGTTCTTCACCACGAAGCAAAGCGGCGCCGACCGCGGCACCGGTCTGGGATTGACGACGGTTTACAGTATCGCGCAGCAGGACGGGTTCGGATTGGATGTCGAAACCGTCGCCGGGCAAGGGACGACCTTTCGCGTGTTGCTCCCGGCCGGAGGCGGCGCGGCGGCGAAGGCCTGATGGGCCTCACTTGCCCACTAGGCAACCGCGGCCGACTGCGCTAGCGTACCCGCAAGACTGATGGCTGAGACTGCCAGTTTCGTCGGTTCAATCCTGATCGTTGAGGATGATCCCAAACAGATCCGCCTCTACGCCCAGGTATTGAACCGTTACCGCCTGATCTGCGTGAGCACCGGTTCGGCGGCGCTGGAAGCGTTACAGGAACGCGTGCCGGATTTGATCATCCTCGATCACGTTCTGGCCCGGGGGGAACTGGGCACCAGCTTCCTCCCGCAGCTCAAGACCATCGCGGCGCACGTTCCGGTGATCGTCATCTCCGGCACCCTCGACATCGCGGGCAAGCTCGATGCGTTGCAGGGACCGTTTTCGGCGGACTACGTGATTGAGAAGCCCGTGGACATTGCGCAACTCGAGCGCACGGTCGAGACGGCGCTAACCGAGTGCGGCCTGGCCGAAACCGTCCGCTCATTGCGTTCGCTGGAGCGGGCGGAATTGATCGAAGACAGCGACCGCGAACGCTTGTTCACCGAGCGGCTTGCGCGGCAGCACGAATTGCTCAAGCGCCTGCGCGGCTCGCGCGAGAAGCCGAACATCTCCGAACTTGCCGGTGAGTTCCGCGTGGATCGCAAGACCATCCGCCGCGACCTGCAGGATCTGGTCCAGCGCGGCCAGCTTGACCCCACCGTCTATCCGGCCGGTGCGGATGGAGTTTAAGTCCGGCGTCCGATCGGCCTCCACCAACGGCTTGCGCACCCGCGCCGGGCCAATGCCGCGGCATCGTGAACCGCCTTCAGGCCTGGGTTCGAATCGTGCCCGACTATATCGGTGGTGGGATACGGGCGGCGCCGTCAGGAGGGTGGGCGTCACTTGCCCATTGGACGGCATCCACTTTCTGCGAGGATGCAGGCAATTGATCGGAACGCCGACGATGAACTGAACTGTAACGCCTCTCATGAGAACACTCCACCGACTCGCCACCACTCTGCTGCTTGCTGCCACGACCCTCACGGCTTTCGCGCAACTGGAAACCGCCTTTACCTATCAAGGTCGGATGGCCAATACCAACGGCCCCTTGGATGGTTTCTACGACTTCATCTTCTCACTCTACGACGACGCCGGGGAGCAGGTGGGAGACAGCATCACGAACCTCGCCCTTGCGGTCGTGGATGGGCATCTCGTGAGCACGCTGGATTTCGGCCCGAACTCCTTCCGTCGTGTGCTTGTCCCCCCACGCCAGTGGGTTGGCCCCGGCGAGTGGCTGGAAATCAACGTTCGTACCAACAAGAACAAGACCTACCAGCGACTCTTTCCGCGCCAGCGGCTTACCCCCACGCCGTACGCCTCGTCGGTCTCCGGGCGCGTCCCCGCCGAGGCGCTGTATGGCACCTACGACGAGAAGGTGACCTTCAGCAACCCGACCAATGTGTTTCTGGGCACCTTTTATGGGAATGGATCGAGTCTGAGCAATCTGAATGCTGGCCAATTGACCAGCGGGGCCGTGCCAGACGCGCTGCTCAGCGCTAACGTGGCCCTGCGCAGCGGCGGCAACACGTTCACCGGCAACCAGTTGGTTTCCTCGGGCGACGTCGGCCTTGGCACCACGACCCCGGAGGCCAAGTTGGACGTGCGCGGCACGGCCACCCTGCAAATGAGCGGTGTCGCCAACCACGACAACCTGCGCATCAAGAAGACCGGCGCGCCTTCCGCCAGCAACGCGCAGTTCGTGATGTCGCACCGGAGCGACGGCACCGCCCTCTGGCTCTACAGCTACAACGGCACGACCTACCGCAACTTGCAGAGCTGGGATCAGGCCGGTAACACGGTGCGATTCCCGGCCGACGGCCAGGATCTCTTTATCAATGAAAGCAACGGGCGTGTCGGCGTGGGCACGGCCTCCCCGCAGCAGCGGCTGCACGTGGCCGGAAACACCCGAGTGGCCGGCTCCGGCACGGGCACCGACAACCCGGCACTGTATATCACCAATTCCGCCACCAGCGGCATCGGCATTTTTTCAGTCACCAGCAGTTCCGACGCGAACGTGGTGCTGGTCAACAAGTCCACCGGCGACATCATCAAAGGTTTCAGCGGAGCAACCGGAGGAGACATGGTGTTCCAGGTGAACAATGCCGGGCAGGTCTTTTGCGCAGACGAGCTGAGCTGCAAAAGCCTCCTGATTCGGGGCGGAGCCGATTTTGCGGAACCATTCGCCCTCTCGAATGCGGAGGTGCCGGCTGGAGCCGTAATGGTGATTGATCCGCAGCGCCCGGGCCGCCTCACGCTCAGCACCGAGGCTTATGACTCGAAGGTGGCGGGGATTGTGAGCGGCGCCGGCGGCGTGCAACCGGGCGTGGTGCTGACCCAAACCGGCGTGCTGGAGGACGGGCGTAACGTGGCGTTAAGCGGGCGGGTGTACGCCCTGGTGGACGCGGACCTTGGTCCGGTGGAACCCGGAGATCTGCTGACGACTTCGACCACGCCGGGCCATGCCATGAAGGCCGGCGATCCCCAGCGTCGTTCCGGCGCCATCCTGGGCAAGGCCATGACGCCGTTGACGGCGGGACGGGGGTTGGTGCTGGTACTGGTGAGTCTCCAGTAACCCGGAAGCGTGGACTCATGCAGACCCTCGCTTTGCGATGAACACAAGATTCCTGCCACAGCCGGCGCCGGCTTGGAGCCGCCTGCTCGCTGTGATTTGTCTGGGGGGCGCGCTCTCCGCTCAGGCCGCCACGCTGTCTGACTTCGGTTTCGGGAACATGGCCACCGGATCGAGCCGGCCCATGCTCGTTATTCTGGCGGTTTTCTCCAGCCCCACGTTTCCCGACGGAGCGAACCTCACCACCTACAGCAACCGCGTCTTCAGTCTCACCCCCGGGGCGTGGACCGTCAACGCCTACTTCCAGGAGGTGTCCAATGATCGCTTCCAGTGGACGCCCACCCGGGTGTTGCGCGTGGACATGCCGGAGTCAGGGCGTTACACGAATTTCAACGATGATAGTGCCTATGCCTCGAATATCATCTACTGCGCGGTCGCAACCAACGCATTCAACTGGGACGTGTATGGCCAGCCCGGGGAGACCAAAGTAACCAGCCGGGATCTGGCGATCAGCCTGTTTTCGAACGACGGCGGCAAGTCGGCCCGAAGTGTCTGGGGCCTGAAACCCCCGGGAGTCACGCGGTCCTATGAAGGGCTGGTTTACGTAGGCGATCCGAATGAGAGCGTGGACCTTGGTTGTCACGAGATGTCGCACATCCTGGGGGCCATTGATTTCTACGGCATCTGGGGAATTGGCGGATGCCTCAACGACTGGCTGACCCTGATGAGTTGCACCCACAACGCAAAGTATCACCTCGACGCCTGGCACAAAATGCAGTTTGGCTGGTCGGAACCGCGCATCTTCCCATTGAACAGAGGAGGAACGACCACGTTGAATGCGGCGCAACTGGGAACCGTCAGCGCCCCGATCATCCTCTACGACACCAACCGCGGGCCGGACGAGTTCTTCCTGCTGGAATACCGCACCCGTAATGTCACGGGTCTTGGGGAAGGCTACGACGCCAACGTTTATGACAACGGACTGGTCATCTGGCACGTGGCACACAAGCCCAACAAGATGCCCGGAGTGATGGCGGAAATCGCCTGGCCCGATGCCGAGCGACTTTGGCGGGAATGCAAGAAATGCCGGGCCTTGTCCTACGGCACCGCCGCGCCCGGTACCTGCCCCGCCGGGGGCGTCCATGACCCCTTTGTGGACGACCACGGTTTGGTGAAGAATGACCCCACGGCCCCGGGTCAGTCCGGTTGGCGGCGTTGCACCCAGTGCGACTCCCTGTTCTACGGTCCCCATCAGGCCGCCAGCCGGTGTCCCGCCGGCGGCACCCATGTTGCCGGCACCGACGACTACACCATGATCACGGACACGACGGTGCTGGCGAACCCTTATTGGTACCGTTGCACGCAATGCGAAACGTTGGTCCGCGAGTGGTATAACGTCCACGCCCCCTGGACCGTCAATTCTGCCTGCCCCGTCGGCGGCCGGCACACGCCCGACACCAACACCATGTACGTGGTGCCTTCTTTCTGGGCGATCCGGACCTTGCAGGCGGAGGCCCATCCCGACCTGCGCC
>Ga0172371_10009867_pt1 | contig 13045 bp, 11 predicted proteins | sample Lak12m_FD_114543 | JGI IMG/M metagenome (GOLD analysis project Ga0172371, IMG submission 114543) | Freshwater microbial communities from Kabuno Bay, South-Kivu, Congo - kab_022012_12m | ecosystem: Environmental > Aquatic > Freshwater > Lake | place: Democratic Republic of the Congo: South-Kivu... | reverse complement strand
GTCAAGAAAAGCCATACTAATCATGCACACAAAAAGGATGATCACAGCCATGGCCATGGCCTGCCCATAATTAGAAGAACCAGGCAAGTTGAGATAGCGAAAAATCGCAACAGGCATAGTTGGCACTTCAGGGCGAGACAGAAAACTCGTTGCGCCGAATTCACCGAGCGAAATCGTAAATGCATAAACAGCCGCGGTCATAAGCGCACGCCACATGATAGGTAACTCAACATAACGCCAAACCTGAAAGGGCTTGGCACCCAAACTCTGGGCGGCAAATTTAAGGTTTTCTGGTATGGATTGAAGAGCTGGTTGGACGACGCGTAGAACAAAGGGTAGGGATATCAAAATATGGACTAAAGGAATGAGCAGCCCTGCCCATTTTTGAGAACCTGCGACGCCCGCAAATGCAGCAAAGAAACTTAATCCAAATGTCACAGCAGATGTTCCTAATGGGAGCATCATTATAAGATTTAATGGGCGCGGGCGCTTAGAAAAACGCAGCCCAAAAGCCAGCATCATGCCTAAAATGAGAGACAAAAAAGCCGAAAAGCCAGCAAACCTCAGGGAATTCCACACAGCTTTAATGGGAGGAACATAGAATAAGGACTGCTGGCGATTGATAAATAAGTCCCTAAAGTGATTAAACGAGAGAACTATTCTCTCTCCGGTTTCCCTATCGGGGGCTGGCACCGTAATGCTGAATGATCTGATAACCAGGCTCAAAATCGGAGAGATCAGAAGAATAAAAAGGAGTAAGACAATAATTAGAGTAAATACTTTTTCCCAGTTTTTAACGGGAACCTTCAAACCTTCCTGTTTTAATCGCGGCATCACTGGCACGCCCATCCCCTGATCTCCGATTCTTAACAACAGCACTGTGGCCAGCATTGTGAAACTTAATTGGATCAAAGACAAGATACCGGCAAGCGGTAGATTAAGGAACTGCATGGTCTGAATGTAAATTTCAACCTCAAGGGTCGTAAAGGCCGGGCCACCCATTATCAAAATCACCCCAAAACTGGTGAAGTTGAATAGAAAAACCAGCAAAATTGCAGAAAGAATGGATGGCAATATCAATGGCAGCGTTACCTTGATAAATGTTTTCCAGGGGGAAGCTCCCAGAGTCTGGGCAGCATCCTCCAGCTTACGGTCAAGCTGGGCTAAAGAGGAACCAACAATGCGGATAACGAGCGAGGTATTGTAAAAAACATGGGCGAGAAGAATGGCAGCGAGAGTATTTTGAATATTAATCATAGGATTTGTAGTATTCATCACTCCCATAAGGATGAGGTTTAACCATCCCTTAGGTCCGATCAAAGCATTGAAACCCGCCGCGACCACAACAGTTGGCAGGATGAATGGCAGTGTTGACGCGATCCTCAGGCTATTCTTTCCCGGAAATTTGAACCTGCCAAAAAGAAAAGCGGCAGGCAACCCCAGGAGGATCGTCAGTAATGTCGACAACCCTGCCTGAAAAAAAGTGAACCCTGTTGCATCTTTGATGATCTGCCAATTAACGGGTTTATCGATAAGCGAGTTTGATTGGGAAATAGCCAAACTTATCAATTTTCCAAGAGGAAAAAAATAAAAAACACCCAAAAAAGCAAGCGGAATTGCCAGAAGCCAGATCCCGCTTTTACTAGTCCTGTTGTCTGACATTTAATTTAATATTAAGGCGCGCCAGTCTTCCATCCACTTTTCACGATTGGCAGAAATTTTATCAGCAGGAATTACCGCTGGCTGATCGGGGATCTGCACAAATTCTGTAAATTCAGTCGGCAGTTGTGCAGTCTCATTTGCCGGAAACACAAACATATTTAAGGGAATGTCTTCCTGAAATCGTTTGGAAAGCATAAAGTCGACGAATTTTTGAGCAGAAGATCTATTCTTTGAACCTTTCAATATGCCCACAAATTCGATCTGCCTGAAGCACATATTCTTCCCGACAAGTGAAGCTGTCGGTGCTTCTTCGACTCTGGGGTCAGAGAAAATGACTTCGGCTGCCGGGCTGGTGCCGTAAGATACCACCATAGGCTGCTGTCCTTTACCGGATGAGCCTGAGAAATTTGTGTAATATGCCGTGTTCCAATCGTTGACGACCACCAGTCCATTATCTTTTAATTGCTGCCAGTAAGCCAAATAGCCCTCTGGACCGTATTCAGCGATTGTTGCAAAAAGAAATGCAAGACCGGGCGATGAAGTGGCTGGGTTTTCAACCACAAGCAGCCCTTTATAATCCGGCTTTGCCAATTGCTCTAAAGAATCTGGAACAGGCATACCCTTGTCTCCAAAAAAGCGCTTGTCATAATTAATGCAGACATCCCCAAAATCAACAGGCAATGCCTGGTGATCCGGGTCTAATTCAAATTGGTCAGGGATCTGTTCAAGCAGTGGGGAATTATAGGGTTCAAAAATATTTTCAGACAAAGCCCTTGAGAGAAAAGTATTATCCACTCCATAAAGAACATCTGCGATCGGAGCATTTTTGGTTAAAACCGCTTTATTCAGCATGCTGCCAGCGTCGCCGCTTAGAATGAAATTCACTTTTATATTATTAGAACTTTCAAATTCAGCAATAACATTAGTTGAGATCGCAAAGTAGTCATGCACCATCACATTCAATGTCGCCGGAGCTGGATTGCAGGCAGAAATAACTATTCCCGTAACGATCACAAATAATAATCTTTTAATTATCATTTCATTTTCCTTCTAATTTTCTAGTATGAATGCACAGCAGAACGCCGCTTTTCATCGTTACTTCTGCCATATCTGAGTCCATCTCATTGCTTACCCCCCTGGATCGTTCAGGAAACAGGATCTCATCCTTTAAAGGATATTTCAACCCTTTTGTTTTTATGCCCATCACCGGCGAAAGCAGGGGTAAAAGCGAGACAGTATCTCCTTTTTTCCCGGCCACAAATCCGCGATTCTGGATCAAAAACAGCTCTTCCTTTCCGTCATCGAGATAAACCCTTGCATTCTGCAATTCAGGCATAAGCAGCAAAAAAATGTTAGTTAATGTTTGGTCAATCCTGCCACCCAACGCCCCAACTATGGTTATCGGATCTCCTGCCCGGTCAACCGCTGCTAAAATAGCCAATTCCAGGTCAGTCTGGTCCTTCTTTTTTGAAAATTTTTGGATCTCAATATGATTTTCAGATATCCAACTGGAATCATCTTTGGAAATCGAATCAAGATCACCGATCACAAGATCAGGTTCCACACCCAACATGCGCATGTGGCGCAAGCCGCCGTCCGCTGAAATAAAATATTCACCCTGTTTGAGAATTTTTTTCAGCAGCTCCGGCTGATCAATTTCTCCGTTTGCGAAAATAATTGTATTCATATAAAAACTCCCTTCTTCAGGAGGGAGTATTTTTATTTATATCTCCCTCCGCCGGTATTATCCGGTTCAGGTTTTACGGGTCGAGGATTCATCATCCTCCTCTCAGCCTGTTTTACCAGGCTCCCCGGATCATTTAATTTATTTTAGTTTAAGTGTTTTTACATTGGATGTCAATTAATGATTTATTAATGATTTATTCCAAATTTCTTACTTCAATTGTGATCATGTCAAAATCCTTATCATTCACACCCGGCGCATAATTCAGCAGATAGTTTTTTCTGGCATCTAACCAATTACAAAATTCTTCCAATAGCCCAAAATAAAAAAATGGGACAAATACCTTGGGATTTTGCTGGTTATCCGGATGAAATGCCTGCCACTCAAAATGGGCAGAATTACCGGGATTTACATTTATTTCTGTTCCCATCTCATTGGCGAGAACTGCGGCGAGCGATTTCAAGGAAGATAGAAATCTACGATCGATGGGTTTAAGGCGGTTTTCAATATTTCCCAACTGGGCGATTTCGGAAAAATATTTCCGAAAAAAAGTGAGCGAAGCGCCGCCCATACGGATCAGGAGCCCACGAGTTGTTTCCTCGCCATAATTCAAGGTTAATTGTGCTGAAACGCTATCGATCAACTCTTTTCCGCGTCTGAAATAATGCGGCGCGGTCAGATCGAATGGATCCAGGCTGGCGGAAGCAAAGATCTCATCCACCTGATCATCCCCCAGCAATTCGAGCAGGGAATAATAGATGCAATAAAATAGTTTTGATTCTGCCGATAAACTATGCAACATTCCACTCCAGACCGTTCGATATATGCATTAAAGTATAATGGAAAAAATGTCTCCAAGAAAAACATCTTTTTTAAGGTAATGCATTAATCACCTTCTTTTCGCAAATATCATGCCAACGATCCTGGAAACCCTCAATGAGTATGATGAAGACATCCTCATCATGATTGCAGAATCTTGGGGAATCGACCTGATAATCGATACAAAAAAAAAGCCCGCAGAACAGGTCGCAGAATTTATCAGTCAGATTCAATTAATGAAAGAGTTCTTTCCTTCCCTTCAAGAGAAGTCTCGTAAAGCATTAAGAGCCCTGGTAAAAGATAAAGGAAAGATCCCCTGGGACCAGTTCACCCGTAAATTTGGGGAACTTCGCGAAATGGGAGCTGCTCGAAGAGAACGCGAGCGCCCGGATCGGGCACCCACCTCAGTTACTGAAAGTTTGTTTTATAAAGGTCTGGTTGGGCGGGCATTTTTTGAAAACAGCCAGAGTCTGAATGAATTTGCCTATATTCCGGAAGAGTTCTTCAATTTCCTCATTCCGGTTATTGAACAAAAGAAAAATGACAGCATCAGATCTGAGGAATCAGATTCGGTTGAAAAAATAATTCTGAGCAATGATCATTGTGTCGATCATTCCACAACGATCCTGGCAGGCCTGAGAATTGGCCACCCATCCGAATTTTTTGCGGCTTTCGTACCGATCGTTCCCATTTCATTTTTGATCGATCTACTTAAAGAGGCTGACCTGATTTCGAATAATTTGGAGGTCAATTCTGATAAAGTTAAACAATTCCTGGAGTCCGAACGCGGGCAAGCTTTGGGTCAACTGACGCAAGCATGGAAAGACAGCCGCAAGATCTTTGAACCAGATCTGATCGAATCTCTTGTTTTTGAAAGCAGAGATAAAGTTGATCCCGGTTTTTCACGGAATTACTTAATTGACATTATTAAAGAATTGCCGGAAGGGAATTGGCACAGCATCCAAAAGTTTTGCGGTTGGATCAATCAAAACCAACCCGATATTCTGCGTTCAAGCGGTGAATATGACTCCTGGTTCATTAAGGACAAATCAACAGGTGAATATATTAAAGGATTTGAAAATTGGCAGCGGGTTGAAGGTGAATATATCCGCATGATGATCTTAAAGCCCTTGTTCTGGCTGGGTTTAATCGATCTGGGAAAAACTTCCCGCAATCCTCAGCCCTCAACTTTTAGAAAAAGTAAATGGTTCAATGGATTGGTAACAGGTCAGGGTTTGAAGTACCCCACCATTCTTAAAAAAGATTTTGAGATAGATAAATCAGGAAAGGTCATTTTCGATAGGAATTTCGCGAGAGATATTCGTTACCAGATCGCGCGCTGCTGCGAGTGGGATTTCAGCCGCAGCCAGAGTTACATCTATCATTTCAGCCCGCTTGCATTTGCCAGAATGGATAAGCAGGGGCTAAAGGTCGCCCAGCTTATCACACTTATTAATCGGTACGCCCGCAAACCTGTTCCACGAAATATTATTTTGGCATTGGAGCGCTGGGATAAGTTTGGCCAGGAGACTGCAATTAAAAAGATTTATGTTCTGAAGGTGAAGTCTGCAGCAATTTTAGATCGCCTGCTGGATTCAAACTTGAGAAAGAATAATCTTTCACGGTTAGATCCATTAACCGCTGAAATTTCGCCAGAATCCGTGCCATTTATTAAAGCCGCCTTGATCGATATGGGGATCTTTGCTGAAATAATGCCGGATGTATAATGACCCTGAATTCAACAAATTAAAGGCAAGAGGGAATCTCATGAAAAAACTGGACTGGATTCATCAGGAAATTAAATCACTTAAGGAAACCGGTTTTTACAATACCATCCGTGTGCTCAGCTCCGCACAGGGTGCCTGGCTGAAAGTAGATGGTCGCGATGTTCTCAATTTTTGTTCCAACAATTACCTCGGGCTCGCGAATCATCCAAGAATGATCGCATCTGCCAAAGATGCAGTTGATAAATTTGGTGTCGGGCCGGCAGCAGTCAGGACCATAGCCGGAACAATGGACCTGCACCAGGAATTGGAAAAGCGTGTTTCAGTTTTTAAGAATTCCGAAGCTGCCATTACTTTCCAATCCGGATTCTGCGCAAATCTTGGAACGATTCAAGCTTTGGTCGGCAAAAATGATGCGATTTTTTCAGATGAATTAAACCACGCCAGCATTATTGACGGCTGCCGGCTCTCTGGTGCGCGTATCGTACGCTACAACCACTGCGACCCTGCCCATCTCGAGCAGGTTATCAAGGAAAATGAGGGTACCTATGAAAAAGCCATGATCATCACAGATGGCGTTTTCAGCATGGATGGCGACATTGCTCCTCTGGATAAATTGCTTGAAGTCGCGACGGTTAACGATATTATCCTTATGGTTGACGACGCACACGGCGAAGGGGTGCTGGGAAAAAGCGGGCGCGGGATCGTGGATCATTTTAATTTACAAGGCAAAGTGGATATCGAGGTTGGGACATTTTCGAAAGCTTTCGGTGTGGTAGGTGGTGTGGTCTCTGGCAACCCGGTGATCATCGAATGGCTGCGCCAGCGCGGACGTCCCTTTCTTTTCTCATCTGCTATGACTCCGCCGGACGTTGCCGGGTGCATCACAGCCATAGAGATTTTGGAATCGTCCACTGAACTGGTAGACCGGCTTTGGGCAAATGCAAAACTCTTCAAGCAAGAAATGCGGAAGATCGGGTTTGATATAGGCCACAGCCAAACGCCTATCACTCCTGTGATGCTTGGAGAAGCGCCTGCAGCCCAACAGTTCAGCCGCGAACTCTTTGAAGCGGGCATTTTCGCAACAGCCATCGGTTTTCCAACTGTGCCAAAAGGCAAAGCCCGCATCCGTGTGATGATCTCGGCTGCCCACAGCCCATCTGATCTGGAGCAGGGGCTGGAAGCATTTCAAAAAACCGGAAAGAAATTAGGGATCGTTTAAATAATTATCCCCCGATCAGATAAAGGCGGGGGATCTTTTATTAATCCTCTTTAAATTCACCATCTACAATATCGTCTGGTTCTTTCTTGTCAGGATTTCCTTTTATCTGTTTGGTGTATTCACTGACAATTTCTGCAGGGCAAAGGCTAATAAACCAATCCATTCCCAAATATAAAATAACAGCATCATCCACAGGACCAAATAGGAAGTCTAAAGGGACGATCAGATAAACCAGGCATATTGCCGGGATCAGTTTAAACCAGGGGCTGACGCGTTTGTCCTTTAAAAGGTTTATGGTCAAACGGACTTTAAGAATAATATCAGAAACAAATCCCGGACCAAAATTCCCCATGATCCCTTTACTATTCATCAAATTTCCCTTTCTTCTCTAATCTCTAAACAATCTCTTCCGCCTCCAAAGGATAAGCGGTGCAGCCAACTTGCGTATATAGTATTTTAGTACAATAGGCGCGACCTTGGAACCGCCGTTTCGAAAATGCACTTTCAGCATCTCTGGCCAGCATTGGTCGTCCGCAGAGATGGTCTTTGCGTCAGCATGCAGCCGGAAATTTGCCCAAGTTCTCGTTAGATATTTCAACTCGGTCCTCTCAGCCAGCCGCACCCACAGGTCATAATCCATTGCAAAGAAAAATTCTGGATCCAATGGGCCGACTTGTTCCCATAGGGATCTTCTAAAAAAGGAAGCCTGCTGAGGAATATGTACGTAACCTCTGCGAAGTCGGGGCAAGTCAGTTTCTGCAGCCGGGAATTTACCTATGACCTTGCTTTTTTCATCAATGTAGTTTGCATTCCCATAAACCATGCCTGTCTCAGGATGTTCTGATAAATAGGCAACAGCTTCTTCGATCGCATTGGGCAGCAGCGTGTCATCAGAATTGAGCCATGCCAATACTTCACCCTTTGCCAGGGCAAATCCCTTATTTATGGCATCTGTCTGTCCGCGATCTTTTTCCGAAACCCAGTGCACAAGCCGCGAAGCGTATTTCTCAATGATTTCCAGACTTCCATCACTTGAACCGCCATCCATAATGATATATTCAATGTTTGGATAAGTCTGATTAATAACCGAAATAATGGTTTCTTCGAGGAAACTTGACTGGTTAAATGAAGGAGTAACAACGGTCACGAGCGGCAAAGTTCTCATGGATTAAAGTTTCTCATGCAGATCGTAGATAATTACTTCGGAAGTATCCTTGATGATTCGGTAATTAGAATCCATAAATTTCTTCAATTCAGGCTGCCTGGCAAATTCATCCATCAGTGTTACGATAAATAGATCCTTTCCAACCAGACTTTGATCCAGTGCTGCATGATAATCAACCGGTTCTCCCGCCAATTCACGTAAATTGATGTCCATCATCTGCATCCAGGGTGTCACCTTCATCCATCCCCAGTATGACAACCGGTAACCATAATCTGACAATAAACCGGTGACTTTTTTGTCGCTTCCCAACTCATCCCCTAAATTCTGCCAGAAAACGATCTCGCTTCGATAATCTGCACGTTTTAGAGTTACCCGAGCATCCCAAGCTTTTAGCGCCATGAAAATTACTAAGAGCATGGCAATGATCAGGCGGGATAACCTTATTTTTTCCTTTTCGATCGCACTAATAAGGGCTTTAGAAACAAGAGCTAATCCAAGCGGTACCTGCACCATTAAAGGTAAGTGGTAGTAGTCGTGTGTTGAAACATGGTACGAAAATATAAAACCATAAAGCAGGTAGCCAACTGTCAAACCTATGAAGAATCCAGATATATTTTTTCTGGAAAAAACCAGCGAACCCGCCAAAGCAAACAGGAAGATTTCCAGCCCAACAACGCGATTCAATTCTCCGATCCATCGCAAATAGAAAGCAGGATCTGTCCATAATGCAGGAAAGAACCGCAGACTGAATTGCTCACCCAGCAGTTTTAGGATGTACACCCCATATAAATGATAAATGGCGTAGGGAAAAACCGATAGAAAACCAATGAGCCAGATCTGGCGATTTTTGACCGCATCCTTGAGGGAATAATTGGACAGGATCAATCCTGCCAAAGCCGGGGCAATAAAGAAAACACTGACCGATTTGATGTAGATCGCCAATCCGCAAGAAACACCTGCAACGATCGCGTTTAGCGTACCCGGGTTTCCCATCCATCGGACCGCTGCCCATAAGCCAATAATGATCATTGCGATCATGAGCGGTTCCGGTTGAAAAGCCCGGCTGGCGATTACTGGATAAGGCCATAGAAAAAAGTAAACAATGGCAATCGCTGCGCCTTCAAGCCCGGCTATCTCACGTGCTAAAAGAAAAAGGAAAAAACCGCCTATTATCCAGAATATGATCGACCAAACCCGCACTGCCCACAGCTGTTCAGAACCGATAAGTTGGTATGTAAAAGCTGTTAATCGTTCCATGATCTGTGGTTCGATCAACCCTTCAGATTTCCATTGGCTTACCGCCATTTCCTTCTGCCAGGTTGGCGCGTCCTTAAGATTTTCATAATACATGCCTCGCGCGATCAATGCAGAATGAAGCTGCCGGGTAGGATGGAAATCCAGCGGAGCGTCGGTCAGATCGTAAAATCTGACTGTAATTCCCAATATGACAGCGAGAATGATAACTGCCCACCACAGCCATTGAGACTTATTTTGATTCATTAGTGGATTGCCTTGTTTTTATTTGACCGCCGTTGTGATCTGACAAATCATAATAGATTTTATCCATGTTTTCTTGTGCCAGTCGGTCTAAGCGCTTTTGGAGATAATCCGCTTTCTTTCTTTTTACTGCCGGTAAAAAATTTAGTAAAGAATAGGCAGCTCGGGGCAAATCTTTCAGGATTGCGGAAGGGCTATTCCAAAAACCTTTCAGGTAGTGGCTGAACGCTTGCGCGTTATCACCCCCATCCATAAGATACCTTGCACTGAACCGATATGCCCCCGCCATAATTTTCCGACGATGCCTATTAAAGAAATTGGATAATTTCGGATCGGATTTCATCCACTCAACAATTCTGAAGGCATCTCTGCTGAATCCTTCAGTCTGTGCAAGGTTCTTGGCTTGGCTATGAAAACGAGCGGCAGCAAAAAAGTCAGTTACGTGTTGAATTTTAAATACACTGGCTATGCGCAGCCAAAGCTGATGATCCAGAAGATAATCGTATTCAGGATCCAGATATCCGGCTTCTTCAAGTGCCTGTTTTCTCATAAATACACCCGGCTGTCCGATAATATTAAATTCCATCAGGTCACAAAGGTTCCAGTCGCCATAGCGCATTACATTAATTAAATTGCTTTCTGCATCGATCGAAAAGACATCCGAGAAAATAAGCCCGACATCAGGATTGGCTTTAAAGATGCCAACCGCCTTGTCGACTGCTCCCTTCATATATATATCATCAGAGTTTAGCCAGGCAATGATCTCGCCTGACGCTTTGGAAAAACCTTTGTTAATTGCCTCTGCCTGGCCGTTATCTTTCTCGGAAACCCACCACTTGAGGCGGCTTTTATTGGATTCTGACCAATCCCGGATCAATTCAATACTCCCATCCGTTGAACCGCCATCCACAATAAAGTACTCGATATTGGGGTAAGTTTGCGAAACCACTGAATGGTAAGCAGCGCTGAGATATTTAACTTGATTAAAGGATGGAGTAATGATCGAAACGAGCGGTTTTTCTTCCATTTTAAAACAGCGAGTTGTACTCCACCTTTGGGAAAACAGTAAGTTTTCCGCCAACTGTCGCATCTACCACTTTTCTCCCATCCGCTTCAAAAGCATTGCGCGCCATCCGATAGGCAATTTCAGATGTTTCCAGATCAGGCAGCTGCCAGCGGAAACCCTTGCCAAAATATTTTGGATCGAAATGGTTGGGATCGTCACCCTCTGATGTTATTGTGGTGTTTGGTTTTCCTTTGGTGGCAAAATTGTGGTCAACACCGATCAGAATAACTTCCGAAAAACCCATATAGTAAGCAAGCTGCAGAGCGATGTAAGTAACCGTTGCACCCTCCCATAATCGCCCGGCAGCATTCTTGGTGAATTTAGGTCCGGTATAAGTAGTGTAAAGGAAGAACAGATCATCCTTTGGGGTCAGCCATTTTCTGGAGCGCCATGATACAAACTTGGGAATATCCAGCGCCTGAATATCAGCTGCGGATTGCTCTACAACCAGGTCATTTATGGAAACGAAATAACTGGTGGAAAAACCAAGGTCCTGAAACATCAGATAAATACGGTTCAGCCCAAAAGTATATTCGTTCCGCAAATTAGTCATATCCGTATTTTGAAGGCTGGGTCCATTGCCGATCACAAAGCAGCGCTCACCATTATGGGCATTATGGAATTTCTTAATGCTCGAGATCGTGTTTCGGCGAACAGGGTCAATGAAAGCTTCCAAATCCTGTGGTAATCGTTGCAGAACATCCTTTTCATTGCGGATGTGATTTTTCACTGCTTCAGGCAGAATGCGCTTGAATAGCTCTTTGATCTTTTCCATGGTCATTCAGTGCTAAGCCTGGCAGTCGCGCCGCCGTCAACAACCAGCGCCTGACCCGTCATAAAAGAAGACTGGTCTTCATCTGCAAGAAAACAAATTCCCTTTGCGATCTCGCGTGGTTGCCCCACTCTGCCATTGACAGTTTTTCCCGCGAGATTATCAAGCCGCTGTTGAATTGTGGAGTCGCCAAACATCCCGCGCTTCATGCTTTCTCGGAGCATTGGTGTATCTACTGCTCCGGGCAATATCGCGTTGACCCGGATGTTATCAGGGGCAAATTCAATAGCCATTGCGCGGGTTAATGCAAGCAACCCGCCTTTACTGGCTGCATAAGCGGAAATATTAGCTGAAGTAGCCACAGCATGAACTGAACTGACATTTACGATCGCCCCGCCGCCTGCAGCATTGATCAATGGATGCGCCAACTTAACGCCGAGAAAAACTGAACGCAAATTGGATGCCATTGTCTGATCCCATTCATCACAGGAGATTTGGAGGAGCGGTTTTGCGATCTGAACAGCTGCATTGTTAACCACCGCGTTCAGTATTTCTGAATATTTTTGGGTTTTTTCAAATATGAATTCAATATCTTTCGGCTCAGAAATATCCGACAAAATAAAAAGCCCGTCTTCCGGAAAGTCTTCCCCAAATTCTTTTCGGTCAACGCCGATAACCGACCAGCCTTGTTCATTGAACAGTTGCACAGCAGCCCTTCCGATACCACCGGAAGCGCCTGTGATCATTACAACTTTTTTACTGCTAATAACCACTTAGATCACCATAAACTTTTTCTGCAAATCCTCAAAATCAGGATGCGGGATCTCAAGCCCTGCCAAAAGGTTGCGAATCGTATTCCAATGGACATTTTCCCAAGCCAACGGGCTTGAGTTTGAATTATGGGGAGCAAGCATAACATTATCCATCTTCAGAAGCGGCGATTCCAAAGGCAGAGGTTCGACTTCAAAAACATCCAAGGCGGCACCACTAAGCTGTTTTTCACGAAGGGCGTTTACCAGTGCTGCCTCCTCAATGATAGGACCCCTGGCGGTATTAATCACCACAGCGCCTGGCTTAACTTTTCCCAAAGTCTCGAAATTGAGCAGATGAAAACTGGTGGGGTTCAGATCGCAGTTCACACTGATGAAATCGGATGACCGCAACAGTTCATCCAGATCTACCATACGAACACCGGTCTTTTCAATAAGGTTTTGCGGGGGTGAGACAATATCAGTAGCCAGTAATTGCATCCCAAAGGCGTGCGCCTTGCGCAGAAGTTCTTTGCCAATAAAACCGACACCGATAACACCAAGAGAGCACTCGCTCAATGCCCTCCCTGGAAGTTTCTCCCATGCACCGGATTTCATTTCACGATCCAACCAGGGCTGCTTTCTGGCAAATGCCAGGATGTATCCCATAACACTGTCAGATACC
>Ga0172371_10009866_pt1 | contig 13045 bp, 13 predicted proteins | sample Lak12m_FD_114543 | JGI IMG/M metagenome (GOLD analysis project Ga0172371, IMG submission 114543) | Freshwater microbial communities from Kabuno Bay, South-Kivu, Congo - kab_022012_12m | ecosystem: Environmental > Aquatic > Freshwater > Lake | place: Democratic Republic of the Congo: South-Kivu... | reverse complement strand
TTGAATCAATTCAATCTATCTAATAATAGTGCTAGTCTCTTTAGAGCAAATAGTGTAAATGATTTGGATAGTTTTGAGTTGGATCTAGATAATGGATCAAATGGTGTATTGAATTTAGAAGATGGAAATCTTGTTGTGTTGCAAGGGTCTGATTTTAATAATTTTTCTTTAAGGACAGGGGAAGTTGAGTTAAATAATGCCGGATTTGTTTCTCTTGTTGGTGAATCAAGTATTGATGAATTAGAACTAGAAAATGTAGATACTAATTTAATAATGGAAAATGGTGCACATTACCTTGGCTATTTTGATACAGATGTTCAAGAAGATGATCTAAGTTTAATGAATGCGAACTTTGATGGAAATACTATAATAAAAGCAGTAAACTCAAATGTGAAAAATTTAATAATAAGAGATTTAAACAATTATAATTTAATATTTGATTTTAGTGATGCTAATATTATTGCTGATCAAAATGATTTCGGAATTGAAATTGTAAATTCTGATTTAAATTATTTGCAAGTAAATGTTGCAAATGCAGATTTTAATTCAGATGGATCTAGTTTAATAACATTAAATAATTCAGATGCAAATTATTTGGATTTAAATGTGCAAAATCCGATATTTGATTTTGGAAATTTCTTGGAATTAAAAAATCTTGATTCAAATGGATTAAATGTAAATTTTAATAATTTGGAAATAAGTGTGGGCAATGTAATTGTTGTTTATGATTCCAATGTAAATGATTTAAATGTTTACAATTTGTATTTGGCAGATTCCGATACAGTTTTGCAAACAAATGGTGCGGGGGAAATAACCAACTTTAGGTTGTATGATTCTAATCTAACATTCAAAAGTTTGTTTGATTTAAACGCGCCGTTTGAAGGAATTGTTTATAACAATTATTTGGTTGATAATGATTGGGATAATAACAACATAATAATTAGAGTGGGAATACAAGATGAAAATGTAGAATTAGATTTTAATGTAACTTTAGAACAAGATGTTGATGTAAGGGAAGTTATTTTAACAGATGATTCAAGTTATTATGGCGGAAATTATTGGTTAGATGAAAACCAAGAGGAAGTTTGTACACGAGATTCATTAAATCCAAAAGGAATTTGTGATCTTGATGTAAATATAAATAATGATAATAGCAGATGGGTTGATTATTTACCATTGGTTTATTATGAAGCACCTGTTGGAGATGGGGACGGCGATGGTGATGGAGATGGTGGTGGCGGCGGCGGATCAAGTAGACAAGATCAGAATGTTTTAGATACAAATACAAATGATCTAAATGTAGATAATGTTAAGGAAAACACGGGAGATGAGGAAAAGAGTAATGAAGAAGAAAATGTTAATATAGAAAATGAAACAAAAGGCGAAACCAAAGAGTATGTAATTGTTTTAGATGAAGAATTAATGTTGGGGGAAACACAAATAATATACATAACCGATTTAAATGGAAATAAACAAATTGAATTAAATGTAATTATTGTAGATACAAATGAAAATGAAACAATATTAGTAACTGATGAGAATGGAATTGTTAAATACATTCCAAGTGTGATTGGAAATTATGCTGTAAAGGTTGGAAATAGCAAAAAAATATTCACAGTTTTAACAAATAATGAAATAGAAAATGAATCAAAACACAAGTATAATAATTTGAATTTATTGATGTTAATAGGTTTTATTGTAATCTTACTAATTGGAATAACGTTATTTTACTTTTTGAGACGTCACAAATAGATAACATTTATATCTAATTCTACTCTTATTTAACTATGCCATTATTTACTTTAGATAAAATGCCAAGAGCAAGATATTCTGAGTTTAAGAGAATGGTTGAAAACTCACAAGGAAAGTTAACTTTGTTAGTACATCCTTATTTTAGCAGAAATGCGCGTGAAAGATATTACCGAGTTTTGGACAAAATAATAGAAAAACAAAGAACACCAATCGTAATGATGGTTGATTGTAATGCTATTGCTGAGAATCCTGAATTTTATGAGCGTCTTAACAATGGAAGAATATTGGTTGTGCCAACCGTACAAAGTGATCCAGCACTAATTTTAGGATATTCGGTATATCGCGGAGAAAGAGTAATTGGATTTTCATCTAAAGATATACCAACAGATATGTCTTTAGAAGTTTTGATTAAGTATCTTAAAAATTTTGGAGTAGGCAAGATCTTTTTAGGTGGTATGTATTTTAGACATGAAGTTCCTAGACCAAAGGTAAAGATTCATGAAGAAAAAGAGTTTCAAAGAATAACTAGAAATAATCAAGATGAAATGCCCAGAATTGAGGGATATAGTGGCGGTTGCTTAGGTTATACTTATTACAGATTGATAAAGGCAGACGCTTTTAGGGTAATACTTTTACCTGCAGTTTCACATCCAAGCGTACCTGAACACTTACATATCTTAAGACAAGAAAGGCAAGGAAATGGTAAAAAGCCAGAAAAAGGTTTGCCAAAAGCTGCTAGGGTTAAATAAGGTTCTAATTTAAAAACGAGCAGATTGCAAAGGGAAATGATTATAAATATAGCTAACTATAGTATATTATAGCCAATTATACATAGGGTTAGAAAGGTGATTTTATGACCGGGTCAACTACCATTATGATAAGTACAGGATTAAGAGAAGAATTAAATGCATTAAAATTCAACAAAAATGAAACATATGAAGATGTAATAAAAGACTTAATTGATGATAGAAAATTCTTAAATGCTGAAACTCTAAAAGAAATTGCAGAAGCTGAAGAAGATATAAAACATGGAAGAACGATTCCTTTCTCTGAAATAAAGAAGAAAGCAGGTCTTGATTAAATGTCTTACACGATAGAGTTTACTCAGAAAGCAGAGAAACAGTTCTTTGATTTGGAAAAAGAGGTTCAGGTAAGGATAAGTAAAGCATTAGATAGAATTACAATAAGGCCAGAATCTTTTTTAGAAAGATTAACAGATTCTAAATATTATAAATTCAGAGTGGGCGATTATAGGCTAATCATGGATATGCAAAGAGAAAAGTTAATTTTAATGATAATAAAAGTAGGGCATAGAAAGAATGTTTATGATTAGATATAAGTAGGGTTTTCTTCAGAAAAGAGCAAAAACCTTTATAAACCCTATCTATGCATATTATATATTAATCAGTAAAATCTAAAGGCAACTAGTTTCTAGTTTTGCCGTACTGCAAATTTGCAGGAGGTATCGATTTGGAAGAAAAGATTTCTAACCTGACTAAGGAAACTGTGGTCAAGGTTATAGATAAAGTTGTTAAAGAATCAAAAAAGAGAAAATTTGTACAAACTGTTGATGTTGGAATTAATTTGCAAGGAATCAATTTCAAACAACCAGGAAATAGAATAGATTTGAACATAGTTATACCAAATCCATTCAAGAAGACACCAAAGGTTGTTTTGTTTGCAAAAGATAACAACACAATTAACATTTTCAAGGATTCTGTTGACAAAGTAATTGTTGCTGACGAAATTCCAAGCTTTGCAAAGAAAGAAGGAAAGAAATTAGCAAGAGAATATGATTTATTTTTCGCTGAACCTACTGTTATGGCACTTGTTGGTAAACACATGGGTCAAATCTTAGCTCCTAGAGGTAAGATGCCAAGACCAATGCCACCAGCACCACAGGCATTAAAAGTGATAATGGAACAATCAACAAAGAGTGTAATAATTAGTAATAAGAAAGGAAAGAACTTACCAACTTTACATTTCATAGTTGGAAAGGAAGATATGAACATAGACAAAGTAGCAGACAATTTTATGGCTTGCTACACAAGATTAGTTGAAGTACTTCCAGGTAAAACCCAGAACTTAAAATCTATTTATATCAAAACTACAATGGGAACACCTGAGTTTGTGTACAGGAAGATGTGATTGCTATGCTTGTAAAAAAGAAGAATCACTTTAAGAATTGGAGAAAAACAGAATTAGGTTTAGTTCAAGACATTGTAAAGAACTCAGACATGTTGGCATTAGCTGATATATCTGGATTGCCAGCAATTGCTGCAAGAGACTTTAGAAAGGTTTTGAAAGACAATGGCTTCAAAGTTAAAGTTTCAAATGTTAAAATAATCAAGAAAGCTTTAGAAGAAGCAGGAATGAAAGAGTTAGTAGGTATTACAAAAGGATCAATAGCATTGATCGGTGGAAAAGGAAGTCCATTTTCAATGTATTCTTTGATTAAGAAAAATGCAAGTAACTCAGGTGCTAAAATAGGAATGACTGCACCAATTGATATTGTTGTACCAGAAGGTAAAACAAACATACCACCAGGTCCAGCATTGTCAGATTTCAAAGCTGTAAAGATTGATACTCAAATCAGAGATGGAAAAATATATGTACCTAGAGCATACACCGTAGCAAAGAAAGGAGACGCTATTGATGCTAAGGTTGTTGCAATATTAACAAAATTGAATATTAAGCCAATAAAAGTAATACTAAAAGTTAAGGGTGCTTTTGATAGATCAGATAAGATCTTGTACCCATTAGAAGTTTTAGATATTAATATTGATGCAGTCCGGAAGGATTTTATTGTTGCATACCAAAATGCTTATTTCCTAGCTATTGACAGAGCGATAGTAAACAAGGAAACAATAAAGCCTTTGATTGCAAAAGCTTACAGAAACACAAAAGCTGTTGCTGTATCCCAAAATATCGTTACAAAGGAAACTGCGGGCGATATTTTAGGCAAAGCACAAAGAATTGCATCTGCAATTAGTAAAAAGACAGGAAATTGATGAAAATACGGAGGAATAACCATGGAATATGTATATGCTGCTATGTTATTACACACTGCAAAGAAGGACATCACAGAAGCAGGTGTTGAGGCTATTGTTAAGGCTGCAGGTTTAGAAGTTGACAAGGCTAAGGCTAAATCATTAGTTGAAGCTTTAAAAGATGTCAATATAGATGAAGCAATTAAAGCTGCAAGTGCTGCACAAGTTGTTGCTGCTGCTCCAGCTGCTGCTCCAGCTGCTGCTGAACACAAAGAAGAAAAGCCTAAGGGTAAAACAGAAGAAGAAGCTGCTGCAGGTTTAGGTTCATTATTTGGCTAAAACCAAACAGTAGTTTGAGAGAATCTTTCTCTCTTTATTTCTTATTTTTTTCAAACAAATCTTATTCTACTTATTGTAATCTTGAAGTTAGGCAATAGCCTTACAAAAAACAACTAAATATAAATATCTCTTGTTCTTATATGTATCATAACACCAGTTAATTATGATTGGGAGTGAGATACATGATTAGAGAATTAGGATTCTTTTTAGCTATTTGTTTAATATTTGCATTTGTATCATATGTTGATGCAGATGTTATTGCACCTGGAACACATCCTGTTGAAAGATGTGTTAAAATTGTTGATATTAATAAGTATCCCGAGGTAGAGTTAACTGCAAAGATTACTGGACCTATGGTTGAAGGTACTGAAACAAAAGCAATAATAGAAAATGAATGTTTGTCAAAAGGTTACAAGTTCAACACAATGAGTGTTTACATTGGTGAAAAATTAATTCCAGATGAAATAGAACCTTATGGTGGAGCTACTGAAGATGCAAACCCATTAGTAAAAGAAACTTTTACTTACAAGTTGGTAGATGAAAGCGGAGTATATCGATTGAGATTGGCAGAAAAGATTTCAGAATATAATGATGGAACTCCAGCCCTTGTAGAGAAATTTGGACCTGATTTTGGAAATGATGTTTCATGCAATGCAACAAACGGAGTTTGCGAAGTAGATGATATCCAACCTGAAAATAAACAAGATGAAGATGTAAAGAAACCTGGATTCTTTGAAAGTATTGGTTGTTTCTTTAGCAAATTGTTTGGGGGAAGTTGTTAATATGCAATATGAAATTGCATTTCTTTTTTCTCTTTTATTTACCGTTATAATTGAAACTATAATATTATTAATCTTAGCAATATGTTTGAAACTAAAAAATGGCAAGATTGAATTAATATTTTTAGGAATAATTGCATCATCTTTAACATTACCTTATTTGTGGTTTGTTTTGCCATTCTTTTTGCAAAGTTATTTGGTTTATGTAATTGTTGGCGAAATAAGCGTAACTTTGATTGAAGCTTTGTTTTATATGTTTGTTCTAAAAACGAGTTTTAAAGATGCGTTAATTTTGTCTGTTGTATGTAATGCAGTTTCGTTTTGTTTAGGACTGATTATTTTTTAACTTTTTAGAAGATAATTTTATTAAGGTATGTAGTCTTAATTAAGTATGGTCGAACAATTAACGCCAGGACAATTTGCAGAATATAAAATGAGAAAACTGCCAAAGGTTGTAATTCCAAATGAACACTTGAATCCAAGTATTAGATATGCAATAAATGAGTTTAATATTATTCCCTGGGCTAGAAAAATCGCAGGAGCAATTACTGTTGCCACGATACCTATTATTGCAAGCACTTATGAGGATGCACCAGTTAATGTTGCAGCTTTTACGGCATATCAATTATTTGTGAAATATAAGCTCACTGAATCATTTGAAAGAATAATGTCAAAAATAAAAACTAGAGCAAACAAATATGGTTTGCTAGATACTAGGTTTGAATCTCTTTATCCTAATAACTGGATGAATCCTATAGAAGTTGCAAAAACTCACCCAATTTTTTACATTGATTTAAAAGGAAATCTAGTAATATTGCAAAATACCAGAATGGAGTATTATAGATATGCTTATCAAAAAACATTTCCAGGAAGATTTGGGTTTCAGCCTTGGTTGTGGCGTAGTTATTTTGAACCACCTGTCGCTCCAGAAAGTATAAGACAATGGGCAAAGGAAAAACTATTAAGGTTAGTTAAAAAAGAACAACTGGGCCATGCACAACGGGCTGTTGAAGCACCACAATTAGCTTATGAATCAATAAAGCCTAAGGAACATGTAAGATTAAAGTGATTATATGCCTACAAGACCTAAGAGTGGAATTAAAGGAAAACCAAGAACAAAGAATGTTGATAGTATATCACATCCTGATTATTATCAGGCTAGAATCGATAGAATTATACAAAAAAATAGGGAACCATACCGTAGAAGAGTTGAAAGCATAAAGCAAATTTGCAAACGCCGCGTAAAGTGGAGAGATTGCGTTAGTTTAAAAGAGTATGACGTAGAATTTGAGCCATTAATACATATGCCACTTGAGAACTTTGCAAGAGAATTACCTAAACGAAAGGAAGAATCTTTAAGAGTATTTGAAGATGGAATGGGAAAAGGAATTGCATTAATGGAATTAGTTTCTAATTTAAGATCAATAGGTATCGAGTGTGAAGGCTCAGGTACAACTTTGGAATATAATAAAACGTTTCAAAGTGGTAATATTAAAATAATTGGGAAACCAACAGAAAAATATTTGCTAGATAAAAAACAACATTTGATTATTTCTAAGATGGGCGGACTTTCTTATAGTTTGCAACCTTTGAAAAAAGACACGTTCTTAAAATTATTATATTCTTTGGAAAAAGGCGGTGTATTATTAGCATCTTTGAGTTGGCACATTCCTGATTTTGTTGCCGAAGATTTAAATGCAGATTGGGGAATAGATCTAAAAGGCGATAAATTGTTTAGAGATCAGGTAAGAGCAAGAGAAGACTTAGAGAGAAATATTGCAAATTTAAAACAAGCACTTAGAAAAAGAGGTTTTGATACAATTATAGCCCACGATCCTGAGTATAAATATGGTTTATTGGTTTATGTCAAAAGATTATAATAGTTATTTAGGAAAATAAAACTTTTAAACAACTTTAATATGCATGCTTTTGCAAGTTCCTTCTAATTCTTTAATTTTGTTGTAAAGGTCTGATGGTTTTTCTACAATTAGACTTGCAATTTTAATTAGATTGTTTCTTGTTATCGTTTTTTCCTTTTTGTTATTGCTACTTGCTTTTGCATACTCTTTAATTAGTTCAGTAGCTTTTGGTTTTGGAATGCTTATTTTATATTCTCTTGTTGATGGATCAACAATAATATTAATTTTAACCATCAAATCTTCGTAGCTTTTTGTTAGCTTATTTATTTTTGTAACAACTTCATTTATGTCAATACCATAAGATATTAATGCAGGGCCTAAAGGTTTTCCACAATTTGCTTTTCCACCCAACACATCAAACGATAAGTTAACGTCCATAATGGTCATTAAATTAAATAAAAAAAGTAATATTAGAATTACTGTACAATTCTAATATTTTCTGCCTTCAATGTAATTGGCATTTTAATTGTTGCATCAAGTATTTCAACAGTAATCTCTTCTTTTGTTGGATTAACTCTAACAACTCTTGCTTTTTCACCTTTCAAGTGTCCGCTCTTAATCTCAACAACAGTATCTTTTTCTAACTTTTCCATTACTGATTCTACTTTTAACATTGCTTCTAATTCTTTGTGATTTACTTTGCCAATAGTCATTGCACTTTTTTTAACATAAGGGATATCCATAATTGCTCTTTTCAAAGTTGTATCGTTATCAACCTCAATTATGATATAGTTCTTTATGTTTGGCATTATAATTACAGAATAAATTGGTAATTCTTCTGATGCTTTATTTTTAAGAATAGTTGCAACCAATTCTTCTTGACCGGGCATTGTACGTAATGTAAATATCATGATAAACACATCCTTACTTTATATCGGCGAATAGAATAATCTTATTAGCAATATTATGATAAAACCAATCAAACCAATAATAATAATTCCTAGTCCTGTAATCTTAAACAGATTCCAATATTCTTCGTTTGTTGGTTTCTTAGCAACCAAGAAAACTCTTTTAGTGTTTTCCCAAAAATTTTTTAAACTCATTCAATTCACCCTTCCAGTCCCCTTTTTTAACCTGTGTAGCTTATATCGTCAAGATCATCGCCAAACTCTATCTCTTTTGTTTTCTTATTAACTTTGTAAGTATCATCCAAGTATGGGAAATGTCCGCCAACAATTACAACCATTGCCTGTATCTGTGATTTGTGTAATTCATTATCTATCATTGCACCAAATATAATGTGTGCTTCAGGATCAATTCTGCTAGCAACAGCTTCAACAACTGTTTGTGCTTCTTTCAAAGTCATGTCAGTTCCACCAACAACATTAATCAATGCTCTGTTAGCTTTTGAAATTTCAACATCTAATAATGGGCTAGTTAATGCACTTTCAGCAGCTTGTAACGCTTTTGTTTCTGGTGTCGCATTTGGATCACTTTCACCTAATCCTATCATTGCTGGTCCGCCTCTTGTTAATATTGTTTTCAAGTCTGCGAAATCTAAATTAATTAAACCAGTTCTTGTTATCATTTCAGTGATACCCTTTACAGCATTACTTAATACTTCATCAGCAACATTGAATGCAGCATCTAATGGTAAATCTGGTGCAATTTCCAAAATCTTATCATTTGGAATTACAATAACTGTATCAACATGTTTTCTTAATTTTGCTAATCCTTCTAATGCGTGAGTCATTCTTATTCTACCTTCAACAGTGAACGGTAATGTAACAACTCCAACAACTAAACAATTTTGCTCTTTTGCAATTTCTGAGATAACTGGTGCAGCACCTGTACCTGTGCCTCCACCTAATCCACATGTAACAAATATCAAATCTGTACCTTTGATTTCACTTTCTAAATCTTGTTTAGTTTCTTGTGCTGCAGCTTCTCCTGCTTGCGGGTTTGAACCAGCACCTAAACCTTTTGTTAATACTTTTCCAATTAATATTTTCTTATCAGCATCAATTTTAAGTAAAGCTTGAGCATCTGTGTTAACTGTATACAGCAAAGCACCTTCGATATTCATACTTCTTAATCTCTCAATAGTGTTTCCGCCAGCTCCACCAACACCAAATACCTTTATGTTAGCCTTTGAAGCCTCTAAAACGTTTAAGATTTCTTGATCATCTTGTGACCTTGGAGCGTTGTTTTCCCTGCTTTCTCTGTCATCCCTTGCTTTCTGTACAGCTCTATCTAAAACAGATCTCATAAATTCACCCTCTAAGTAAAATATCTAATTTTATAATAAATAGTATATAAGAATAGGTACAAATATATTTAAAAGTATTCCCCTTTTTTAGATATGGCTAAAATATTAGGCTTTGCAGACTTACATGGGAAAACTGAGTTTTTAGAGTTCTGTGAGGCTAACGACTTGTTTGATGTGGACTTAATCCTCTGTGCTGGCGATTTGGTTAACTTCTTCTCAAGGACAAAGAACGCCAAGACTGAGTTGGATAAGGTGTTTGAGTTCTTTAAAGATCTTCCATTCTTCTTTGTGTGGGGAAATGTTGATCTAGTTCAAGCAAAGGCTTTAAGTTTGGATCTAAGTAAATATGAAAGTCTAAAAAATAGCTTAGACTTGCCCATGTATATACATAATCAGACTCTAAAGATTGATAATTTAAGGATTGGTGGTTTGAATTTCTTTGAAAAACCACCCACAATTAATGAGAGGGTGTTCGATACTGATGTTTTTGTTAGCCATGAACCGCCTTTTGCCACAGATTTGGACAAAACGTTTTATGGTACGCATATAGGTTCTGATTTGTTGAAACGTAGGGTTTTACAATATCAACCTAAGGTTTGGCTTTGTGGACATATTCATGAAGCTAAAGGAGCAATTAAAATAGGTCAAACACAGGTTTACAACTGTGGTTCTGCTGAACGTTATAATTATGTTACATTCAATTTGTAATTATCTTTAAGTTTCTGGGATTTGGAAGGGGTATAAAATGTTGAAAAGTACAGCTGTAATTATTAAAGATATTAAGGACATTAAAGTGCAAGGTGCATCTAATATTTTGTTTGCTGCGCAAAACATATTAGAAACTGAGCTTTTGGAATACAAAGAATCAAAATCAAAAAAGAGTAATGATGCCGAATATGAGAAATATTTTACAGATTTAATAATTGAACTTTGGAGAACTAGGCCAACAGAACCTGCATTAAAGAACTTTTTAACGGCATTTTTGTTTGAATTAAGGTATAACAATTGTAGAGATAAAAATAAATTGTTAGAGTTTGTAAGAAATCAGAGAGAAATTCATAAGAGTGCAATTGATAAAATTGCGGAGAACTTTGTAAAAACATTAAAACAACAAGCAGTTATTTTTACACATTGTCATTCATCGATTGTTGAAAAATGTATTATTGAAGCACATAAGAAAGGATTTGTTAAATATGTTGTTAATACTGAAACGAGACCTTTGTTTCAAGGAAGAATTACTTCACAGAGATTAGCGGAGGCAGGTGTTCCTGTTAGACACATTGTTGATTCCGCAGCATATGCAAAAGCAAAGAATATAATTGAACAAGATAAGTTCAAAAATATAATATTCTTGACGGGTGCAGATGTAATAACTCATAAAGGAGATCTGGTTAATAAAATTGGAACATGTCAACTAAGTTTAGCATTAGGAAGCTTAGGTGTAAAACATTATGTGATGACAATTTCTGCAAAGATTGATATTGTTGACAGAGGTTGGGTATTAGATAAAGTAGAAATGAGATCTCCAAAAGAAGTTTGGAACAATGAAAAGAAAAATAAAAATATAAAAGTTTTGAATTATGCATTTGATATTACTCCTTCAAGACAAATTTCAAAGATATTTACCGAAAATGGGGATGGTTTGATTACTTCATTTGTTTTGAGAAAGAAAATTGATCCAAGGTTTAGAGAATTATGGCAAGAGTTAGATAATAAATCAGAGAAATACTGAGGTGAATGAATGGATGGCTACTATATAAAGGAATTAGCGATTAAGAAGTTGGATATTAACACAGGTGAACTTATTGCATTATTAAACGTAGATGATGCAAAGGAATTAGGAGTTCAGCCACTTGAAAGAATTATAATAAAAAATCCTAAGGGAGATCATCTTGCCTTGGTTGTTGATGTAACTGATAAGTATATGGAAAAAGGAACAATTGGATTATATGAAGATGTTTTTGATGCAATTAAACTAGAACATTTGAGCAAAATACAAGTTTTTAGAGCGCCAAAACCTGAAAGTGTTTACTACATTAAAGAAAAGATGCGCGGAAATAAGTTAACATTTGAAAAAATCAAATCGATAGTTGATGATATCAAACATAACAAACTTTCTAAAATTGAATTAACCGGATTTATGAGTGGAGTTTACATCAATGGAATGGATATTGATGAATCTTATTCTATGGCTAAATGCATTATGGACAGTGGAGATAAATTAGATTTAGATGTTAGTCCAATTGTTGATAAGCATAGTATTGGAGGAATAAATGGAAGAGCTACAATGATTGTTGTTCCGATAATTGCATCAGCAGGATTATATATGCCCAAGACATCATCACGAGCAATTACTTCACCTGCAGGAACTGCAGATTCAATGGAAGTACTCACAAATGTAGAATTTTCGATTCCAGATTTTAAAGAAATTGTTTTAAAAAATCATGGTGCAATAATTTGGGGTGGAGGAATCGCTTTAGCACCAGTTGATGATAAAATGATTAAAGTAGAGTTTCCTCTAGCTTTAGATCCAAAAGGACAAGTTGTTGCATCAGTATTAGCAAAGAAAGCGACAGTTGGTGCGCAAAAAGTTATAATTGACTTGCCCGTAGGAAAAGATCTTAAAGTTAAATCGGTTACAGATGCTGAAGAATTAGCAACAAGATTTATTACAGTTGGTAGAATGCTTGGAATGGATGTTAAAGCATTAATAACAAATGGCGCTGTGCCATCAGGACCTGCATTTGGGCCGGCATTAGAAGCAAAACACACTTTGGAGATTTTAGAGGGCAAAACATTTAACAGTTTAGCAGAAAAGGCCACGGAGTTAGCAGGAAAAATATTTGAAATGACAGGTAAATCAAAATCAGGTGAAGGTGTTGCATTAGCAAAACAGATTTTGAGAGATGGAACCGCTTACAACAAAATGAAACAGATAATTAATGCTCAAGGAAAGAAGTATGATAAATCAAAAGATGTTCCTATTGGTGAATACACATTGGATATTACCGCGAGAACAGAAGGATATATACAAGAAATGTCAATAAAAGAATTAAC
>Ga0172371_10009864_pt1 | contig 13046 bp, 14 predicted proteins | sample Lak12m_FD_114543 | JGI IMG/M metagenome (GOLD analysis project Ga0172371, IMG submission 114543) | Freshwater microbial communities from Kabuno Bay, South-Kivu, Congo - kab_022012_12m | ecosystem: Environmental > Aquatic > Freshwater > Lake | place: Democratic Republic of the Congo: South-Kivu... | reverse complement strand
ATGTATATTAATTTTTTCTTTAGCGTCATCTAACCCATATAACCATTTAGCTACTTTTAAATGTCCATTATTACAACTGCAATGAAAAATATCTTCGTTATTTTTATGAATATTAATTTTTCCGTCTAATTCATATAACCATTTAGCTATTTCCAAATGTCCGTTTACACAACTATAATAAAACGCATATTCATTATTTGCATGTATGTTAATTTTTCCGTCCAATCCATATAACCATTTAGCTACTTCTAAATGTCCATTATAACAACTATAACAAAACGCATATTCATTATTTACATGTATATTAATTTTTCCGTCCAATCCATATAACCATTTAGCTACTTCTAAATGTCCATATTCACAACTATTATAAAACGCATTTTCATTATTCGCATGAATATTAATTTTTCCGTCTAGTCCATATAACCATTTAGCTATTTCTAAATGTCCATTTTTACAACTGCAACGAAAAATATCTTCATTATCAAGATGTATATTAATTTTTTCTTTAGCGCTATCCAATTCATATAACCATTTAACTATTTCTAAATGTCCATTATAACAACTATAACAAAATGCATTTTCATTATTAGCATGAATATTAATTTTTCCGTCTAATCCATATAACCATTTAGCTATTTCTAAATGCCCATTATAACAGCTAATACAAAATATTTCTTCTTCATATTTATGTATATTAAATTTCATATCCAAATAATATAACCATTTAACTACTTCAAAATACCCATTTTCACAACTTCCAAAAAACGCATCATCATGTATATTAATTTTGCCATCCAATCCATATAGCCATTTAGCTACTTCTAAATGCCCATCTTCACAACTAAAACAAAATGCATTATCATCATCTATATGTATATCAATTTCATATTCATTATAAATAGCTTTCGCTAAATTTAAATAACCCAATCCACAGCTATATTCAAATATTAAATTCTTATCAAAATAATTAAAATTTACTAGATTAAATGGTGGTTCACAACCTAATAAATATAAATACTCCTTATCGTATTCCATTTAGATATATATTTAATCATATATCTAAATGATTTTACAATTCAATTTTTATAAACTCATATATGTTAAACATATAGCCATAATTTAATTTATCACATAATAACAATAAAAATTTTATATTATTAATATTTTTGCAATATTCGTCATGTTCATTTACTAATGATAACATTTTTTTTATTTTTACATATTTATTATAATTTATATTAAATTTATCTTTTGTTTCAAAAAATGTAAGAATACCACTTAACATAACTTCATGTACCCGATTCATATGAATATCATCATTTTCTAATAATATTAAATATTCAACAATTTCTATATACCCACCTTCACAACCACAATAAAATGCATATTCATCAGATGCATGTATATTAATTTTTCCATCTAATCCACATAACCATTTAACCATTTCTAAATGCCCATTACAACAACTGAAACAAAATGCATATTCATAATCTGCATGTATATTAATTTTTTCTTTAGCGCTATCTAATCCATACAACCATTTAGCTAACTCTAAATGACCATCTCCACAAGTGTAACAAAAAGTCATTTCATTTTTTCTATGTATATTAATTTTTCCATCTAATCCATATAACCACTTAGCTATTTCTATATGTCCACATACACAACTCCAATGAAATATAATGTCATTATTAACATGAATATTAATTTTTCCATCTAGTCCATATAGCCACTTAGCCACTTCTAAATACCCATTTTCACAACTTTTATATAATGCATCTTCATTATCAACATGAATATTAATTTTATATTTTTCATAAATATATTTTACTAAATTAAAATAACCTAATTCACATCCATATTTAAATAATTTATTTTTATCAAGATGATCAAAATCTATTTTATTTAAAGGCGGTTCACATCCTAATAAATATAAATATTCTTCGCTGTATTCCATGGATATATTAATTTATGATTGTATAAATATTTTATAAATTCATTTTTTTATTCAAATAATTTAATTTATTATATAATTTATTGTATAATAAATTAAATTAATTTTTACAATATGTAGCATATACTTTTTTTGCTAATAATAACATTTTTTTTTGTTCTGACATAAATCTTCAGGGGTGTAAAATATTACTTAAAATATTACAATAAAATACATAATCATTATTTGCATATATATCATTTTTTTCATAATTATATTTAGTAATTAATATCAAATAAATAAAAATATTTTTATTTATTTAATTTTGATTCTAATTCCATCAATAAAACATTTATAGCTTGAATGAAATTTTTCAAAAAGATAAGTGTGTATTGTTGGTTCACAACCTAATAAATATTCCTTATCTTGTTTTATTTAGTTATATTATTAAATAATTTACATTGATTATTTAATAATTCTTAATAATTTAATTTTATCTAATTTTCATAAATCCAAAAATATTACTCAAAAAACCATAATCTAAATTATAATAAATTGATATTAACAAATTTATATTATATATATTTTTATGATATTCATCATAATCATTCACCAACAATAACATTTTTTTTGTTTTAATATAATTTAGGTCTTTATATCTTTTTCTAATATGATCATTTATACCATCTATCATTCTATTACGTGTTTTTAACATATGAATGTTATCATTTTCTAATAATATTAAATATTCAGCAATGTCTAAATTTTCACGAATACCACACCAATAAAACACATCTTCATTCGCTTCATGTATATTAATTTTTTCATTCAATTCATATAACCATTTAGCTACTTCTAAATGTCCATAAAAACAACTATTACGAAATGCATATCCATAATTAGTATGAGTATTATTTTTCCCATTCAATCCATATAACCATTTAACCACTCTCAAATGTCCATTTGCACAACTTTCACAAAACGATTCATCATTACACACATGAATATTAATTTTACCATCTAATCCATATAACCATTTGGCTACTTTTAAATGTCCAAATTCACAACTATACAAAAATGCATGTTCATTTTTAATATGAATATCAATTTTTCCATCCAATTCATATAACCACTTGACTACTTTCAAATGTCCATTACCACAACTATAACGAAATACATTTTCATCTTCTGCATGTATATTAAATCTTCCGTCTAATCCATATAACCATTTAGCTACTTCTAAATGCCCATTATAACAACTGTGACGAAATGCTTCATCATTATGTGCATGAATATTTATTTTATATTTTTCATGAACAGCCTTAACTAATTTAAAATAACCTAACTTACATCCATATATAAATATTTCGTTTTTATTCAAAGATGTAAAATCAATTACATTAATTGTTGGTTCACAACATAATAAATATTCTTTTTCTTGTTTCATTTATTTATATTATTAAATAATTTACATAGATTATTTAATAATTCAATAACTAATATTTAAATTTATTTACTTTTTTTATTTTTATTTTTGTTTTTTTCATGTTTATTATCACTTTTTTTTATTTCTTCATTATTCTTTTTACTTTTATCTTTTATTGTTTTTAATACAGTTTCAATTTTTGTTAATAATTTATCACGCAATTTTCCATTGAAATATAACGAAATTCCATTAAATATAATTTTTCCGTTAACTGTTCCATTTTTTGAATCTTTTTTTTTATTCATCATAAAATATCCTATATTACCCAACATAATTCTTGTTTGAACTAAAATAAAACTAATCATATTTAATGCTTTTAATGATATACTTATATTTACATTACCACCATCAAAACAGTATTTTTCAATAAATTCATTTATTATTTTATCTTTGTAGCCCAACTCTTTTGTATAATCTATATTCTTATCATAATAAAATCTATTAAATGCAAAATTAAAATCATCATCAAGTTTAATAGCATCAATAATCTGATCTTCGGTTATTTCATATAATCCAGTTTTTGATTTCTTAACTTTATTGCTGAATAAATTAAGTAATTGAATAATAATAACTTGTTCAGATGCAGTTATTACATAATGTGCATTAATAAATCTAATTTTATAATCTTTATTAATTTTTTTATGTGATTCATAATAATTTTTTTCATAAAAATTTCTCAACCATTTTTTTACAATAGAAACATTTAACAATAACCCTGCTTCTTTTGTTGTTTTATTTATTTTTATATCTTCTTCCATTATATTATTATTATAATTGTATATTTAAATATATACAATTATGTATATTTTTAATTTTTAGTATGATATTTTATTAAAAACCTATAGAATCTAACGACATATCATCTAAATCAAATGTTTCGTTATTTACTTTATTATCTATATCATCAATATCATTATTTATATATTTTTCATTTCTAATGTTTTGGTAGTAATATAATCCAAATAATATAATTATCAATATCAATAATAATAAATATTTTCCATCCATTATATATTTTTAGTTTTCTTAAAATTAAATTGTTATCATAATAATTTAATTTTAACTAATTTTATTCGGCGCCATCCGGTAGCGGATTAACAAATGAATCATTTTCAATTTCGTGTTTTTCTTCGGACGATTGATCTTCATCATTTTGTTTTCCTATTTGTTGATTTGTATGTTTTTTATGATCTTTTTTTATTTCTCGTTTAATCATGCTTTTAATATAAAAGTGCAACCCATATACAACTGCAATAATAACAATTAACACAATCCCAATAAATAAATATTTAGTATTCATTAACCAGTATATTAAATAAAACGATAAAAAATATCGTATTATTTTATTTACAATTAATTTTTTCTATATCATTATTCGCATTTAAATTCAATCTACAATCAATAGCGACTTCTTTAATTAATTTTTCAAAAGTTTTTATAAGTTTATCTTTATTAATCGCTAACTTAACCATAAATTGATCTACAGTTTCTTCACCTTTTGGTGAAGTCGCTATATATATATATATTCTAACAATCCATTCGTCGTGGGGTAATGATATATGTGAACAAAAACGACTAGCACGACCAATAATTTGGTCTATTCTTGATTTATTCCAGTATGGTTCAATAATATGAACTTGTCTAACAGCCAGTAAACTAATACCTTCTTTAATGGATGGTGTTCCTAATAATATTTTGATTAAATTTCCATTTAAATTATTTTTATTATTAAATATAGATAAAATTTCATTTTTCTTTTTTGTACTTTCATCACCAGACCATATAACATATCGTTTTTTACCTGTTCCATAATCAAAATAATTTTTATATCCAAATGATTTTAATACAATAGAAAAACTTTGAATACCACCATATCTTTTAAAAGAAGAATAAATAAATATTTTACCTTTTGCATGACCAATTTTTTTAATAATTTTCTCATATTTTGTTGAATACATTTCTAAATGTTCTAATATTTTGTTTTTTGTAAATGTAACAATTCCTGTTTCATTGATTTTTTTATTTGGAAGTACTATATTTGAAGCTATTCTTGATCCTATATAAAAACTATTAGGTAAATCTATAAAATCAATATCAATAATATCTGTTATTTTTTTTTTCATTGTTTTATTTTCATTATCCACTACTTTTTTATAAACATTATATTGAAAATTACTCATCTGACAATTAACATATTTAATATGTAACTCCGGATAAACATATGATGGTGGTCCCCTATAATATGATATAAAACCATTTATCATCTTTTGAAAAATGCTTTTATTCTTTACAGCAAACTTACCATTTACACTTTTTATAAACATCTTATTGAAATGCGTTCCAGTTGGAAATTCAACCGGAATTTTAAATAAATTCATAATTAATGCTATTTCATTCGGACGATCAAACATCGGTGTTGCGGATAATAATACAATTTTTAAATCATCCGGACTTTGTTTAAATGTTTCATATAAAATTTTATATGATTTCCCTGTTTCTGATATTAAATTCTGTATTTCATCAATTATTATCACGGATTTCCTAAAACTAATATTCCTTCTCTTTAAACCCTCTAAAAACTTGTTATATGAATAAATATGATAATACTTATCTATTTTTTTATCACTCCTTTCAATAATTTCTTTATATCTTTTACTATTTGACGTTAAATCACCTAATTCTTTCATTTCCATATTTGTTAAATATTTTCCACAACTACTTCTCAATTCATCTCTAAATGAATTTTTTAATGATGCAGGAGTAACAACTATAATTTTTCTACTATTTTTCCACGCTTCCCCAATTCTAATTGATGCACATGTTTTTCCAGATCCTATTCTATGAAATATTAAAATTCCATTATATGGAGTATTTGGACCAATAAACTTAGCAAGAAATTTTTGCGGTTTTGTTAACAATTTATGCTTTGAACATGATTTCTTAATTGACTTTTTTATTGGCTCTATTTTATATTTTTTATACTTTTCACTTATTTTTCGTCCAAAATTGTCGTCATTCAATTTAGGATACGACATATATATTATATATTAATTAATTAGTATATAATTAATTAATTAATTTAATTTAATTTAATTTAATTTAATTTAATTTAATTTAATTTAATTTAATTTAATTTAATTTAATTTAATTTAATTTAATTTAATTTTTTATTCAGTACCACCAAATTCTTTATTTGTAGAACTACTTCCCATTGTACTCATTGCACCACGATAAAATCTTCTTCCTACTCCTCTAAATCCTTCACCTCTTCGTCCTCTTACATATTGACCGCCTCTATGCATCAATGATGACGGAAATGATATTTCATAATTAGTTGCCCTTAAAATTGTTTTCAAAATAGAACTCAATCTGAATTGCTCTTCTTTTTCAGTTCTTGCAATCAGATGTTTTAAAATATTTTGTACCGTCATTTTATTTATTGGTGTATCAATATCTACAAATTCTTTTCTTTCAAAACCAATTATACTTGAAGTTTTATCTCTATCTCTATATACACTTGGTTGTAATTCATCTTCATATTCATTATCAATCTTATTAACATTATTTTCAATACCTTTATCATCAGCAATCTCTTCATCGCTTACATGTTCTTTTAATTCCCCACTATCATCATCATCCTTCTTTTTTTTAATTTTTTTATCCTTTTTTTTATCGGTTTTTTTATCAATTTTTTTTCCATCTGCCATTGTTGTATTATCAATAATGCTCAACTTAATTTTTAAATATTTATTTATATATTAATACATAACTTTTTCAATTTTTTTTATTATTAAAAAATGAAATAAATATCACTAGATTAGCTTTTTCAATTTTTTATATTATTTTAAATATATAATATAATTATGTTTAAATTTTGTTTTTTCCCAAAAACATATAAATATGTTAATGAAAAAAATAAAAAAAAATTGTTTACAATTATGATCATTTTAAATTATATTGTAAAAATTTTGGTTTAATTGAATCAAATTTTGATAATGTTTTTGCCCATAATGCATTATTTAAAACAATTACATTCCAATTTATTATACCAATATTTTTAATATTATCGGTTTTTATGATAAATATCAATTTATATACAAATTATATTTTTGTTTTAATCATTTATAGTTTATCAATTGTTTATATTATTATTGAATTAATGATAAAATTGGATGAAACAATAAATTATGATAATGATTATGATTTTCCGGATGATGAATTTAATATTATTAAATCAAAAAAATTAAAAACAGAGTTAATTTTAAGAAGAAAACAAAATATTTTAATACAATGGATTTTATATATGATTGGAACTTATATATATCCACCTATTTTTAAATTTGATAAAAAATTAAAAGACATAATTGAAACAGATGAAGACATAATGTCAATTAAAGAAAAATCAAATAATGAAGAAATAAAAGATACAGTTGTAGTTAATTATGAATAAATATCAATAATAAAAATTAAATTATATATATTTAATTTTTATTTAGATAAATCTATTTTGTTTTTATTATTTAATTGTTAAATTTATTGAACCTTGAATTTTAAATATTTAAAATAAATATAAAGTCATTTTTTTATTTTTAATTAATTTAATTTATTATAAAATCACCTATATTAAAATTCCCACCATATTGTACTATTTTTTTATTGTAATACAAAAAAACTCCAATTAAAAATAATGAACCTAAACCATAAACAAGAAAATTATTTTTTATTTTATTATTAATCATCAATAAACTAAGAATTGTAATTATTACAATTGTAAATCGTAAATCCATTTTTGTTGAAAATATAAACATTATATATATGAATAATGAACATGTTACTAGATTAATATAATTCATATTATGATATGTAATATTCATAATCACTAATATGATTATAAAACCTATTATATGTTGAATTATTTTATTATCATTTATTAATTTTTTCATCTTATTAGGAAGTAAATCTGAACATTGATTTAAACCAAGACCTAAGTATAAACCTAATAATGCTTCTGTCATCTTTATATTATGACATTATAATATAATTACATGGAACGCCTAGAATCATATGATATAGTTCATTATAATGACGGTATTTATAAAAAAGATAATGAATATTTTTATATCAATACAAATAAAAAAATATCACAAATTGATAAAAAACGAATTATTAATTTGCATATACCACCAAACTGGAAAAATATATGGATAAATACTAAGAAAAATGATAAAATTCAAGTTATTGGAATTGATGAAAAAAATAGAAAACAATACATATATCACAAATCACATATAGAAAAAGCAGAACATGAAAAGTTTATAAAATTATTAGATTTTGTTGAAAAAATTCCAAAACTTGATAAGGCAATAAATATGCATAATTATTTATCCCCATTTGATAAAAATAAAGTAATAGCTACAATGTTACTATTAGTTAAATTATTACATTTAAGAGTTGGAAAAGAACAATATGCACGAGAAAATAAAAGTTATGGAATTTCTAGTCTAAAGAAAAAACATTTTAAAATAAAAAATAATTTAATTAAATTGAAATTTAAAGCAAAATCAAAACAAAATGTAACATATAATTTTTATAATGATATGATCAAACAACATCTATTAAAATTATTAACTTTAGAAGGAGAAAAAATGTTTCAATATATTGATGAAAATAATTATATTCGTAAAATCACAGATCTAGATTTAAATGAATATATAAAACATTATATGGGAAATAAATTTAGCATAAAATATTTTAGAACATATGCTGCTAATTTTCATTTTATTAATGCATTATTATCAGAAACAAGAAAAAGAAAACCAAAAAATAGTAGAATTATCAAAAAGAATATATTACATTCAATAAAAACAACGGCTCATTATCTAAGACATACAAATGCTATTTCTAAAAAGTCCTATATATTAAAATTTATAATTGATTATTATGTTGAAAATCCAAATTATTTTATTGAAAGAAAAAATGATAATTCCACAAAAATTCTTATTGATTTATTAAAAAAATATAAATCAAGAAGATTTTAAAATTTAACTAGTGATTACACAACCACATTTCGGACACTCATTACTAATTTTAAACCATTCTTTAACTATTTCATTAAATATCATTGAACCACAATTACGACATTTAATACATTTATTAAATGGAATTCTTCGTGTTGATACTCCATTTATAAATGGCCTTTCACGTTTAATTGTTGATGTCGAATAAATAGTAACCATACCAACATCAAACCAAATATTAAATGCTCTTTTATGAATAAATAATGCTACTAAATTATTATTATGACACCAAAGAATTTTTACGGATTTTGGAATATCAGGAGTCCCTAAATTTTTCAAATTATTATTATGACAATATAATTCTTCTAGTTTATTATTTAAATTTAACACCTCAAGATTGTTATACGAACAATCCAATATTTTCAAATTTTCTGGAATTTCTAATAATTTAATTTGATTATGCGAACATGAAAGAACTTCTAAAGTTTTAGGAAGATCTTTTAATATGCTTATACTATTATTAGAACAATATAACTCTTTTAACGATTTTGGAAATTTTTTTAATTCCAACAAATTTAAATTTTCACAATGTAAAATAGTTATTTCATCAAATTTAGAATCATCAATATATAACTCGTCAACTGATTTAACGACAACTTCCATCAGCAAAAATAAACAAATTATTAAATAATTTATTTATTCAATATGCAATTTATTTTTTAAATCAGTTTTTTTTATTATTTATTTATTTAATATGCTTTTATTTTTATTTTCAAAATTACTCCTTTTTATAATTTTTATTCCTAGCTTTTTTGCTTTATCAATTTTCGCACTTTTTTCCTCATCATCATCTTGTATTAATAATGTTGTTTTTTTTGAAACAGAATCATTAACAATTCCTCCATTATTAATTATGAATTGTTTTATTTTTTCATCTCTAAATCCCGTCATTACAATAACTTCATTTTTAAATAATTTTCCCGTTATTACTTTCTTATATGGTTTATCTATTTTTGAAATATCTTTTATTTTATTAATTTTTTCATAAAATATCTTGAATTTATCAAAATTACTGATAAATAAATTAGCAAGTTTATCATCAATACCCTTAACATGTTTTAATTTATCTTTTGTAAGTTTTTCATGTAATATTTTTGGATAAATATTTAAAATCTCTTTTATTTTCTTTTCACCAAATCCTCTCCCAAATTTATGTGATGCATTCATAAATGTCGCTAAATCCATATTATTAAAAGAATTATTAATTTCCTTTGTAATTTTATCTACACTTTTTTTTCCCAATCCTTTTATTTTCATTAATTTATTATTATCCGCTTTTAAAATAGAAAATATTGAAGTATAACCGTTATCATATAATTTCGTAATAATTCCTTTACTCATATATTTAACACCAATTCTATTAAAAAAATTAATTATATTTTTAATTATTACAATCTTATTCGCATCATTATCTTCTCCAATAACTAAATCAACCTTTGTATTATTCCATTTATATTTATAATTAGGATATTCCGCTTTTGTTGACTTAACAATTTCTAATACTTTAGGTATAACTTCGCCACTCCTAATTATTTTAATAATGCTACCAACACCTATTTTATTATCAATTATAAATTTCGCATTGTACCCCGTTACAAATGTTATAGTGACACCGGATAATTCAATGGGTTCTATTTCAATTCTCGGTTTTAAATATCCATCTATTGATGGTTCCCATATAACACGTTTAACTAATACATTAACTGTATCTTCATTAACGTCCATTTTAAATGCAAATCCATATTCAGGATTTCCTTCTTTATGTTCATAAATTTTTGAATTATCAATACAAACTATTCCATCTATTTCATATTCAGAATTTTTTTTCCTTTCTATTAAATATTTTTTCAATGTATTTTCATCAATTTTTGAAATAATTTTATAATTAACAACTTTAAATCCCCACTTATTTAATAATTGCATTTGTTTTAATTGTTTATATCTCGGACTTAAAATTGAATATGTAACAAAATCAACAATTTTTGCAACTTTCACATCAACATGTTTTGAATTTATTAATCCAGAAACTGCATTCCGCGCATTTTTCATAAATGATTGTATTTTTTTAAAATTCTTTTTATTAATTATAAATTCACCCCTTATACTTACTCCATTTGGAATATCTCCAAATGTAATAAATTTTAATAAATGTGTAATATCTTGTCCAATTAAACCATCTCCTCTTGAAAATAATTTTATCTCCCCACTTTCATTTTTATAAAATTGTACCGACGCACCATCTAACTTATCACTAATAATATAATTACCACCATATTCATTAATCCATTCACCTAAATTTCCATATTGTGGTTTAATTTTATCTAAACTTCCCATTGGAAATGGTAATTTAATTTTTTCTTTTGTTCCTTTTATTGGAAATCCTATTTTACTTAAATATTCATTATTTGAATCTTTTTTTTTCAATAAATCAATAAGTTCATCATAAATAGCATCAGATACAATAGGTTTACCCGTATTGTAATATGAATCTGATAATTTTTTTAATATTTCAACAAGCACGTTAACCGATAACTTTTCCCTACTTTTTATCAAATCTTTAATTTTTTTTTTATTCATTTTAAATAAATATTTATAGATAATATTAAATAATACTTTAATATTATTTTAAATTCATTTTTTATATAACTAAATATAATTATGTTTTATCATAATCAACTTTTTTAGTAATTTTTATATCTTTTATAAAATTTTCACTTTCAAATTTTTTATTTGTATCAATAAAATTTATATTAATTAATTTACTTAATTTATCTGTATTGATTATTATTGATTCTTCTTCTAATTCATAATTAATATTTTTTTTCATATAATCATTATATTCATCAATTATTTTAACTAATATTGATATTTCTTGCAATAATGGTGTCGATAATACTCCTATTTCCATTTTTGTTTTTATCTTTTTGTATGTTGTCCTTACACTCTCCAAAAAATTTTTGATCGTCACTAATTGCATCTCTTGAATCTTTTGATCCATTTATTTTACTGGGTATTACTATATAATTTCTTTTAATTTCAGTTTTTTTTGATCCAGACATATTAATATTGTTTTTTAATAACATCTTCAATTTGTTTGTTGTCATATGTTTTTTTTGTTTGGTTATATTTAACATATACAATAATATTAAATATATATAATTAATTATTATTTCATTTTTTTTTATTTATGTTATATCATGATAATTTATACTTCTTTATTTATTGTTATTTATGTTATATTATATTAATTTTTACTTTATGTTTTTTTGTTTTTATTTTTTTTATTTACTTTTTTGTTTGATTTTTTATTTACTTTTTTATTTGATTTTTTATTTACTTTTTTGTTTGATTTTTCATCTGATTTTTCATCTGATTTTTTGTCTGATTTTTTGTCTGATTTTTTGTTTGGTTTTTTGTTTGGTTTTTTGTCCGGTTCTTCATCTGATTTTTTGTTTGGTTTTTTGTCCGGTTCTTCATCTGATTTTTTGTTTGGTTTTTTGTTTGGTTTTTTGTTTGGTTTTTTGTTTGGTTTTTTGTTTGGTTTTTT
>Ga0172371_10009863_pt1 | contig 13047 bp, 17 predicted proteins | sample Lak12m_FD_114543 | JGI IMG/M metagenome (GOLD analysis project Ga0172371, IMG submission 114543) | Freshwater microbial communities from Kabuno Bay, South-Kivu, Congo - kab_022012_12m | ecosystem: Environmental > Aquatic > Freshwater > Lake | place: Democratic Republic of the Congo: South-Kivu... | reverse complement strand
CTGTAAGGAGAAACACTTGTCCAGCCTTTAGATGGAGTTCTGGTTCGTACAGCCATTACTGCATCCCTCCTGGAACTGCTACAGACCCACCTGTAGACTCCTGTGCTACCGCCTCCTGTGCGGTTTCAGGTACAGCCCGACCTTCTTCAGGTCCTTCCTGTCCCATAGCTCTCGTGGCATTAGTGGCATTACCGCCTGGAAGTATATCTTCCGGCAATACCCCAACATTCATCTTCTGTCTAACGGCATCCAAAGAAGCACCGATTTGAGCTAGGGTTTGTTGTACCTGTGCTACTTTCAAAGCCCTATCGGGAGCGATCTTAGCATCGGAAGCTTCCTGATTAAGATAATTAAGAGTCTCTTCAGAAGAACCCATACCCATAAGAACATTATATTTATCCACAGCTTGAGTAACAGATGTTAAGGAATTCTGAATACCCAAAATCAAATTCTGAATCTCTCTGGATATGTCAATAGGAAGGTTATCCGGCCATCGAACTTCCAACTCAAGGTCATATAAAGACTCAACTTTTGTGTTATCGTCTAGCTGAAGGGCTTGTGGTTCGTTCTTTTCAATCATGTACAGGGCTATTTTAGCTAGTCGCTGAATAGCAACCTCCAAGTCAATCCTTTTATTCTCGGTATTAAGGGTAGCAGGTTGCATGGCAATTCTGGCTTGGAAACCAGAAGTTACTGTGGAATCAAACACACCTGCAGCAGCCTTAGGCATTAAAGATACAAAGTGGAATAAGTCCAAAAGAAGCTGAATTTGTTTCAAAAGTGGCTCCATCTGTGCAGGGTTTAGCATATACTCCAACCCCTCACCCTTATCTGTTCTTCTTAGGGGAATCTTATTTCCTCGCATTTTAGGAAGTTTCTTATTACCCAATGCCCCGTTGTATTCCAAAATAGGTGGCCAGCCTAGATCCCGTGCGATCTCAGAAGCGGCAGATATGAGCATGTTGAGTTCCTGGGCTACGGGTAACATTCGGTAAACCTCATCCCTGCCGTGAGCATCGTTGACTATATACTTGTTATTTATCTGAATAATTGGAGCAAAGTCCAATCCATGCTCTCTTGGTTCCTCTGCCAACCTGTTATCTATAATAGTTACAACATTTTTAGAATCATATCTTTTAAAGACAGTAACCTTACCATCATTTACGCCTACACCTGTAACTGTCTTTGGTAAGAAGGGATTTTCTCTATCCGGTCTAGCCGAAAATCCATCATACAACCCGTAAACTGCCTCTGGGGTGAGTCTTTTAGTTGTAATGAAGTACGGTATCTTTTGATAATCTGTATCCTCATAGAAAACTCTGGTAGTAAAGGGATTAAGTAGGGAGAAATCAAACCGATTCTTCTTCTTGCCAAACTCCTTTTCCTCGTTCCAGAAAGGAAACCACCAAGCAAAACCACCTATAAGCATAAGCCAACAAGTGTTTCTGAAAGTCTGATGGAAGTTGGCCATTCTAAGAGCCCTATTCGCTAAATCTTCGGCTATAGAAGCTTCCACCTGAGAGGTTTTCTTGGTATCAGCTGGTTTAACCTGAATAATCGGAGAGTTGTTGGAAAGCAAATAAACCATTAAATCTATGACGGTTGCCCCCACATTAGTGACAATTTTGAGTTCTCCCTCGCTGGTAGCATAGTTAAACTGTTGCCTCAATACTCCCTCGTAGAAGTCCCTATTGTCCGTTATGGTTGAGATAAGCTGGGAGTAAACAGATTCTCCATCGTTCCACATATCCATAACTTCAATAGCAACCCTGTTTTTGCTCATAGCCTCTTTGTACTCAGGAGTACCTGGAATCAGTTCTTTTACTTTATCAGTTATACTTGACATAGGTGTATATCTCTATATTTACACTATCGAGGGACAATTTCAACCCGACAGGTTGAAATTAAACGGGTGGGTGTTATATTTTGTATATGGCCGTTATTAAATTATCAGCATCTAATCCTACAGATGGTACAACCACCTTCGATAAAGTACGCTTCTATGAGGCCACGGATTCTGATGGTACTGGGGCAACCCTGCTATCTACCGTTTCTGTTGATACCACAACAATCAATCAAATAGATCCTGGCTTTACAACCTACACCTATACATTAGGATCTACTGCCAAATATTATGCCACTAAATACTACAATTCCAGCTCTACTCTAGCCACAGACTATACTACTTGGGTACTTGGCGGAAAAGATCGCTGGGACACCATGTTTGAAAATGAAATGGAAGACACTACTAATGACGTGTGGTCGACTACAACAACATCCAGATTTAAAAAATGGGCTTTATCCGCTCTTTACCCAGACCTATACCGTCAGGTTATCGATGAAACACTGACATTTGATGATGAAACCTATACCTACACAATTCCTTTTGGCATCTTCCACATCTCAGAAGTATATGTAGGAGATACCTCCAACTCTACCAGTACACTGGTCAAGGTGTATCCCGACAACTGGGCTTTAGAAAACAGCACGCTACATATATTCAATCTTAATGGACTTACTGACGGGGAAACTATCCGACTCATAGCCAATAAGAAATACCTGGAGGTAGGAGAAGTGCCTGAAGACTTCGATAGAATAGTCATGCACCACATGAAGATGAACGCCTATCTTTACCTTTCCGAAGATTTCCCGAGATTTAAGCAATGGGCGCAGTTACAAGAAGGAACCAAGGTTTCTTTTGAAAACATGCGAGTACAGGCTAGAGAATTTGAAAGGAAATTTATAGAAGGAAAAGCGGAGTTAAGAACCTTGTTGTACCCCTCCGCAATTTAATATGGCAGAATTTAGCCGAATAACCTACGATTACAACAGTCGGATAGTAATAAACGACACCACGACAAGTACCGATAGATATGTACTTTTGAATGTCCCATCCATATCAGATACCCTGATAACCAATACCGAAGAGGACAAGTCTTCTGATGTGGGTATTATTGACTACGGAAGCTCGACAGGCAAAGGAAGCCTTCATTTACCTGTTACTCTTTATGCAACCAGTACAAACTATATGGCAGAAATGATCCAAGTTTTAAAGCAGGCCTTTAATCCGGATCTTCTGGAACTAGATACCACCTATGGCTCTGATACTATCTACAACGGCTACCACCCCCTCGATTGGACTGAAACCGTAGGAACAACATCACGAGCTTTCAGAATCTATGCTAAAGCCGAAGAAATACCGCAAGTAGCTGGGGACAATCTGTCAGGACGAATAAGAAAAAGCACAGTAAAGTTAAAGATTCAGGATCCTAGAAAGTACCTACAAACAACAACTACTTTAAGCGGAGCAGGAACAGCCACCAATGCCGGAACCTTTACTACGCCTATAAAAATAACTATAACTGCATCAGGAGCGACATCCACAAGTCTGCAAATAACCAACAGCACTACATCAGAAAGCATCTATGTAACAACGGCGTTGTCGGCAGGACAGGTATTAATTATAAATACTGCTAACCACTCGTGTACCCTTGATGGAACAGAAAAAAGAAGCATGTTAAGTGGTAGTACGACTTGGTGGAAATTAAACCCAGGAAGTAATACACTTGCTGTAACAAACGGAACAAATTGTACAGTTGCATTTGAATGGCGGTCAGCCTGGCCATTATAGAAAGGAGTGTGATAAAACTATGAGTAGCTTAAATGACGGTCTTACTTCAATGGGGGCAACATCGAGAACCTTCGATAAGTATGGAAAAAGGGTCTGGACATCTAATGTTACAGAAGACAACTCAATTAAACATACAAGCAGAAGTGGTGTTGAAGGTGCTCCGGCGGCTCCTTTCGATAGTAATACCAAAACTTCAAAAGTGAGGTGCTAAGTACATGATCCAAGAACCTAGATACATGTTCATCATAAAAGATGGGTCTGGTAATCTGTATGAATTTCAAGATACCACAGAACGAGCCTACGAAAACTACGAGAACGATGTTGGTAGATGCAGGTTCTTTATTCCGAACAATGATTTAAAACTATCCTCATCATCTGTTCCAGGTGCAGCCTATTCAGAGATTCTGATATACAGAAATGAAACCTTGGTGTGGCAAGGAATAGTACAGATAGTTCAGGACACATCGGATGGAACATGGGTTTACGGGGAAACCTTCATGGCAGCTCTGGGATGGTATGGGGTAAGATACGACCAAGCCTATTCTGCAACTGCTGTAGGGACCATCATAACAAATGAGTATGACAACATAGAGACCCGTACCGGAAATTTCCTAACAGCCAAAATTACTCAAGGAACCATCCAAACTCCATATCAAACAAGTACAAGTAACGACCTAACTATTACAAGAACTCTTTATAACGACAACTTTTTGGAATTTCTTAAAGAAATGGTAGCAGTAGCCAGAGGAGAAATGACTGCCGCCTGGGATCAAAATACAGTTTTCAATATAAGTTTCTCAGCCACCGCTCCGACATTTACCTTTACTAGAAATGTGGGATCGGACAAAGCCGATGTGATATTTGAAATGGATAGCGAAATAATTGACTTTAGTATTCCTTCCGACAACAGATATATCTACAACAGTGTAAAAGGCTTCGCTGTCCAAGAGGGACCGAAGGTTCTCACTAAAACCTCTACCGACACTACAAGTAGAACCAGTTGGTATCTAAGAGAAAATTATCCCTACTACGGAACAGCGACTTCTCAAACTGACCTAGACCAAAGAAACGACGATTTCCTAGCAGAAGCTAAAGATCCCAATGTCGGAATGAGTCTAAAGTTTGTGTCAGGTATAGCCCCCCTAGATGGCTACAGCATGGGAGATAGTGTTAAAATAAGAATTAACACGGGAAGAATATCAATAGACGAATACCGAAGAGTAATAGGCTATGAGGTAGATATATCGAATAACGGTATTGAAAATACAAAGTTGTTGTTGCAGAAAGAAAGAACATAATGGCCATAAAATTTCCAGGAGAAATAACACCTCCCGCCAGAGGGACACCGCCATCTACAAGAATAGTCAGCCAGCTTAGCATGACGGCCATAATAACCGATATTAACGGTCAGAAAAGATTCCTGATAAACGATGGTTCTAATGACAGAATACTTATCGGATACCAAAGCGGAGGATTCTAATGGCTGAAGATTATGGTGCTAAAGTTTCCAAAGACGGGCATGATGTTACCGCAACTCCTACAGAAGCAACGAGAAAGAACTTTGTCTCAATAGGTTCAACGGATGCCCATAAAATAATCTACTCCGGCTATGTATCGGCCACCAGTTACACGCATAATCTGGGTTATGTGCCCATATTCTTTGCCTTTGAAACAGATAGTGTTACAACACCAACATATTTTAAACCCATGGAAAATAGCCCATACGGAGTCAGGGCTACAACCACACAAATAACTAATCTAACTAATCCGTCGTATTTAATTCTTCTACATAGGGGATAGCATGGCCGACTATGGAATAAAAATATCTAAACCAGGAAAGGATGTCCTGACATGTGGAATAGAGGATCTTATTTACTACTCCAAATATCCGCTACTAAAAATTAAATCCACAGGCACAGGAACTATAACCTATGACCACGATGATGCCTCTAACGATGTTTTGGTAGCCACTCACAGTTTAGGCTATATCCCGATATTCACCTTCCTAACCCAATGGTATGATATTGACGGGGATGCTAAATCTACAACATACAGACATGCCCCGTTTTACGATAGTCTTGCTGGGGGTGCTGTAGTAACGAGAGCAAGACCCTACGCATCCACCACAGAATTGAGGTATGAGGTTGGATCATACACAGGAAGTGGGATAACTAGCATTTCTTTGGATTACATTTATGTTATATATTACGATCCAGATGCGGACTTATAATGGCTGATTACGGAATGAAAATTGCCAAAGCTGGCAAAAATACAAGTTCTACAACAATAGGGGACTATTCCTTCTGGAGTAAGTATCCCTCCCTAACCTTCATGGAAAAAAAGACTGTACAAATATCAGTTACAGGTAGTGGTTGTTCTGGTACAACTAATGTACCGTTCGATTATGATTTCTTTCCTTTAGTTATAGGATATGTCGCCAAAACAGCGGGAAACCCCACAGACTATAATAACCAAAAATATCTAATGCCTGCCAACGAATTTGCTGGCATATCCTGCGACCTGTTCCACGAACAATCACTATCCTTCACATACCAAATAAACGACGATAGCGTGGATATAATATGGAGTTCAATATGTATAGATATGGGAGATTTGTCAGAAGAGTGTCCAGTAGAAAACGCCACTTTTGAGGTATACTTATATTTTTATATGTGGGAAATGGGAAGTTAGGAGGTGATGTAGAGAAATGATGCATCGGATAGTAAATACAATCTACAGATTCTACTTTCTAACATTGGTATTTATCTTGTCTTTAGCCAAGCGTCAGTTTCCGAAGTGGCTTCAGAAGGAAGCGAGGGAGGTACTGAATGTCCCCCTTCCGCCCGTAGGGAAAGTTGAGAAATACGGAAGGTAACTATCTGTATTAAGTTAGTATACGCCTGAAAGTCAAACTCATATTCTGTCTGGTGAGTACCAACAAGCTGTTTAGCTTTTTGTCTAGCCATGGAATCAGAACCCTTATACATGGCTTCTCTCTCCCCTACAAAAGCATCGGAGAAGGATCTCTCAGCCTCGGCTATGGAAGATGCTAACTTAAACTGAATATCTACAATGTCCAGAAGTTTTAATTGCAGGGCTTCTGGATCGTCCCAGACCTCTCTTATTCCTACATCTATCATGCGTATCTCCTTCCATCTCTAAACTTTCCTACCTTACCATCTCTAAGTATCTTCCTGGACTTAATATCCTTAACCCACTCCCGATCATTACGCATAAAATACTTGGGATGAAGGTGGTCGAAACGCTGATTTTGTATCCGTTCCTCTGGTTGTTCATACCCGAAGTTTTCCCAAAACCCTATGTTAAACAAACACTCCTGACAGTATTGTTTGTCGTTGGGGGTTTCCTTTTTGCACTTAGGACATATCATAGTAACCTTTCCAAGAATTCCCGCACATTTCCCGCATCTTTATTAAAATCAACTACTTCTTTATACTTATTTCGTACATTTGTTGTCATATCGGCATATTCTAGGTCTGATAATTCCCGCACAATTCCCGCAAGTTCAGATGTACTTCTACCATCTATGTTTATACAGGTCTTTCCCTCCTCCATAAGTTCTCCGGCAAGCTTATCTTTGTAATCTCCCATATTTACCAGCACAGGTCTACCGCTGGCAAACCAATTATGGATGGTGTGACCAAAGCCATCTCCGTACGGCTTGTTATGGAAACCAAACTTAGACTTTCTCATAATGGCGGCTATCTCCGCCACACCTGAAACAATACCATCTGGACACTCTATACCGTAAGCCTTAACCTCGTACTCATTTTCCATCAAACCCTTAAAGGAGTAAAAGTATTCATGATTTGGAAGACAGTTAACAAAGGAAGTTATCATATTAAAAGGCTTCTCCTGCGCCGGATAGAAGATGTCTTCATTAAACTCTTGCCTATAAAAAACCACATTCTTACCCTTAACTACGGGAAACTCCTTAACTGAAAGCATGAGGTTGTTTACCTCATCGTAAGGAATCTTGGTGTGCCAGGCAATATTTCCTATATGATAGATAAGCTTTGCCTTGAGTTTATTGGCGTTTATAAGTCTCCTGTAGGTCCTCACATGGGCTGGAATAGAGGCTATTATGACATCAAAATCCATAGATAAAAACTTATCCAAGGTTATAGCCTTTTGATGATACCCATGAACACCGTCCCAAATATAATGAACATCATCTACCAGATACCTGCTTTCATTAAGTCCAGGACTACCGTCGTCTGGTACTGTACCTAAAGCTAGAAACTGTTGAACTGTTGCCATATTATCCCCATAGGGTTTGGCTATATCCCAGTATCCTTTAGAGAACCACTCAGTACCAATAGGGCGATAAAGTCGGTGTCCTAGTCTATCCTCAAACAAATAGTGCAAAGATGCAAAAAGCCCGCCATGATGTAGATCAGAAAATATGTTCATATTCTTGACACATACTCTTTAAACGCTTTCTCAAAGTCCCTGTGCAGGGGAACTGAAACCTTTAGACAATCTTCACAGTACCTTTTAAACTCTTCTGGATAGTACAGAACATTTTTGGAATCTTTCATAAGGAACATGTTCTGAGAAAGACCCGCCATGTGAACATAAAATTCTTCAGATAGAAAATGTTTGGAAATAGCTAGGTGCTCTATATCCTCCTGAAATTTGCCAAAGTGATCGGATACATCCTTAGTAACACCGAAGTCCTTCCTGGTTTGTTCAATCAGCGACCGCTTGGCAAATATACAGGCAGGGTGCATCCTACCCTGTACCAGCATGGCCACCACAGATGTAGCGTCCATATGCTTCGTGACCAAATCCCAAAACCCCTCTTTCCAGAAAAAATCCTGTTCGGTAAACCATACCCACTCTGAATCTGAATACCTAAGCCCCGTATTAACAGACTTATTCCGCCAATCATCCTCCCCCGTCCACGGATCACTGTCGACAAAGGTTATGTTATCCCCATCCATAACCATCTTTATAAACTCCCTGTAATCTTTAGCAGTCTTCATATCAGTAAAGACCACTATTACCTTGTTAAACAGGGATCTATTATCGTGGATCTGCTGTCTCCACAAAGGATAATCTATGTGCCTAGGCCACGAAACTATTATATCCATAACTATCCTTTTAGAACTGTACCTTAAAGAACTTGACCCATTCATTCTCCTCCAAATTATAAGAATCTTCAGATTTCTTCATAGTTTCATTACCTCCCTATATAGTGTAATTTTATTATTTATTCTACCCCAGTCCAACCCAGCACTATCAACTAGGTTCTGGATTCCGGCAATATACAACACCTTAAAGGCATCAAAACCATTCGCTTCATCCATACACAGCTTCCAAAAGGCTACCCTAGTCTCCATCTCCAGTTTAGCTATCTCCGAGGAAGTATCGGGAACCCGTCCGGATAGATAGCCTCCCCAACCAGAAGACAGAGACCCTCCATGAATCCAATGGAACGGCTTTGTAGCATTATGCCAATTACCCTCCCTAGTCTTTCTATGTTCTATCTCATAAGGATCGGCGTGGTGTTGGGAAATGTTGCCAAACCTTACCCCGTTGTACCTAAGCTGGAGTCCCAGCCATACGAAGGTGTCCCCGCCCTCTCGCTCCTTAAAGGTGTAATCCAGCAAGGGCTCATACTCTCCAGCCTCCCAAGATTTGCTGGCAAAATTAAGGTCTGTCTTTAATAAATCCTCTCTCTTACAAAAGAAGAAATTGGGCCAAAAGTTCGGACCTACATCTCCATAGCCAGAGTAGTTAAGATGAAACTTCTCAGCTACAACCTGTCCCAGTTCCGCACCAGAAGAAAACCTGGGAGAACCCAAAGCGTCCACTTCCCCCGATTCAATTCGTTTAAAACACTCGTCCACATACCCACCATCAAAGATAAACCCATCATCCTCCAGCATAAGAATTAAATCCTCCCTGCATATCTTGGTGAGTTCTGTAAAAGGTGGCCCGTTTCCAATGCCTTCTGGATGATAGATAAGATTTACCTTGGGGTCATGCACGACTTGAGAAAACATATCCACCACTACTTCAGGAGGAACCTTGGCGTTGTTATTGAAGTTTATGTAAAACCTATCCACCTCTTCGTACCAACGCTCCCTGAACAGCTTATGAACCATTAATGTGGTAAATGGCTCTCCTCCTACTGTGAGAAATGCAGCCTTGGTCATCTGGCAAGCCTCCATTCCACATAATCAGCAAACGCTTCTTCTGCTGAAAACTCCGTTTTAAATCCAAGTCTGCTTTCTGCTTTACTAACATCTGAATCGTGTATTAAGGTTTCGTGCGGAAGCATATCAACTTTTTCTATAAGGGACTTGGATTTAAGTCGTTCTACCACCCATCTAGCCATACTCTCTACTGTTATAGTCTTTTGGTTAGCGATGTTAAAGATGTCGTATCCGTTATAGCTATCAGCAGCCAGAAGAGTCGCCCGCATAGCATCGTCCACATGAGTATAGTTTGCGGCGCAAGACTCCCAACCCTGTGGGGTCTGTTTACCGTGAACCTGAATTATCTCGTTCTTCATAGCTTGTTCCACGAAGATAGATAGGGCTAGTTCTGGGTTGGATCTTCTGCCTGCCACATGATGATATCTAAGAACCAAAGTGGGAACATCGAAGTACTTGGTGTACATCTCACACATAAGTTCGGCTGCATACTTGGACATGGCATAAGGTCCTTCAGGTTGGGGTAGCTTATCCTCCCTCCAGGGACATTCCTGCTTACCATACACCTTGTTGGACGAGGCAAGAACCACTAGGGGTTTGGGGTTACAAAGTCTTGCCGCTTCCAAGACATTGGCTGTACCTTGCAGATCAACGGATAGATACTCATGGGGTCTTTCAAGAGCCAATCTATGACTTGGAAAAGCGGCCAAATGGAATATTTTGTCCACACCACTGTGGATAACTGTCTTTAACTTCCGGTAGTCCAGAATGTCCCCAGCTATAAAGTTGTAAAGCGGATGCTTTGTGTCCATTACATTTCTCACTCCAACCCATCCCCTGTCTAAATTGTCATAACCAATAACTGTCTCCCCCCTGGCATTTAACATTTCAGTAAGTCTGCTACCTAAAAACCCTGCTGAACCTGTAACTATATTAGTTTTCATATTTTACCTTTCTTAACCGGTCTGTTATTTTTAGCACCAAATATCTCCTTGTAATAAAAATACTCCAAATAGTCCGTTGTCATAATCTCCCCCACTTGAAATCGTCTGGATGCCTTTTATAAAAACCTACCAGTCCCCTGGGAGTGTTGAAGTGAAAAGGCACAAGCTCGTTATCCTGCACCCAGTCGTAAATCTCCTTTGGTATATCCCCCACAGGCCAACTCTTATACTCTGGGTGGTCTGGATTAACATTGCCCTGACACAGATTTCTAGGCATGTCGTGAATGAAAACAAATCCGCCAGACTTTAATCTGGAAAAGTACCTTTTAAACTCTTTAAATCTAAGATAGGGCTCGGTATCTAAAAACATGAGATCGCAATCATACTCAACATCGTATTCGGTGGATATCTCCTTATCCACGCAAATATACTCATGGATTCCAAGCCTATCAAATCTAGCCTCACTGAAACGGATGTGCTCTTTTTCTATCTCTATCGTGGTAAGCATGCCCTTTTTATTATCTTTTAACGCCTGACCTATGTAAGAAGCCGCTACTCCCTCGTGGGTTCCTGTCTCCAAAACATACTCAGGTCTAATCATCCTTACAAACCCATATAGAAACTCACCTACTGCTGTTTCTACACCGCCTGTATTAAAACAGGTGTACTCGGAATTGGTCGGTTCTGGTTGTTCTACCAAGGTAGCATCCTTAGTCATTAGATATTCAGTAATCATAAACTCTCCATAAAAGACTTCCATTGGGGCAAAATGTTTTCCTTTCCAAAAAGCCTAATTGCTTTTTCCCTACCCTTAGCACTTATTGTTTTAGCGTACTCGTGGTCCTCGAGAAGTCTAGTTATTGCGCCCTTTAGGGACTCAACCGTATCAAACACGAAACCCTCATCACCCTGCCTGATAATGCGGGGTACTTCAAAGATCTTCAGTCTGGGATGATCTTTGTGTCTCCAAGTATCCTCTCCCACCGATACAATGGGAATACCTGTCATCATTGCCTCTATGAAACTAAGTGTGTAACAAGCCGGCCAAGTACCACTGTAAAAGAAGACTCTGCAATCCCTAAGTACACCCTTCATGGACTCGTAGGTCAGTTCCCCACCGGCAAACTCCCCAAGATCCTCGTTACCTGTCCCATATACTTTGAATGGAAAACCAGGTCCGACTTTCATAGCCATGTCGTAACCACAGAAATCTCTTCTAGCCTTTAAGGACTGGGTTAAATTAACAAGCCTGATAATATGTCCCGTCCAGTTATCAAACTCTTTGGGGTCTTTATAAAAACGAATAGTAACATCAGCCCCCACATAAAAGTCGATATCAGATTCAGCCGGAGAATAACGAACAACCTTCATCCCCGCACGCCGAAACTTTTCCATCCTTCTTTCGACTTCAGGAACAGACTGCCCGATAGTGCGCCAAACAACCTTTTTCTTAGAAAAGAGTGGCCAATTTCTTTCTATAATATCCGGTGCTGAATAACCGTCCATAACAATAACGACATCAAAATGATCTACAAATTCCGAGGTTAGCTCGGTTCTCGGCCTATCCCTAGCTAAAGTCTCCAAATAGGGCTTTCTTTCCATATTCTTTATTGCTGGTCTGGGTAGTGAGGGGTGTCCTTCTGGATTAGTATAAGCACCTAGAGAAAAACAGTCGTAGCCAAGTTCAGTAAGAAGGGATAGTTCGTCATACTCTAAAACTGCATGCTGGGAGATATAAAGAACCTTAGGACTATTCATTCCAGCCCTTCTCCTTAGCGATTTCCCCAATCCTGTCGACCATAAGTTTCCCTACCGCCTCGTAGGATGAAATTTCCTGTACTACCTTTCTGGCACCGTAGGCAGTTTTAGACACTAGCCCTTTTCTTTTGGGGTCTGTGAGTCTTTCATAAACCTTCTGCATCTGCATAACCAGACTATCCTCGTTAGCCTCAGCCCAATTCATACCCTCTTCATAGTATTTATTAAAAGTAGTCTCAATAGGAACCATCTCGAAATCCACAGGAAAGTAGTCGCCCCGTCTAAGATACTCGTGAATCCCACCATAACTTACCGATATAACAGGCTTTAGATGGATGCTGGCCTCACATTGAGGAATACCCCAACCCTCCCCCCTATGAGCAGACACAAAGACATCTCCTGTCTTATGTAGTCTGTCCATCTGCTCCTGACTCATAATATCAGAATAAACAAAAACCCTGGGAGTATCCTTCCAAGCTAAAGAGTTCTTCCAACCCCTCGCCTCTATAAGAATATCCCTAAGTCCCCT
>Ga0172371_10009857_pt1 | contig 13050 bp, 12 predicted proteins | sample Lak12m_FD_114543 | JGI IMG/M metagenome (GOLD analysis project Ga0172371, IMG submission 114543) | Freshwater microbial communities from Kabuno Bay, South-Kivu, Congo - kab_022012_12m | ecosystem: Environmental > Aquatic > Freshwater > Lake | place: Democratic Republic of the Congo: South-Kivu... | reverse complement strand
CCGGCTATCTTCAAGGCAACAGTCTTGCCGCCCATGTTGGCGCCGCTGATAATGATGACGGCCGTCTCCGGATCCTGAACCACGTCCATGGGGACCACTTCGAGGTCGCCGGCAGCCAGAAGAAGAGGATGACGCGCTCCCACGATACGAAATCCCTCGTTCCCAAGTTCCGGTGCGACAGAGGAAGTGGCCGCGGCGTAAAGCGCCCTGGCCTGAAACGCGTCCAATTCGGCCAGGACTTCATAGTCCGCGGATAGGACATCCTTGACGGACCGTATCTCGTCCGTCAGTTCCTTCATGATGCGCCGTATCTCGTCCCGTTCCTCATCGGCGAGAGACGCCACCTGGTTGTTCAGCTCCACGACTTGGAACGGTTCCACATAAACCGAGGCACCGCTTCGTGAATGATCGTGGACTATCCCGCTTAGAATTCCTTTGAACTCGGGTTTGAGAAGAATCACGTAACGGTCGTTGCGCAGTGTTATATAGTCTTCCTGGACGACCCTCGCCAGATCCTGATCGGTAATGATCGCGTCCAGGCGTTTCCTGATCCGATCCCGTACCGATCTCCCGCGGTCGTGGATCTCCATGAGCCTCCGCCCCGCGGTCGGCCGCACCTGACCGTGTTCATCGAAAACCGAAACGATCCGGTTCCTGACCATCCCCAGAGGGACTATCCCGCCCCCTTGCTGCTTCAGGTGGCGGTAACGGCCGTCTGCCTCGGCCAAGCGGCCCTGAACGGTGGCGGCCGTCTCCAGGACGTCCCTGACGGCAAGCAATTCCTCGGAATCGAGTATGACCGCAGGATTGTCCAGCTTGGCGATGAGCCCTTCCATGGGAACCAGGCCCGCAAGACCCAGGGTGCCCTCCAGGCCCACCATCTCCTTGAGCTCCGCTACCAACGCCAAGTTGTATTGAATAGCGGCCACGTCCTCCAGGGGTTGGATCGAGAGAACCCTGTCCTTCCCGGGGATCGAAAGCGCGTGCAAGGCCGCCTCTTCCAGGACGGCCGGCAGCTCCAGAGAGCCCATGCTCTCCGACAGTATGTCCGGGAGCGAATGTTCAGGCATCATGTGACAGCCCCAGCCTCACTTGTGGGTATTGATCCGCATTGTGCATTGGGAAGCGTCCAACCGGGCAATATTGCCCGATCCGGAGACAATCGCTTCGGGCTCTAAGGGCGGTGTCGTCGCCTTGCTGAGTTGAATCAGAGCCGCACAGGGATGCCTTCCGATTGCAGATACTTCTTAAGATCGCGAATGGGGATTTCCCTATAATGAAAAATTGACGCGGCCAGCACCGCATCAGCCTTGGCCTGAACAATCGCGTCCCTGAGGTGCTCCGCCTTCCCGGCCCCGCCCGAGGCTATCACCGGGATCCCCACCATGTCGGCCACAGCCCGGGTCATGGGAATGTCGTACCCGTCCTTGGTTCCGTCGGCATCCATGCTTGTGAGAAGTATTTCTCCCGCTCCCAGGTCCTCGGCCCTCTTGGCCCATTCCAGGCAGTCTATTCCTGTCATTGTGCGGCCGCCATGAATCGAGATCTCGAACCCCGAGGGAGTTCGTCCCGTCTTCTTCGCATCAATGGCCACCACTATGCACTGGCTCCCGAACATTAGCGCGGCCTCGCGCACAATATCGGGATTCTGAACAGCCGCCGTGTTCAGCGAAACTTTGTCTGCTCCCGCGTTGAGAAGATTCCTGATATCCCCCGTGGTCCTAATGCCGCCGCCAACGGTGAGGGGCATGAACACCTCTTCAGCCGTCCGGGCCACCACGTCCAGGATGATCTTTCGCCTCTGGTGCGACGCGGTAATGTCCAGGAATACCAGCTCGTCCGCACCTTCATCGTCGTAGAACCGGGCGTTCTCCACCGGATCCCCTGCGTCCCGAAAGTTCACAAAGTTGACGCCCTTGACCACTCGGCCGTCGTTAACATCCAGGCACGGAATAATTCTTTTAGCGAGCATCTCTCTCTTCCGCCAGCCTTACGGCTTCCTCTAAATCTATGGTTCCCTCGTAGAGGGCTCTGCCTATGATAATGCCGATCACGCCAAGTTTTTCAAGAGGCAAGGCGTGCTCGACATCGGCAAGGGTGGTGACCCCTCCGGACAGTATAACAGGCACTGTGGTGCTCGCGGCAAATTCACGCGTCGCTGCGATATTCGGCCCCTGCATCATCCCGTCTCTCTCTATGTCCGTGTAGATGAAGCAGGCCGGGCCGGCCGGAGCCAACCGTGCAGCTAAATCCGAGGCCATGAAATTCGTGTGTTCGGTCCATCCCTGGACGGCTACCTGCCCCGCTCTGGCGTCTATGCCGACGGCGATCCTTCCGGGAAACGCCGCCATGAATCTCATTGTCAACTCAGGATCTCTCGCTGCGACCGTACCCAGGATCACGGTGTTAACGCCGAGGTCCAAATATGTTTGAATCGTGGCCTCGTTCCTGATGCCGCCGCCCAGCTGTACAGGAACATCCACGGCCCCGACGATTTCTGCAACGCGTTGAAGATTCTTGGGACTGCCGCCCACCGACCCATCGAGATCCACCACATGGATGCGCGCCGCGCCGAGTTCTTGCCACAGGTGGGCCTGTGCTGCGGGGTTGTCGTTAAAAGTGGTCGAGCAGTCCATTCTTCCCTGTCTCAACCGGACGCAGCTACCGTCTTTGAGGTCAATAGCCGGAATGATGATCATGATGCTTTTCTTGGGATTTGGAATAAAAAAGCCCCCTATGAAGGGGGCTTTCTCTCGGCGGCAAAGCCTTATTATTCAACCGGGAGATAGTATACGAAGGGGGGCCAGGGCACGATGAATCTCCACATGGGGACCGCCACAGGAATCGGGGGCGGTGCGCAGGGATCACCAAAACCGCACAGAGTAGGTGCACATGTCGGTTCCGGATACTGCATCTTGACCTGGATGGCAGTTGTCAGTTTCTTGGGGGCCGCCTTGACCTTGGGCGGCGGAGCACATACTGCCCCCGGAGCACACGCAGGGGGTGCTGCTGCTGGTGCCACCACTGGTTGCGGAGCGGGAATCGCCCCCGTATATGTCCCGGCCCATACCACGCCCGCGGCAGCCACGACGACCAGTATGAATCCGAGAATTCCTAGCTTTTTGACCATACCCTCATCCTCCTTTCGACAAAACTCATTATATCTGCGGATCTCTTTTCACACTCAGACTTCGCGGCAGCCTACTTCGTCACCTTGCACGGCATAGGGGGAGGCGGCGCCATAGGAACGGGGCCACACACGGGTCCACAAGCCGGCCTGATGTAGCTGGCCTTCACGTAGACACAACGGGGCACCTTGTGGGTCTTGCAGCAGGGATCCGGGAACGTATCGAAATGCTCGTTCTTGATCTCTGTCACAGGAACCAGCCACTCATAGCGGCCAGTGCCGATTGATGCCGGATAAGTCTGGGGATTCGCGTAGAATGCCAGAGGAGTCCGCGGCCAAGCAACACCTGCGAGATAAGGAGCCACAACCCTGACCCTTCTCAGCTGAGCGGGGATCGGAGTTACAACCTCTCTCACCATGGAGTACTTGGTCTGGGCCGGTCCACACAGGGGCGGCACACCTGGAGGTGGTGGCATATAACCCTGGCCGGCGCCCGGGCCGCCAGCAGAGGATACCACCGCGCTAGCGCCGCACAATGCGAGAACCAAAAGGCTCAGAAGAACCAAACGTTTAACCATACCCTCAATCCTCCTTTCAACAGTTCCTCCCGACCACCGTTCGGGAGTCCCGTAAACAACATTCCCGGAAAAATGCCGATATAGTCCGGAATGTATTTTTTGGTATCAAATCAACAGTCCAATGTCAAGCTATTTTTTTTTCTTGACACCTTTTCGCCGCCATAATGAAACGCTCTATCGCCGTTTCACCATACATCGCGCCATGTTCTAACAGGTCCCGGATTCAGCTCCACTTCGGAGCCGTCACTCTTCATCCGCCAAATCCTTAGGTCTGCAAAACTGGTTCTTGATGTGAGAAAATCTCTACCAGATGCCCCAGTGCAAGTCAAGTCTTTTTTAATAGAGCGAAAAAACTGGGATTCCATTTCTGCGGCGTCTCCGAGCACTCTTTCGTTACGCAGTCTGCCCCGCGGGCGACTCCCGCACGTCTCAACCGCTCCAGGGTCCGGCTTGGGGCCCTGTTAAGTCATCCCATACCCGCCGTCAACGCAGAAGACCTGCCCCGTGATGTAATCCGATTCTCCCGATGCCAAGAACACGAACGCAGGGGTAATCTCCCCGGTAGTCCCGAATCTTTTCAGTAGGATGCGATTCAAGTAGATTTCCTTGAGTTTCTCGTCGCCCCGGAGCTTTTCCGTCATGTCCGTCTCGACGATTCCCAGGGAGATTACATTGGCACAGACGTTATAACGCGCCAACTCCCGAGCCACGCTCTTGGTGAAACTCAGGATACCGCCCTTGGCGGCCGAGTAGTTCACCTGCCCTACCGTGCCCACCAGACCCGCCACTGAACTCACGTTGATCACTTTGCCGTAGTTCTGTTCCATGAAATACCTGGAAGCCGCCTGCACGCACAGAAACGGCCCTTTGAGATGAGTGTTCACCACCGCGTCCCAATCCTGTTCGGACATCTTGTAGAGCATGGCCGGACGAGTGAAACCCGCGTTGTTCACCACTATGTCCACGCGGCCGAAGGCTTCTTTGGCAGCAGCCATCATCTTCGCCACGTCGTCCCTGGACGCCACATCCGCACGAACAGCCACCGCCCTACGACCCATTGCCTTGATCTTTTCGACCACCTCCTGCGCGGGGGCCTCGCTGGAGGTGTAGTTCACCAGCACGTCCGCGCCCTCAGCAGCAAAGGCAAGAGCCACTCCGCGGCCTATCCCCCTGCTGCTACCGGTCACCACCGCCGCTCTACCGGCCAGTCTCATGAGACCTCCTCAGATTCACAGTGTTTACGCCGGGCCATTATAGGGCTCCGGGGTATGCCAAATCCTCATGATGGCATAGTGATTATTCTTTTGCCAAAAATAATGTCCTACAGAGGGTAAGCCGTGGTGGAGCGGGCAGGATGCCTGCCCAGGAATGGCGGGCAAGACGCCCGCCCCACCAGAACGTCGTCATTATCAGACATTTTGGAATGGCTATAAACGGGCTTCGAGATCGAGTCTAGCAAAGAAACAGCCCAAAAAAAAGCCCCGAGAGGGGGCTCGGGGCGTGAAAGGAGGTATGGATATGGGTTATCGTGTCCTGATGCCGCAACAGCTCTCTCCACACGGGCTGCCGTGATGCGGGGAGGCTTTTCGCAATTGTGCGGTACCGTTGTTCACTTAACCCTTGATGACTCCGACAATTGCTTGCAAGAAAGGTTCCGGGAATTTCCATCGAGGTCATCTTTTTGGTAACCATCTGATATCAATAACCATCTATGGGGTGTAGACCACCACCAGCAGCTTCGTCTGTTTGGTACTGAGGTTCCGAAGCTTGTGGGGAATCACGGAGTTGAAATGGAGGCTGGCACCTCTCTTTAATTCATGAACGTCTTCGCCTACCTCTATTTCCACGCGGCCCTCGATTACATAAACGAATTCTTCTCCCTCGTGTTTGTAGGCGACCATCTCGTGTTGCTTCTTCGGGTCCAGGGTCACCAGATAGGCCCATATGTGCTTATCCTCAGCATCGGGGGTCAGACTCTTGTACGAGTAGGCCTGCGTTCTCTTCAAGTGGCTCTTCTTGCGCTCCGCCTTCTTGTCTTCCGCCAGGAGAGAGGCCGAATCCACGGCAAGCGCTCTGGATATCTGGATCAGCGCACCCACAGGCGGCGACACTTTTCCCTCTTCCAGGTCTTGGAGATACTCTGGCGAGTGTCCCGTCTTTTCCGCCAGTTGGTTGAGATCCATGTTGAGCTTTTTCCTCATTTCCCGGATTCTCTGTCCCAGGGTCACGGTTTTGTCGGCTTTTTTTGCCATAACCTCTCTCCACTATTCCGCTTTGATGAATGCCGGACGCCGTGGGACGCGGAACGCGGCCCTTTATTGAGGCGTCGGCCGTTGGTCCGTCCACCGAAGATCAGTACGTGTCCGGTCTCTTGCCGCCTTTGTATTTCCCCAGCTCTCTTGCGATTACCACGCGCTGGATCTGGTTAGTGCCTTCGAAAATCTGGGCGACCTTTGCCCACCTCATGTACATCTCCACAGGATAGGATTTCATGTAACCGTAACCGCCGAGTATCTGCACCGCCTCGGTGGTTACGCGCATGGCCGTGTCTGTGGCGAAGCGTTTGCCCATCGCGGCTTCCATGACTGCCGGCTCACCCTGATCCATGAGCGACGCGGCGCGGTAAACAAGGAGTCTCGACGCCTCGATTTCTGTTGCCAAGTCTGCCACCAGGAACTGAAGTCCTTGAAAACTGATTATAGCGCGACCGAACTGATGGCGCTTGTGCGCGTAGGCCAGAGCGTAATCCAGTGCCTGCTGGGCCAGCCCGGTCGAGCAGGCTCCGATGCTTATCCTGCCCCCGTTAAGCGCGCTGAGGGCCATGTTGAAACCCTTGCCCTCTTCGCCCAGAAGATTCTCCTTCGGGATCACGCAATCATTGAAGTTGAGCTCCGTCGTGGGAGACGCGTTCATTCCCATCTTCGGCTCATGTGGGCCGAAGGTGAAGCCCGGTGTTCCCTTCTCCACTACCACCGCGCTTATACCCTTCTGTTTCTGGTCAGGGTCGGTGCGGACCATCACCGCGTAAACGTCAGCCACTTCGCCGCTGGTCACGTAGAGTTTGGTCCCGTTGAGGACGTAGCCGCCGTCGGTCTTAACTGCTGCTGCGCTCAGGTTAGCCGCGTCCGAACCCGCTTCGCCCTCCGTCAAGGAGTAGGCTGCGAGCTTCTTCCCCATGGCTAGCGGCTTCACCCATCGCTCTCGCTGTTCTTCGTTGCCGTACTGGTAGATCAGGTTAGTGACCATGTTGTGGACGCTGACATAGACCGCCGTGGCAAAACAGCCCTTGGCAAGCTCTTCAAAGATTACGGCCGCGGTGAGTCGTCCGACGCCGGTTCCCCCGTATTCCTCGGGAACATAGAGGCCAGTGAAGTCAAGACGCCCCATCTTGTCGAAGGTTGCACGGGAAAAGAATCCTGTTTCTTCCCATTCCCGCGCGTTGGGGGCAAGTTCTTTGGAGGTGAAGTCCCTCGCGGCCTTGCGTATGAGGCGCTGTTCATCGCTGAGTTTTAAGTCCATGAATCATCCCTCTTATTTGGCGTGTCTCGCTGTGGAGTGGAGCGGTTCGCCGCTCTCTGGGCCGGATAGTGGTTTGTCAGGCTGAACGGGCCAAAGAGTAGTCCCCGGATCCCTGATCCAACCGCTGAATTCCCCTCGCGCGGACTCGCGGCCTCCAGGCCTTGAGGGGCGGTGAAACGACATCCGTCGAAGTCCTGGCGGGGGCTTGAGTGAAGTAATACCATTTCGCGTTCAAACGAGTGACTTTGTCGCGCCGGCGGGGTACCTCCGGAGCGAAGTCAGGTCGTCCGTTCGAAGCGGAGGAGGTGCCCCGCCGGCTTCACTGATCCGAAAGCGCACCGGTATAATAGGGCAACCAACTGATTTCGAATTTTTACATTATCCGCCGGCTAATTGCGCCGTCAACCAAAAACCTTGACGGGCCTATCTTTTAGTAATCTACGAGACTGCGATGTCGGTGGAAGCCACCGGGAAGATTGTTTGGGGAATCCCGAATTTGTGCGAACTTGTTATCCACTTCTTGAAAAACTCCTATAACTTGTGCTCACAATAAAAAATAAAAACTGATCGGTCGGCCGGAGGCGCATTGTCATGTCAGATTGGTTCAAAGCACTCAAGGCCCTGGGGGAAGCCCTGGGGATAGAACCCCATTACACCGACAACTGGGGGCGAATATTTAAAACCGGTGCCCAGAGCGCTCTTAAGATACTCAAGGCAAAGGGTGTGCCGGTCGAAGAAGGCAGGGGTGACCTCCAGACCCAGGTCCGCGTGGTTTCCATCGAAAAGCCGCCCGAGACCTTCTCTGTCTATTTTGTCGGACCATGGGAGGAGAAGCCGCAGTCTGAACACGAAGGATGGGTGAACGTCTCCGAACTCGACGGAAAGCTTCCCGAGAGGGTTTTTTCATTTGCTTGCGGCCAAGCCTCTATACGGAACGACGAAGAGACCGGCCTCCTGCGCGTGACCATACCATTCCCGCGAGGACTGGACCTGGGCCACTATCGCTTCAGGATCGGCCTCAACAGGGAAGGCACAGTAGCTGAATGCCTGTGGCTGCTTATTGTTTGTCCCGAAGAAGCCTATATGCCGCCTGCTCTGGAGCAAGGGAAAAGGATGGCAGGCATAGGCGTCGCGTTGTACGGTGTTCGCTCCCATCGGAATTGGGGAGTAGGTGATTTCACGGACCTGAAACGGATAGCCGACTGGGCTAGAGACTCACTGGGGGCGGATTTCGTCGGTCTGAACCCTCTGCACGCGATCTTCAACAAACGTCCTTATAACAGCAGCCCTTACCTCCCGTCGAGCCGTCTTTACCGCAACTTCATTTATCTTGATGTGACTGCCATCCCCGACTTCGAAGCTTCCCCGCGTGCCGTGGAAATCTGTCGCTCGACGGAGACACAGCGGCTCATCGGACGATTGAGGCAAGAGGAGCATGTAAACTACGAAGAAGTAGCGGATCTCAAGCTTACGGTCCTAAGGGAGGTGTTCAAATCCTTCATGGAGACCCACGGCCACCGCGGAGATCAGGACCACCGATGGCGAGAATTCGAAGAATATCGTGATTCCGAGGGTGCCTATCTGGAACGGTTCGCCACTTTTTGCGCGCTCCGCGATCATTTCCTTGTGAATTGGCCCGCAGCGAGTTCCTGGCGGGAATGGCCCGAGGCCTTCCGGGATACCTCATCGGCCGCAGTCCGTGACTTCCGGGATACCTACGCCGATGAAGTGCTGTTCTGGATGTACGTTCAGTGGCAAATCGAGGAGCAACTTAGCGAAGTTCAGGACTACGCGCTGCAAAATGGCATGATGATAGGCCTTTACCACGACGAAGCCCTTGCCGTGGACCGTGACGGTGCGGATTTCTGGGCGCTGAAGAACTTCTATCATGAAGACTTCAGCGTGGGCGCGCCGCCGGACGCGTTTGCCCCTGACGGCCAGGACTGGGGATTCTCGCCGCCGGACGGGGACAGGATGAGCCACGCGGCCTATGAGCCGTTCCTGAAAAAGCTGGAAGTGAACTGCCGATTCGGCGGGGCACTGAGGATAGACCATGTGATGCAGCTTCATCATTTGTTCTGGATTCCACCCGGCGGCAAGCCTTCCGACGGGGTGTACGTGAAAGAACGGGAAGAGGACCTGCTTAACTTGATCGCGCTCCAGAGCCAACAAAGCCGCACCTTGATCATCGGGGAGGACCTTGGAACCGTTCCCTTTGATTTCAGGGACAGGCTGATGAAAAAAGGAGTATTTTCTTACAGACTTTTCTATTTTGAAAGAGACCTGGAAGGAACGCTCCGCCACTTCTACGAATATCCCGAGAACGTCCTGGTTTCAATAACCACCCATGATCTGCCTACGCTTGCCGGCTTCTGGTCCGGCCGGGACATCGAGTTGCGCCGGAGCATCGGACAACTTGATGACAAAACGGCAGCTATCTTCCGTGAGGAACGCACGCGGCACAAGGCCAAGATCATCGAGAGGCTCGTACAGGACGGGATGCTGCCGGCTCACGTGGCCCACGCGGCGTGGGAGTCCCCGCTTCCCACCGAGGAGTTGCACTCAGCTGTCCTGCGTTTCTTGTTCAAGACTCCGGCCAAACTCGTTCAGATCAACCAGGAGGACATCCTGCAGGACATAAGACAACAGAACGTCCCGGGAACCACGTGGCAAACCGGCAACTGGGTCACAAAAATGCGTTTCACAGTGGAAGAATTGAACAGAGACGCCGAAGCACTGCGTCTGGCGGAAAAATTCAGGACTCTGCTCCGCGACGCCGGAAGGGGCTCCGCGTGAAGGCGCTGTTGATTAACGAGGAATCCTGCCGGCCGATCAGGCCAATGGCGTGATCACCCCCCGGCCAACCCTGGATCGGAGTCCAGGGCAATCGGCGGAGTCAACAACATGACCCCTGAAGGTCATCATTGAGCCCTTGGCCGCGTTTCAACGCCCAAGAATTGCGGGACAGGTTTTATTCAAGCAGGTTTAGGATCGGAAAAAGGTCTCAGTTGTTGAATTTGGAGCCTGCTGCAAGTTTCCCCGAGGCCGTCTTCTCGACCTTCGAACAAACTGAAACAGGCTTCTCATTCGCCCATTGCTTCATGATACACACGATGTCCGCACGCCATCGGTCTATTTTGCGTATAGCCTCGGCTTCCCACGGCAACCATACGACTCTCTTCTTGATCCTGATGGATGCCTCCAACTCAGCGGGTACGGGCGGGACAAGGCCCTCCGTGTCCGGTTCCTCTTTCAGACAGCGGTTGAGGATGGCCATCTGCCGCCGGTTGAGACTTCCCCGTATACGGCGCAGATGCTTGTTCACAAGGCCCTCCAATCCGTTTGAAGCAACCTTATTCTTTTCGTCGCAGTTGATGAGCTCGGTAAGAAACCGGTAATTCTCTCTGAATTCTGCCGGGATGCTGGAAAGGTCGTTGTCAGCTTCGGATCTGTCCACTTTCATAAGGTTCTCCCTGATGGGGGGATGGTAGATCTTGCTAGGCGACCGACCGGCATCTGCGCGACACAGCCACCGGGGGGATGCGGTAGCACCCCGGAGGGCCATTGTCAAGTGATGGTTTTAGAAATGTTGGCAACCTATGGATAATACAGATGCTAAAAATTTACCGCCCCTGTCCTGAGCCTCCGCTGCGATACAATTCCTTGTGCTTCTTGAGCACTTCGGGGTCTATCTGGATCTGTCCCTTGTGCGTTTCCTGGAACTTCTCCAGATCGCGCTTCTCCTGATATGAAAAGATCGTGGTCTCGATGAGTCCTACTATTCGCTCGCCCTGGGGGAGTTCCCTGACGAATGCTACTCCGCTCATGAGGGTGGTCTGATTGACCCTGTAAGCGTGGATCCAGCATCCCAGGACTATTCCGAGCCCGGCGAGACACACGAAATACGCCACGTAGAGCAGCTTCCTTAACATTGGGCCTCCTGACAACGAATTGGGGTCAAGCCGGTATTCTCTAAAAGTACAGAATGACAAGACAAGCGGTCAACCACAGGCTCGTACAGATCAGCAAGGGCGGATCCGTCAGCAGGAGCGCGGTGGGTGAGCCGCCGTCCTCCTTGTGGTAGATGAGATACATGTACCGAAAGATACCGTAGGTCACAAGCGGTATGGTGAACATCATTTTTTCGGAGTGCAGCCCTATGGCCGGGTTACCTCTCACCGAATACAGGCAGTAGAAGATGAAAGTTGAAGTGGTGACAACTTGCAGCAGTTGATCGAGAAACACCACGCTGTAGTTTTCAAGGACAGGTCTATGTTGGGAAGCATCGCTGTTGAGTATCAGGACTTCGTGACGCCTCTTCCCCAGCGCGAGGAAGATGGAAATCGAAAAGGTGCAGAGCACGAGCCAACTGGAGACCACCACGCTAATCACCGCGGCTCCGCCGATCACTCTCAGAAGGAACCCCGCGGAGATGGTCAGGACGTCCAGTATCACCAGATCCTTGAGTTTGGCGGAGTAAGCCAACTGGAGCCCGATATATGAACCAAGAACCGCTAGGGAGATCAAAGGCCCCCCTGTGGCCAGAATGGGCACTGCGGTCAATCCTATGAGAACGGCCAGGAGTAAAAGGCCGGCGGTCGGGGACATCGCCCCGCTTGCCAGCGGCCGGTTTTTCTTGAGCGGATGAACCCGATCCTGCTCCATGTCCATGTAATCATTCAAGACATACGTTGCCGATGACGCGAGACAAAAGGAGATAAACATTGCCGTCACTTTGGCCACGTCCTCAAGAGATAACAACCTCCCGCTGAAAATGAGGGGCATGAAGACGAACCCGTTCTTGATCCACTGGGTCGGCCGCATAAGCTTCAGCGATAACTTGATCAATGACATGGGAATATAGTTTTCACCTCTGGAATCCGGTTGACAAAGTCCGTTCCTAGCACAACCTTACTCTCGTGTAAATCCCGGGCTGAATTCTCAATGCGGGGGCCCTTACCATGCCTGGTCGGTCCTTGGATGGACACGAAGCCATCTTCAATGTTCGTCTCGACGGCCGGTCGAGGGAGTTTTCGCAGATGAGTTTTTCCCCGCGTCATTTTGGTACAAAATCGGTTATGCTTCAATGCCAGGGAACATTGAACATGGACACGACCATAGGACCCCTGACGGAAGAAAATCGCCGCATCCGGCTTCTCCGGATGGCGGTGGACCTTTTGATTCAGTTGCTGATGACGCGTCCCGTGAGTCCGGCCGAGGCGGAAGGCATGATCCAAGGCGTGAGGAACCTCGCTGCCGATCTGTTTCCGGGCAAGGATCACGTCTTTGATCTGGTTTACATGCCCCGCTTCAGGAGGGCCATCCGGGAGGGAGGTGTTCCATATGGAAAGCCCTCGCTGAGATTACGGGACCGCTGGACGTCTTTTAAGGGAGGTGAAGACATATGACGGGTTTGGATCTGATGAAGGGACTGACTCAGAGCGGCGATACCAAGATAGTCCTCCTGGTGATGGACGGTCTGGGAGGGCTGCCCCGTGAGCCCGGCGGGCCCACCGAGCTGGAAGCTGCGGCCACTCCCACTATGGATCGTCTGGCCCGGGAAGGAATGCTGGGATTGATGCATCCCGTGGGTATCGGGATCTCTCCTGGAAGCGGGCCTGGTCATCTCGGGCTGTTCGGGTACGATCCCATCAAGTTCCTCATCGGCAGGGGGGTCCTCGAGGCGGTGGGAATTGGACTCAAGCTTACGCCTCAGGATGTCGCGGCCCGCGGCAACTTCTGCACGGTCAACGAGGAAGGGGTGATCACGGATCGGCGAGCGGGAAGGATCTCCACCGAAGAGTGCGCTCGAATGGTGGGCCTCAT
>Ga0172371_10009855_pt1 | contig 13053 bp, 6 predicted proteins | sample Lak12m_FD_114543 | JGI IMG/M metagenome (GOLD analysis project Ga0172371, IMG submission 114543) | Freshwater microbial communities from Kabuno Bay, South-Kivu, Congo - kab_022012_12m | ecosystem: Environmental > Aquatic > Freshwater > Lake | place: Democratic Republic of the Congo: South-Kivu... | reverse complement strand
TCATTTTAGTAATTGCGGCGCCTGTTCCAAAAGGCACTCGATTGGTTTAAGAATCTTTTTGGGATAGAAAGCCCGCTTTCTTCAGATCAACATTTTGTACAAGAAGCTCAAAATTTTAGAGAAGTTTACCTTTCTGCTCAGGGTGAGAAGAAAGTGCGAGCTATGATTGAATTCTTCTCTCAAGATAAACAGACTTTAATTGCCGAATATGAGAATTATGATACTCCCATCTGCTCTTATCTGTTCAATCGCAAAGCTCCTGCGGAGTTAGAAGTAGAGCTGTTTAATCAAGTGTCGGGGCAAGGGAAACTAGTTTGTACTAAAGAAGGCACGGTTCAAAGAGTAGAAGCCATTGCGGGAATAGATTTCTTATGGCCGCAATTAACTGCCCAGTTACGTCCAGCGCAAGAATAACTTTTATAAGCATATCTGTATTTATTCTCTGTAATGAAAAAAAAGAGGTTGAGTGAACAAGTTAGAAGTAAGAATAGAAAAGCACAAGTAACCGTGTTCATAATTTTAGGTATATTACTTCTTTTTGGGTTTCTTTTTGTGATGTGGGCTTTCGGGAACATGCAAAAAGGTCAACTTAACCAGGCCCAAGAAACTTTTCTCCTGAACGCTTTTAAGAAAGAAGGAATGCGTATCTATGTTGAGGATTGTTTACAAGACGGACTGGAAGAAGGGTTAATCTTATTAGGGAAACAGGGTCGTATCTGGAACGACCAGCCGGGAGGAAGTAAATCTTTCAACGAAAAAACAGGAGTGGTTTTTGATGGAGAAAGAGTTTATTATGGGATAAGTAATAAAGAATACTTTAATTATCCTAATGCTTATCCTTGTGCAAGTAACACCAACCAAACACCACATTTCTGTCAATATACTCATCCGAACATTCAAGTTGGTTTTGGAGAATTAAATTTGCGTAAAAGTACTTTAGAGCAAGATCTTAAAGCGTATTTGATCAATCGCACTCTTCTTTGTGTAGAAAATTTCACTCGGAACAATATTTCTAAAAGTGCTAAGATTGAATCTCAAGACTTGCAGTTAGGTTTAAGTGTAGAGAATGAGGGAATTTCTGTGACTGCAGAATATCCTTTAAAATTCCGTATCGGCCAGGATGAATATTTCGAGCTGACCACTTTCGATTTCTTTTACCCTTCTAAATTCAAACTATTGTTAGATGCTGCCGTGGCTTACCCCTTAGAACGAGATTATCGTTATTTAGACTTTAATTATACTCAAGAATATCTCGAGAATCCCTCTTTTACCGCTTATGATGCGTATAAAACTTTAGGTATTAATATGTCTCGAATAAAATTATCTAACGGAGATGATGTATTTACATTTACCCCCAACCCCTATACTATATTAAATAGTCCGATTGATTATTATTTCCGTCTGGCCAGACAGAACAGGCCCCCTGCATTGGATTATGTGCAACGGTACAGCTGTCCTTCTGCGGGGTATGATTATTTGGTCATTCCCAGCGATCCTGAATTAGGAAATATCAACATTTCTCTTTATGCTAACGACCCCGACGAAGATAAGTTCAACTATAGTATTGACTTAAGTGATGGTTACTGGTTTAGTGTACTAAATAACGGCAATTCTGTTTGGGGTGGAAGCTCTTGTGCTATCGGAAAAATTAATTATTCTCTTTGGGTAATGGATGTTCCCCCCCCAAAGCTAGGAGTACTTTATTATTCTGTGTCGGGGTGTGGCGTTAAATATTTCTCTTATGTTACCAGAACTGTTCCAGTAAAAGTTACCGATGAACATGGCTTATCTGACTGGCAAGATGTACGTATTTTAGTTGATCGGCCGATCTCGACCAATCTTTCGATAGTTCCAATATATTCAGATGTTCCTGCAAAATTAGGGGACACTTATTTTGCATCTGTTGAAGATCCTTTGTTCATCAACATTTCTTATCCTGCTGAATCTATAGCTAAGTTCTCGGCCAAGGTTAACTTAAATTACACTAACACCGAAAATAGTGAAGGATTCTTTTTCAGTTTTGCTACTAACGTAGACACTACTAAGAAATGTATTAGCTTACCCTGGAATAGCGAGAACAACAAATGTAATTTGTCAGATTATGGCTCTTCCGATTATCTTACCAAGAAGAGTTCTTTTTTCTTGGGGGATTATGCTCACTTAAATTCTGCAAGTGATAATGGTAATCTTAATCTTACTTTCTCTATAGAATATTGCGGAGGCAACTTGAACAAGAGCAGTTCCAATTCTGCTAGAATTATAGTAAAAGAGTGCTTACCTCATCGTAATCCTGTTCATCCTTTCTCTTTCCCTTACGAAAAATACACTTATCAGAATTATGATTTCTCTTTACAGAGGGGAATATTTGTCAATTATAATACCCCTATTAATCCATTAGAAGCTACCCATAGCTGCTGCTTAGGTGAACCCGACGAGAATAAACATGGGGGATGGCGCGTGGCGGAAAAAGAAGAAAACGTGACCTGCTTCAATAATCCGCAACTGAACTGTTACAGCGGTACGGATTTGGGCAAAAAAGCGCCCAATTTGGTTTTGGAAACACAAGTTCGTTATTGCGACGGAAACAGCGGTAATACTTGTGAAGGAGAATTTGGGTATGGTTTGTTTAACCACACCTTAACCTGCGGAAATACCAGTTATTCTAACTGTGGCCAGGTAGATTCTCATTGTCGAGGCAAACCCGCATTTAGTTTCATCAACGAGAATGGAGTAAGAGGGTGGTGTCATGGGAATTTGGGATGTAGCAAGTTCGATTTGGTTACCGTAAACAATCCCATAGTTTATCGCGGTAAAACTACTTTCTTCTCTCCTGAATTTATTATTAATCAATTTTTATCTAGCGGAAATGTTCAAGACCTTACGGGAAAGTCTAATTTTGGGTTTCATTATGGGTGTGTTCCCTTAGACGTAAATTTTAACAATCTCAACGATATTTCAAAGAATAGTGTTTGTGATGCTAACGCAGATGGACATTTCTTGGGTCGTTGTGTAGCAGACCAAAGTTCTGACACCGTAAAATGTATTGGTGATGTTTAGAATGAAAAAGACAATTGTTTTTTTATTTATCCTATTCGCGTTTTTCACATTAGCTTCTGCTCAAGAAGGATGTTTTACTTTTCCTGACAGTCCTCTTTTTTGTGAAACTATTTCTTTAGGGGAGGCTCAGCAAGAATGTTCCTCTTTTTCTGATTGCAACATGGAACGAGATTTTTTCCAAGGAAAAAGTTGTACTAATCTTTCGCAATTTCCCGCTTGTCAGAAAGTATTATGTAAGAGCTCTTGTACTTTTCAATATTCAGGAAGATGTTCTGCCGGAGAAATTCCCGAGAAAGAAGCAGAATCCTGGTGTGCTAGCGGATGCTGCTGGTTCAAACATTCTGAAGAAATATATTGTGGAGAGCAATTAACCAAATGGCGTTGTCAAGTGCAAGCTTATAACAAAGGCGCTCCTGATTTTGGTTATGATGCACAAGCTGAATCAGATCGGTGTAAAACTTTCTGTACCACTCTAACCACATTGAATTATGATCAAGGGTCATTAGAGAAAGTTCCTTCTTTTCTTCCGAATGCTTCTCCCATTTTAGTTTATCCCTCTTCAACGAGTTTAGACTCATCTATCTCTGAAAAGACTGAAACTTCATTTTCCGTGTGGTGGATTTTACTGCTTCCTCTCTTGTTAATCATCATTATAGGAATTAAGTTATTGCATAGTAAGCCCTCCTTTTTAGAAGATTTGGTGCAGAGGTGGGAAGAAGTTCCTTTAGTTTCTTCTTCTCCAATTAATGAAGAAAAAGTAAAGTCTGGAAAGTCTAAATTGCACCAGCAAAAGGTTCGTCAGAGAACCAAATTCTTTTTATCTACGGGGATGGAGCCGGAAAAAGTAACCACAAAAATAAGCCTTTTTACTAGAATTAAGAGGTTGGTTAAACGTTCTCCTCCGAAAATTCTTTCTACGAAGAAAACCATGCCCGAGAAAAGCTCTTTAGATCGATTAACAGAAATAACTTCTCATAAGGTAAAAGAAGCGAAAGGTGAAGAGAGTATTCCCAGAAACCCCTCTTTCTCATCCACTCTTTCTTCGCCACCACCCCCTTCTTCAGCAAAAGAAGAGCGTTCCTCTCTATTTTCTCGGTTAAGCCAAATTTCTCGGAAAAAGTGAAGTCTTGAGAAGAAGGTATATTTTTATCTTTTTTTACTAAGCCGTTACCCTCGGAACATTTATAAATGCAAACGGTTTAATTCTGTGCTATAGATGGAAGTTAAAAAAAGAGGGATAATTTGTGTAGTTTTAGCTTTATTTCTGGCTATTTTGTCTTCCCTGGTTTTGGCCGTAGACCAAGAAGGGTGTTATTATTATCCACAAGCTAGTGAAGATGTGTATTGTATGCCTGGAATACTTAACTCAGAAGCACAAGCGGACTGTGCTAAGCATCCCGGCTGTAATTTTGAACAATACTTTATTCCCGGTTCGGACTGCAGCGATTCCACTTTATTGCCTAACTGTCAGAACGTAATATGTAATGTTGATTGTCAAACTCATGCCTTAGGCAAATGTACCGAAATGGGGGGAATAGCTGTCCCAGCAGTCGCTTCGGGAGAACCAGATCCTTGGTGTAATCTGGGCTGTTGTAAATATACTTATCCTTCCGGTAAGGAACCTTTCTGTCAAGCCAACCTTAATCGTTACCAATGCGAATTAAGCGCTAAACAAAAAGGTGTAACTGATCCTCAAAAAATCGTGTTTGATAATTCTTTTGGCATGAATGCCGATAAATGTAATCAGCAATATTGTAAGGTAGAAGTCATCTTAGCTACATTGACCGTGACCGTAAAAGATACTGAGAATCAACCGATTCCCGAAGCTCAAATAAATGTAGAAGGACAAACTCAGACCACTTCTGCTTTGGGAGAAGTCCAGTTCAAACTTACTCCTAAGACGTATACGGTAACTGCAAGCAAAGAAGGCTATGCTTCACAATCTAAAGTGGTTCCTTTAACTTCTAACCTTTCCTTACAGTTGAACTTTAACCTCGCTTCTGCTGAAGCAGGAGCTAATCTTAAGGGATATGTTCATGATAAAGAGGATCAACCAATTTCTCATGCGACCATCTCCTGGGGAGAAGGGACTGGTGAGAAAGCAGTAACCGATGAGCAAGGTAATTATAATATTCCTGGCTTATCTGCTGATCAAACATATAATTTTATGGCTAGTGCAGTGGGGTATGCATCTCAAACTGTGCAAATAAAAATCAACAAGGGGGAAAATGCTTATCCCTTTATTCTCGAACCTGCTGCCCAATCTAGTTTACAGGGAAAGACATATTTAGATAAAAATTCTAACAACCAATCTGACGATCCGGAAGAAATAATTTACGGAGCTAAAATTTATGTTGATGGTAAATTTGTAGGATATTCTAAATATCCCGATGGCTCTTTCCAGTTTGATGTTAATGTGAACAGCACGGACACTTCTGAAACTCACACCGTTTCTGCGACTTATCAAGATTATACTTTTAATCGGTACGAGTTTAAAATTCGAAAAGGAGAAGTTATTTCTTTTTCTCTCCTTCTTATCAAACCAGTGGGAGAATGCACACTTTACGGAACTAACCCTCAGAAAGAGGTGAGTTCTTTTACAGCCCAGCCCGTTCTGGGTAAGAAGCAAGTGTTACTCGGTTGGGAAAAACCTTGCTCCGAAGTGATTGGATACACAATTGAGAAACTACAAGGGACAGAAGTAATCGACACAATCAAAGTTTCACCCGCTGAGATAACTTATTTAGACACCGAAGTTGAATGGCAAGAAACGTACACTTACCGCATCATTGCAAATTACGATGGATTGCAGTCAGAATCTCCTGCAGAACAAGAGATAATTTTAGGTGATGAACCTTGTGAAGGTAAATATCATCCGCTGCCAGTAGGATGGGAAACTTTCTGTTTCGGGGAAGGAGCTGATACTCGAAAAGTAATCTGGACCTGTGATGATCAAAATAAACTTGTTCCTGCTTCTGATTGTGCTGAACTAGATGGACAGACTGTTTCAGGAATAACTCAAGATTATTATTGTGCCAAAGTTTCTGAAACGGAAGCTTCTTGTAAGGATTCTGGATCTTGCGACTTGTTCTCTGATCCCTTCGGACTCTATTCTTCAAAGCTATCTTGTTATTTCGGTCAAGGAGAATCGGGTGATATCACCCAAGAAAAACCACGAAATTATTGTTATTATGAGAAAACTAATTCGATCGTAGACAGCTGTAAAAGCTGTGCTAAAGTGTCTAGTTGTTTTGATTTTTCTAGTCAAGAGGCGTGCTTGTACAACAATTGTTTAAGTCATAATTGCTCGTGGATTTCCGGAGCAGCGAACGATTTAATGGTAGATTATGGTTTAATTCTGCCTCAATTAGTTACATCAGAAACGGGGGCAGGTTATTGTGTTGATCCTAATTATCAAAAAGATGATCGTTGCTACTTGTGCAGTTCTTCTTCTACTTTATTTGAGAACTACTACTGTACTGCCCAAGTATGTTCTGGTTTAGGGAACTGTTTCTCCGCAGACAAACTTAGTCGCTGTCAGTCTTGTGGTGATGCCCCGACTAAAGAAGCCAACTGTTACACTTATAACACTGAAGCAGAATGCACGGGTGGCCAAGCTATCATTAGCGACGAGCAAGGGAGATTAACCCTTTCAGAAGATCGTTGCGGATGGGGTCGCTGCGTGTGGAAAGGAGAATCGGGGGGAATAGGAACTTGCGTTAAAGATAGCGACGTTGATGGAGAAGAGGACTGTTTGAGTTTTGCCGATGCCGGACAGAGTTCTGCCTGTAAGATTGATAATCTGCCGCCCCAGACAAAATTACTTAACCCCGGAATAAATCGTATCTCTATCCCTTACTCTAATGTAACTTTTACTGCTCAAGATCTTCATGTCGGCAAGAATGCTAATCCTCAACAAAATAATGCTTTAAGCAAGCTGTACTACTGTTTAACTCCTGCTGATCCTAACACCCCCGACACTTGTTTGCAGAATGTTGAAGTTAACAATTTTGATCAAGCGAGTTATCCTGGAAAATTATCTTCTGAAACCATAACTTTAGATTTACTTAAAGCTACTTCTCTTATTCACGCTTTGATTAATGGTAAAACTTACAAACTAAAATATTATTCCACGGATAAGTATTTTAATAGAGAACAACTTCAAGAAACTTTCGTCTACATCGATAATGTCCCCCCTGAATATTCCATAAATTACGAAAACACCACTACTGGTGACTTAACTTCCTTAACAATATACTTAGAAGGGCCAAACGAGCCCATGGCTTGTAATTTTACATTAACTCCCATTTTTCCAATGGGAACTATTCAAAATAAGTTTGTTCCTCTCGAAAGTCAAGATAAGAAAGTAACTTTTGATTCTTTACCCGGAATCATGTACTCCCTGAGCGTTTCTTGTACAGATGCCTTAGGGAATGCTCAAACTAAAGGAATGAATCTTACTTTCGATAAGCAACAAGAGATAGATCTGGTTTATCCAACGTTGGGGCAAACTATAGCTAAGTCTTCTATTCCCTTCCAAGTAAGAACCTTAGTCGGAGCAACTTGTTCTCTTTATCATAATAATGAGAAAGTAGCTGATTTCAAGACAGATGAGGTGGGCAAGGAACATCAAACCGAAGCTATTCCTAATTTCATCGAGAAAGAATATTTTAATGAATATAAAGTGGTATGTAAAGAATTGCTTACCGACAAATCGGTGGAAGACTATTTCCACTTCAGTGTAGATTTCACTGCTCCTTCAACTTCTATTTCTTTAAGAGAGGGGCAAAGGATAGAAACTCCTTCCGGATATGGGTGGGAACTTTATTTTGTTCATGGAGCAGAAATAACTTTAGAATGTACTTCGCAAGGGTTTAGTTGTGCTCAGACTCGGTATTGTTTAGGAGAGGGATGCGAGTTAGTTGGCAGTCCAGATTATGTTGATTATCAAACACCATTCTCTCTTAATCAGAGCAGTAAAGTTTGCTACTATTCTATCGATTCTGCCGGGAACGAAGATTTCCAATCTTTGTGCGGCCAAGTTATTATTAATGGATATGGAATAACTTTAGAGTTACCTAAACCCTATTATTACCACGGAGAAATATGGGGCTTTAGTGTTAAACCAACTTTTGATTGGCAGATCTATACAAAAGTGCCTACCACTCAGTGCGGGTTCGATTTTAATTCAGGATTCCGTTACGACCTTCTCCCCGAACATAAATTACGTTTGATAAACGAGGACCATAAATACTTGTTCTCTAATTTCCCAGAAAGCGTTTTCTCTACTTATCCTAATGAAGGGGGAGTTAAAACAGCGTACGTGGTGTGCAATAATTCCGAAGGAGAGCTTGGTCCTGAACAGAAGATGAATTTAGAGTATGATCCTAGTGCACCTCAAATTTTAGAAAATACTGCTAATCCTAATCCCATTTATGAAGAACTCTTCACTACTCTTTCTACCACCACGGATGATAAAACTTTCTGTCATTTCAGCGACAATTCTAATGGCGAGGGCAGTCGTGAATATTTAACTATGCGTTATTCTTTTCCGGGAGAAGAAACCCAGGAGTTAGAGACTAACCATTATGCTAACTTTAGTATTATTGACGTGGGAGATACAGGAAAGAGAGATTATCAACTGTTAGTGCAGTGCATGAACGGTCCCGGGTCAATGTCCGATCTTTCCGAGTTGAATTTATTAGTGGATTACACTTCAGTCGGATTTATCTATGCAAGTTCCCTTTCTCCTCGTGGATATCTTTCCAATAGAAGTGTGGATTTAAGTTTGAGCACCAGTAAAACAGCTAGCTGTGTTTTCCGAGACGGAAATGCTCAAAGCTTGGAGTATACTTCCTTTTCTACCTCAAATAATAAGGACCACTACTTCCATTTAGATGACTTAAATGATGGTTACTATAAATATCCGGTCCAGTGCGTAATGGGGGATCATCAAGCGGAAGCGGCTATAGATTTTATGGTAGATACCACCTCTCCGGTTATTACGGGAGTGGAAGACGGCAATTATAGTTGTGGTAGTGACCTTATTCAAGTAATGGTGTACTCCTCAGAAGCCAACCTTAGCAGGTATTACTATGAAGTTTATGACCTGGGTGAAGATAAAGACGTTTTGAACAACATTGCTAGTGTTAATCTTTCTCTTCTGAATCGCAGTAGCACCCAATCTTTAAATGATCAAATTTCTGCTCAGATTAAGAAGTATAACGCTAGTGTCGGTTCCACCACCAAGATTTTAATTTACAATAATTCCGTTCCTCCAACTTTACCTTTAATGATAAATACCTCTTCTCTGAATCTTACCCATCGATATAGTGTCAAAGTAAAAGCGGAAGATGTTGCCGGTAATTGGGGAGAATTTAAAGAGAGTAACGGCGTGTCCATTGTTGATACTAATTTCTCTATTTGTCAGGTGGATACTACTTCTCCTAAAGTGAGCATAGTGATGAACGACTCTTGCTCCTTGGCCCTGCCTTTGGTTGAACTTCGTTGCGAAGATGATACTGGATGCAAGAACTTTAAGTATGGAATAAGTTTAGAAGCTAACAGCTGTTCCGTTAACCAAACTTATAATGGAAATAAAATATCCCTAAAACAAAAAAGCTGGCTTTGTTATTCCGTCTTCGATAATACGCAGAATAATAATTCTGGAAAAGAGTTAATTGATATTAAAGATGGTGATGGAGATGGGGTGATCGATCGTTGTGATAATTGTAGCGGGACTGGTGCAAATAAAGTAGTTGATCTTAAAGGGTGTTCTAGCCAAGATTTGTTAGATAAAGCTAACGCTAACGCTTCTACAACTGATAGTGATAAAGACGGGTTACCCGATAATTGGGAAAAGAAGCACAATCAGGAATCGTGCCTCTTCGATTATCTCCTCTTTGATTCCGACGGTAATGGAGTAAGCGATTCTAAAGAAGATTATGATGACGATGGATATACTAATCATCAGGAGTATGTTTACAACACTGATCCTTGTTCTGCAGCTGATGTTCCTCCCATTCCTTTATCCGGATTGGAAGTTCCCTCAAAAGGAATAACTAATCTCACTCTGAATAAGACCACTGCTCCCTCAAATTTGCTCGGGGAAGTTCCCTCAACATCAGGAGGATCCTTATTATCCTGGATTATTTTAATCGTAGGACTGCTCTTAGTGTTAGGTGGAAGTGGGTACCTTGTTTATTATTATAAATATTCTCCAGGTAGAGTTCTTGGCGCTCGTCCTTCTAGTGAGGCAACTTACTATCCTTCCGAAAGTACCGGTGCTCCAGTAGAAGTGGGATGGGGAAGTAAACTATTACGGTTCAAAAAATCAAGTGAGGAGAAGACTAAGCAACGGACTAGAGAGAACATTTTTAGTGAATTTACATCTAAATCTGTGCAAATACCTCATGTGGATCCGCTTCTTAGCGTCAAGGGAGCTCCCGAATTGAAGTTGCAACAAGTGGCAGAAAAGTATGTTGAACATAAAGAAGAGATTCATCCTGGCCTTAAGCCTCAAGAGAAAACTCTTTTTGCTAAGTTGGAAAGTCTAGTGCAGAAAGATAAACCGATCTCGGAGCAATTGGGCAAAGAAGAAGCTAAAGATCTTTTCAATAAACTAAAAAATCTTAGTCAGAAAAGAAAAGGAAAATAAAAATAAACAATATCGTTAAAATAATTATAATCCAAATCATGGCTAACACAAAAGGGGTGGGGATAGGACAAGTGTTTATCTTTATCATGGCCGGGATAGCCTTTGCCCTTATCCTGATTTTCGGGTATAAAGCTATTAGTAGTTTCATTTCTAGCGGGGAAGGCGTACAATTGGTTCAGTTTAAAACGGATTTGGAAAGTTCTATCAAAAGCATTTATACTGAATATGGTTCGGTAAGGATTAACACCTATCGCCCTTCTAGTGACTTTCAACAGGTTTGTTTGGTAGATTTGGACTATCCGGCTACGGATAAGCAGATTGAAGATCTTAAAAAAATAAATTTGGCTGCAGGACTGGCGTTAGAAGATGCGCGAAAGGCACAACTGGACCCCACACGCAAAAGTGGTTATGATAGTGTTGATGAAAATGTGTTCTTGGCCCCCCTGCAAGAAGGATTAGCTAAAATTAAGGTTTATCGCTTGAGTCTGGCTTACGAAAATGATCCAGAAACTGCTGTTCCTTACATTTGTTTAACCATCAAAGAAGGATCGTTCTCCTTAATCCTGGAAGGTAAAGGGGACCACACTAAGATCTATCCTAAACTTAAATAGGGGCAGCAGGTAATGATCAGAAGTAAAAAAGCTCAAGTGGAAGTTACTTTTAATTGGGTTTACATACTTATTGCCGGAGCAGTAATTCTTCTTTTCTTTGCCGGAATCATTGTAAAACAAAAAGTGGCTTCTGAAGAGTCTCTTGACCAAGAAGTTATTCGGATTATGGAAAATATCTTCACCGCAGCTCAAGTATCAGAAAACACTAAGACTACTATCGATATTAGTGGATTGAGAGATTATACTCTTTACTTTAGTTGTGAAGAAGGGGTGAGCAAGTATGGCCTCTCTGGAAAGAGTCTCCCTGTAGAAGATTCCATCAATCCAATTTTTGCACCTAACGAAATAAAGGCTACTCAGTTGCTTACCTGGAGTGTTCCGTATAAACTTCCCTTTAAAGTGATCGACTTCTTGTTTGTTACTTCCACTACGAACAAATATGTTTTGTGGGGAAATAACGAGATTTCTGCAGGATTTATTCATTCCGTTTCCAATGTTAGTGCTGCGAATGATAAAAGCAAGATAAACTTTAATGTAGTTCAAGTACAGGACTTAGCGGAGATTCAACCTGCACAAAATGTCCAAATAAGAATTATTGATGGAGAAGGCAGAATCAAGGAGGGAGATCCAATTCTTCCTCTCCTGATGGAACGCATGAAAAATATTCCTGATAAGAGTCTTACTGCCGTTTCTTTTCAGGGGGGTGGATCAAGCCGAATAGCAAATTTCTTTGTCAAGGAAAAGGAGGTATGGAAAAAATTAAACAAAGAACCGATCAGAATAGTTTCTTTAGGAGGAGATAATGACGCTGCTCTCTATGGAGCAATCTTTTCTGGTGACGATCAGATTTACATATGTAATATGAAAAAATCTTTTACTCGGTTAGGATATCTTAACGAAGTTTATGGGGGAGAAGAACTTACAGCAGGAAAAGAGGGAGGAAAATTAAGGGAGATGGTTGCTTACTATAAGAACCGTCCCGAACTGACCTTAACTAGCGAATGTTTAAATTATATTACTCTTAATCCGCAAGATAACCTGCAAACTTCATTACAAAGTCATCAGAATAAAGTGGCGGAATGTTTAACTCGTTTCACCGCTAAGGAATTGCCTCCGGAATGTATCGGCTTGGTAGATTCAGCATTGAAAGTTAAAACAGCTAACGATAATCTGGCGGAAAGAGGAGATTGTATCACTCTATACTAAAATAAATTTAGTAATAATCAGATCACATTAAAAGTCATATTCCAATAAAAATTAACAACACAAAATGAGACTGAGAAATAAAAAAGGACAGTTGCACCTTACCGAAACCATCGCCGTATTATTTATCTTCTTTGTTTTAATAGTTTTTGGGTTGATTTTCTATTTCAAATATCAACAGTATTCTCTGAAAGAGGAGCAAGAACAGTTAGTTATTTCTAATGCTATTCGTACTACTTCTAAAGTGTTGTTCCTTCCTGAACTCCAGTGTAGTAAGGGCGCGGCTGAACCGGAAGATAATTGTATTGACCTGATGAAAGTACGTCATGTAGCCGAAGTGTTTGATCGGCACCTTACAGACTATTATTATCCTATTTTTGGATACTCTAAAATCGTGATCAATCAGATTTATCCCGAACAGAAAGAATGGGTTATTTACGATCATCCTAAACCTATTTACGCTAACGAAACCATCATTCCTTTAGAATCAACTTATTTTACTCTTACTCTTAAAGATGAATCTTT
>Ga0172371_10009853_pt1 | contig 13054 bp, 6 predicted proteins | sample Lak12m_FD_114543 | JGI IMG/M metagenome (GOLD analysis project Ga0172371, IMG submission 114543) | Freshwater microbial communities from Kabuno Bay, South-Kivu, Congo - kab_022012_12m | ecosystem: Environmental > Aquatic > Freshwater > Lake | place: Democratic Republic of the Congo: South-Kivu... | reverse complement strand
GCTCGGAGGCGGGACTCTGTCCGGCGGACCGCTGTCGCAGGTGGTCCAGGCCTCACTAGCTGAATCTCCCGGGTCGACGCCGAAGGAACTGCCGGTGGCACTGGCCGACGGCAAGACGGTGCTCGCGCGGGCGGCGCGGGTGCGTTCGGGTGTGATGCTTACGCTTGAAGACATCTCGGCAGTCGAATACCTCCAGCGGGTAAAGGCGTGGGCACCGGTGGCGCAGAAGCTGGCGCATGGAATCAAGAACCCGCTGGGCACGATTATGGGAGCGGTGGAGCAGATTGAGAGCGAGATGGCCAGGAGGCAGACGAAGTCAGAAGGCAGAAGTCAGAATGCAGAAGGCAGAAGTGAGGACGAGGGGAAGGCGGACGCGAAGGTTAGTAAGTACGTCGGGTATGTGAAGGACGAGGTCACAAGGCTGAAGAAGATGACGGATGCCTTCATGCGGTTCACGAAGCTGAATCCACCTGCGCTACAGCCGAGGAATGTGAACGAGCTCGCGCGCAAGGTCGTCGCGAAGTACGAGGGCGCGTTTGCCAAAGGTGTATCACTGGAGCTACGTCTGGACGAAGGGCTGCCTCTGGTGGCTTTGGATGAGGAAGGGATGGCGAACGTGCTGGACGTCGTGATTGAGAACGCGATAGAGGCGATGACGGCGGAAGTAGACAGTAGACAGAATACAGGAGATAGGGTTCTGAGGATACGGACGGCTTGGCAGGGAAGACGAAGTCAGAGGCCAGATGCTAGACGCGAGAAGTCAGAAGTGCAGGCGGGGACAATTCCGAGTCCCGGCTCCGAGCCAAACACCGAGCTTGGCGGACTTGGCGGTCTTGGCGGTTCGCAAGTTCGGATCGAGGTCGAGGATACGGGCGCGGGAATACCGGAGAAGTACAAGGACAAGGTCTTTGAGCCATACTTCACCTACGGGAAGCAAGATGGGACCGGCCTTGGCCTGGCGCTGGCGAAGAAGATTGTGGAGGACCACAAAGGGCGGATGGAGATTCACAGTAGAGAAGGAGAAGGAACAACTGTGGCGATCATCCTACCGAGCAGCAGGTGAAGATGTAGGATATCAGATGTGGAGAAGGAGAAGGACCGACCGAAGTCAGAAGCCAGAAGCCAGAATGCAGAAGGCAGAAGTCGCGGGCAGTGCGAGAGACCCTTCGGCTCGCTGCGCTCGTGTGGCTGCGCCACCGTGGGAACGAGCAGGGTGACATTTCGTGTCATCTGCGGGCTGCTTTGTTTCGACCTTGGTGACTTGGTGTCTTGGTGGTGAGAACTCGGCCGGCCTGGCGGCCGTTGAATGAGGAGGATCGATGACCGATAGGGTGCTTGTTGTGGATGACGAAGCGCGGCATAGGGACATCATGGCGGACATTCTGTCCGAGGCGGGGACGGAAGTGCTGCAGGCGGGCGAGGGCGAGGAGGCGATACGGCTGGCCGGGGAGAATGAGCTGAATCTCGTACTGCTCGACCTGAAGCTGCCCGACATGGACGGAATCCAAGTTCTGGAGGCGATACTCAAGAGGAAGCCGTCGCTACCGGTCGTGATGATTTCCGGGCAGGGCTCGATTCAAGACGCAGTCAGGGCGACCAAGCTCGGCGCATATGACTTCCTGGAGAAGCCGGCAGAGCGCGAGAAGATTCTGCTGGCCGCGCGGAACGCGTTGGAGCGCGACCGGCTGCGTCGGGAGCTGGCCGGGCTGCGCGAGGAGTCGCTGCGCCGCTACCAGATGGTCGGGTCGAGCCCGGCGATGCTGGAGATATTCCAGAAGATAGACGAGATAGCGCCAACTCGCGCACCGGTGCTTGTCACCGGTGAGAGCGGCGGAGGCAAGGAGCTTGTCGCGCGAGCCATCCACGCGAAGAGCGATCGCAGCGCCAGGGCTTTCGTGAAGCTCAACTGCGCGGCCATCCCCGAGACGCTCATCGAGAGCGAGCTGTTCGGCTATGAGAAAGGCGCGTTCACCGGAGCGTTGACCCAGAAGAAGGGGAAGCTGGAGACAGCCGACGGCGGCACGCTGCTCTTGGACGAGGTCGGCGACCTTTCGCTTTCCAGCCAGGCCAAATTGCTGCGCTTCCTGCAGGAGAATGAGTTCGAACGCCTGGGCGCAACGACCACGATGCACGTGGATGTGAGGGTCGTTTCAGCCACCAACAAGAACCTGCGGCAGGAGATAGACGAGAAGCGGTTCCGTGAGGACCTGTACTTCCGCCTGAATGTCATTCACATCCACGTCCCGCCGCTGCGCGAGCGGAAAGACGATATTCCGTCGCTAGCCGACCATTTCCTCGGGCAGCAGTGCGAGGAGAACGGGGTGCCCAAGAAGCAACTCACGCCGGAGGCGGTCGAGTTCCTGAAGAACGCGGATTGGGTGCACAACAATGCCCGCGAGCTTGAGAACCTGATGAAGCGGGCCGCGATACTCGTGAAGGCTCAGGACATCACGCCCCGTGACCTGGTGCCATTGATGGAGCCGGCGATGGGACTTGGGACACGATCCCAATTCCCCGGTGGAATTGGGTCATGTCCCGCGTCATTGCGCGAGGCGCGGGATGAGTTCGAGCGGGAGTTCATTAGAGGAGCGCTGGCCCGCAACAACTGGGACAAGACAAGAACCGCAGAACAACTTGGCATCGAACGGACACACCTGCACCGGAAGCTGAAAGACCTGGGCATCACCGAATAGCCACGCCTGACGAGGGGGCGTTCGAAGGTTGTTCTCAGCGGTCGGCGATGAGGAGGACGCGCCGTCGCTGGCGTGGAAGTACGTGCTCTGCTTGCAGCGAGCGGGCGCGGGACTAGAATAGCGCCGTGAGCGTCAGCAGTGCTCGGCCGAGGCATGTGAGCCTGCGCGAGATCGCGCGGACCTTCGCCAAGATAGGGACCATCGGCTTCGGCGGCGGGGTCGGGATGCTCGCGCTCATCCGGCAGGAAGTGGTGGAGAAGCGGCGCTGGGTTGACGACCAGCAGTTGAGCGTGGCTGTCGCGATGGGGCAGATGCTGCCCGGGCCGTTTGTTTCCAACTATGCCGAGTACGTTGGCTACGAGTTGCGCTGCCTGCGCGGGATGGTGACTGCGCACGTCGCCCTGATGCTGCCCTGCTTCGTCCTGATGCTTTTGCTGAGCGTGCTCTACTTTCGTTTCGGGAGCATCCCGCTGGTGGCGAGGCTGTTCGCGGGCGTGCAGCCGGTCGTGGTCGGCATCCTGGCGTGGGCCACGTGGTCAATCGGCCGAGCAAACATCAGGGGGTGGAGGTCGGTCGTCATCGGCGTAATCGCTGCAGCCGCGCTGTTTCTCAGAGTTGATGTCCTCTTGGTGGTTGTCGGCTGCGGCGTTCTTGGGGTCGTCCTGTCCGGGGCGTGGCGAGGATTGCCGCCGCCGGGAGGCGCCGGGTTGATGGGTGCCGGATACCTGCTGCCGGCAGTGTTCTTTGCGGCACCGGCCGGCCGGTCAGTCTGGCACAGGGCAGGGGAGCTTGCTCTCGTTTTCCTGAAGATCGGCGCGGCGACGTTCGGCGGCGGGTTCGCGGCGATTCCCTTTCTGCAGCATGAAGTCGTGGACGTCCGGCACTGGCTCACGATGCAGGAGTTCATCGACGGCGTGGCGCTGGGACAGGTGACGCCAGGCCCGGTGGCGATTACCGGTGCCTTCGTCGGCTTCAAGGTGCTCGGACTGGCAGGGGCAATAATCGCCTATCTCGGGACGTTCCTGCCGTCCTTCCTGATGCTTCTGGGCTTGATACACGTCTACCGCCGTGTACAATACAACCGCGTGGTAAAAGGATTTCTGTCCGGCGTCATGCCGGCAGTGACCGGAATGATTCTTACCGCGACCGTTTTCATCGGCCGAACCGCTGTCGGCGGACCCGTGCCGGCAGTGGTCGCGGCGCTCACGCTTTGCCTGCTGCTGAGGTACCGGCTGGAGCCGGTGTGGCTGATACTGGGCGGAGCAGTCGTAGGGCTGTTTACCTAGGACCGGGCGAAGTGAGAAGCCAGAAGGCAGAAGTCGGAAGTGCGGCCCGGCACTTGGTTTGACTTAGGAGGAACGTGACATAACATCTCTGTGGTATGACTAACATCGCCCACCTTGCCCGTTCGGGTTTCATTTCCCTTACCGCAATCATCCTGACAGCGCCGGCGTTCGGTCAGAGCAGCGCCCCAGTCGCCCAGCGACCGTTGAATGCCGTGACGAGCGCGCCGGCGGCTCGGAATCCGGTCGGACAAACCACATCCGACCGGGCGCCTGGTTTCGGGACAGGAGATGCACTCCATGTGCTGAGTTCGAGTGCCCGCGGTGTTGTGCTGGAACTCGAGCCCGATAGCTTCGGTACGCTGAGCACCGATGAGGGCATCGCGGTAACGGCCGCCGGCTGTGAGCGGCTGGCTGAGCCGGGTGAACCGGACCTGCCCAGTTGCGTGTTCCTGGTCGGCGTGCCCCAGAACGGCAAGGTGAGGCTCGACGTCGCGGTTGAGGGTACTGAGACATCGACGGGCATGCGCGTCCGGCCGGCGGCGGCGTTCGGGGATAGCGTGCCGCGAACCGAGTACAGCGCGCTTTCGGGAAGCGGTCTGTGGCCGCCGGCCCCGGCCGAGGTACTCGGCATCGAGACGCTGCGCGGAGTTCGGGTGGCTCGGGTCCGGGTCAGCCCGGCCCAGTACGAGGCCGCGACGCGGACGCTCCGGCTGCACCAAAAGGTGCGGGTTTCGCTGGCGTTCGACCGGCCGGCGGTCGAAGTTGGCCGGACCGATGCCCTGGACGACGCCATCGCGCCCATGCTCGTGAACGGCACCGATGCCATCCGCTGGAAGCTCGACCTGCCGCTGCCGGACTCGGTCAACTTCTTTGAACGCTCGAACGTCTGGTGCCGCATAAAGACTGAAAGCACCGGCGTGTACCGCGTTACGGCGGCCGACCTCAGGGCGGCCGGGTTCAGCCCGGAGTCGATCGCGCCCGGAACGATGAAGCTCTACTCAATCGGCCCGTACACGATGAACGGCCCGTACCCGGATACGATGGTCCAGGTGCCGGTGTACGTGAAGGAGAACGGCGACGCGAAGTTCGACAAGGGCGAGTACCTCGCGTTCTATGCCGAGTCGCCTTCGTACTGGCAGGTGAGCGATTCGCTCCGGTTGACGAACGACTCGGTCTGGCGGACGAACGTTCTCACCGACTATGGCTGCTTCTGGCTGACCTGGGGCGGCGAGAACGGCCGGCGGATGGATTCGGTGTCCGGCGCCGGGGCGACGAACCCGCGACCCGATGCGTACGCGCACAGGCGGCTGGAGCCGGACAGCCTGTGTCCGGCGCGGTCGGGCCTGCTCTGGTTGTGGCGGGACATCGTCAAAATCGAAGGCATGGACGAGACCGACGTCGTGGCATTCAAGCTGCCGCAGCGCGACACATTGCGCCGAATCAGCGGCCGGTTCTACGGCCGAACCGACGCCGCGAACGGCACCCGCTACGCCCACGCGCGAATCTACCTGAACGGCTCAATTGTTGACTCGTTGCGGATACCCGAGGCAGCGTCACTACCGTACAATCGTCTTGACTTCCTCTTCGACAGGCTGCCGGGTGAAGCGGTTGCCCGCCCGGGAAAGACGGACAGTTTGGCAATTGAGCTATATGGCGACGAGGCGATGGACGTGCTCCTCGATTATCTGGAGGCGGAGTACGCGGAGAAGCTCATCGTGAGTGGGTCCGAGCCCCAGCTTGAATTCCTTGCCGAAGAGGGAAACGGCGCCGAGTTCGGTATCGAGGGCGCGAGCGGCGACGTGCTGATTCTGGATGTCACTAATCCCTACAGCCCGGTCCGGATTACCCAGACCGACGTCGTGAGCGGTCGCCGCAACCTGCGGTTGAGCGCGGCCGGGTTCAGGCGGCTGCGGTGCGCGCTTGCATCCGGCCTCCTCGCGCCAAAGGAGGTCGCGCGCCGGAGCCCGGGCAGACTGCGCAGCGCGGCCGCGACCGGCGACTACTTTGTTGTGTGCCCGGATGAGTTCTTTCACGCCGCCGAGTTGTTTGCCCGGTATCGCGAGGGCAATGTCCGGGGCATTACGAACGCGCACGTCCAGGTGGCGAAGCTCTCCGAAGTCTACGATGACTATGCCTTCGGCGTTGAAGAGCCGGGCGCGATCAAGCGGCTGCTGCAGGCGAAGCGGCCGGCGTACGTGCTGCTTGCGGGCGACGGCACCTACGACTATCGGAACATACTTCAGTTGCGCACGAGCCCGGTGCTGCCGCCCTACGAACTGGGCTACGACATCGACCCTGAGGTGTATGGTTCCATCGCGATGGCGCTCGATGCATGGTATGCCGACCTCGACGGCGACGGCGTGACTCCGGACCTGATTCTCGGCCGGTCGACGGTCAGGAGCGCGACGGAATTCCGCCAGTTGCTCGACCGGGTGAAGAAGTACGAGACGCAGCCCCTGGGATACTGGGCGAAGCGGTATCTGCTGCTCGCCGACGACGAGATCCTTGGCAGCTTTGACCGGAGAGACGGCATCCCCGATCACATCCCGAACTGCGAGGAAGAGGCCCGAATCGCGGCCGGCCTGCTCGATCCGGTCAAGGTGTACCTGACCGAATATCCCCTGACCGGTACCAGTCTCAAGGCCCAGGCCAGCGCCGAGTTCATCCATCAACTCAACCTCGGGGCGGTGCTGTTCTGTTTCTTCGGCCACGGCGCCGGGTTCCAGCTCTGCCACGAGCAGATACTGCATATCACCAACACGGTGCCGAGCGTGAACAATGGTACGCGCAGCCCGATGGCATTCTACGGTTCGTGCGGAGTCGGCCGGTTCGAGGACACGCGCTACGAGGCGATTGCCGAGGAACTGGTGCGCAAAGAGGGCGGGACAATTGCCGGCGTCGCTGCGACCAAGGCGACCAACTCCGGCGGAAACGCGGGGGTGGCCCGGACGATGTTCGGGCGGGTGATGGCCCAGCCTGATGACCCGGTTGGCCCGGCATTCCTCGAAGGCTTCCTGCAGTACGGCAGGCCGCCCATATACTGCCTGTTCGGCGACCCGGCGACCGTACTCAGGATGCCGCACCGCGGCCCGGCCCCGGTGGTTCGACCGGATACCTTTTATCCCGGCGGCAGGAATGAGTTCGAGGCCACCGACAGCGTCCTCGCCAAAGGGTCGTATGAGGTGTCGGCCCATGAAGCGGTGTGGCATCGCGAATACCACTCAGATTACACGCCGCCTCCGCAAGGTCCGGGCGGGTCGTTCACGGCGAACTACGAACTCCCGGGGTATGAAATCCACCACGGCGCGGGTAAGTTCGATTCGAGCCGGATCCGCGGGTCGTTCGTCGTCCCGAGGATTCCGTACCCGGAGACGACCGAAGTCGCCAACGGCAGCTACGTCCGTCTTCCTAACACCTGTCGCGTCAGTCTGCTCAGCCTTGACGGCGTGCCGGCCCTTTCCTACGAGCGTGACTCGATTGCGCTCGACACCCAGATGGTCTCGACCTCGGATAACGAGCCGCCGCTCGTCAGCCTTTATGCCGACGGCATTCCGCTCGTGCCCGGCGAGACGACACTGGTCCCCGGCAGCTTCAGCCTGGTGGGGCGGCTGAGCGACTCGGCGGGCATTTTCCTCGTGTCGAGTACGGACCCGTCGATTCAGGACGTGGTGCTGAGCCTGAGGATGTCCGGCGCGACCACGCCGCTTACCGACTTCTTCCGCTACTACGATAACTCGACCGTTGCCGGGCAGTTTGCGTATCCGCTGGCGCTGAGGGACAACTTCAGCGATTCGATCACGGTGGTCGCCGCGGACAACATGGTCGACCCAACCAATCCCGGCCGCCATCGCACGCGAGTCACCGTAATGCTCGCCACCGCGAAAGACACCGCTGCGGTCAAGCTTACCGATTGCCTGGTCTATCCCAGTCCTACGACCGGGCCCGCTCGGTTCACGTTCAGGCTGACTCGTGCCGCCACGGTTTCGGTCAGGGTATTCACGATTGCCGGGCGGCTGGTGCGAGTGCTGCCGCCGGTCGCGTGCGGGTTTGACTACAACCAGATCGAGTGGGACGGCCGTGACAAGGACGGCCAGATACTCGCCAATGGGGTTTACCTGTACAAACTCGACGCTCAGGCAATCGGGTCCTCGTCGGTCGACCGCCGCTCGGCATCGTTCCGGGACAAGTTCATCGTCTACCGGTAGAAGTCCAGGCGGCGAGTCCACAAGCGATGGGGGGCGTGCGCCGCTCGGGCCGACCCGGTCGGGGCGTCAGGGCCGGTTTTCTGAATACCTCGTTCCACCTTTCTTGACTCAGGGGCTCATCCGGCTAGACTGAAGTCCTTGGAACGGCTCCAGGTTCTGGTTGCCCTGAAGCGTCGCAACAGGTTTTTGAACCTGTCCGTTCCTGCTTACGCCATCTACCTTGGAATCGCCGGGGTGGTGGCGCTTCTTGTTTGCGGGTCGTTGCTCGGTTCCTTCGCGGTGTCACGCCTGACCGACAACGGCCGGGTCGGCCGGCTATCCCGGGAGAACACGAATCTGAAGGCGCAGGTTGCCGCCTACGCCGCGGCGATGGACACGTTCCGCCAGTTCATGGCCAGGACCGAGCAGATGGATAATAAGCTGCGGGCGTCCATCAGTCTGCCGCTCATCCCGGGCGACATCCGGCTGATGGGCATCGGCGGCAATCAGCCACCCAGCCAGGAGCCGCGGGTCGATGCCATGCTCCGGCGCGTGCGGTTCGAGCAGCAGTCGCTGGCCGAGATTCAGTCCGCGCTCAACGACCAGGAGTCGCGACTCCAGAACGTTCCTTCAATCTGGCCGGTGCAGGGCTGGGTTGCGTCGGGCTACGGGCGCCGGCCGGACCCGTTTACCGGGGCGCGCGTCATGCATCCCGGTCTGGATATCGTCGCGCCAACCGGTACGCCGGTCGAAGCGACCGGGGCCGGGCGCGTGGTCTACGCGGGCTGGAAGGCCGGCTGGGGTCGGTGCGTCGAGATTGACCACGGCGGCGGCATCCGGACATTCTACGGGCACTGCCGGTCGCTCAGTGTGAGCGACGGACAGAAGGTGTCCCGGGGCGATGTCATCGCCACGGTTGGCAGTTCCGGCCGTTCGACCGGAACCCACCTGCACTACGGTGTACTTCTGGGCGGCAACTGGGTGGATCCGAATAACTACGTTCTCACCCAGCTCAGCGCCAACTAAGACCTACTTCCGCAACAATACAACCGGCAGTCTCTCGGCGCGGGTGGTGCCGCTGGTGCGGTACTCCACGCAGACTGCGTAGATACCGGTCGCCGCCCGGCCCCCGGACGAACTGAGACCGGTCCAGCAAACGGTGCCGCGCTCCCCGGGCGGGCGTCCGGAGAAGAGCGTTGCCACCTTCCTCCCGCCGAGGTCGAAGACCATCACATTCAGCGTCCCCTTCGCCTCGGGCAGCCGGTAGACAATCGCAAGGCTGTCCTCGAAGCCGTCGCCGTCGGGACTGAAACTGGAGAGGCTCAGGTCGAAAAGTCGCTGTGCCCCGTTGGGCGTGACGGTCAGCCGCAGGAAGTTGTTGGTCGTGTCGGCGTCGGGACCAAGGAGCCGGGCGCAGAGGTCGGACGTCACGGCGGGACATACGAGGCTCGCCTGCAAGGTCGTGTCCTGCCCCGGCGAGAGCGGCGGACCGGACAGGGCGGTGTCGCTTTCACCGCCGTCGGGCTGCGCGTTCCCATTGCGGTCGAGGAAGAGCGAGACGCTCCAGTCGTCCGCCGGCGTGTAGCCGGTGTTGGATACACGGACACAGGCGACGAGGGGCTCGCCCGGTTTCGTCGTTGTGGAATCGGTCAGGGCGATGCCGGTCAGGGCGAGGTCGAGGTAACTCGTGCTGCTGTTGGCGGCGCCGGGAGTACAACCGGCGGTGTCGAGACAGGCAATCCAGTTGCCGACTGAGTCGGGCGCGGCCAGGTCGATTCGCTCCCACGAAATGCCGTCGCCCACGTCGCAGGGAATCGAGTCGGCGGTATCCGACGGAGTGCCGAAGGTGCTCGTGTCGCCATCGACGGAGCAGAGAACGACCGGGTCGTTCGTCGTAAGTCCGTCGCCGATGGTCGTATTTTTCACGGTCAGTATCAGCGTGCCCGATGCGGCGCGGTACGGCTGCTCATAGCCGCCGAGCGCAGCCGTGTCGGTGTACTCCGGGTCGAGCACGAGGGCGTAGCATTGCGGGTCGAGTTGGGTTGTACCGAGGCGGAGGGATCCGCTATTCAGGATGGAGGAATCGGTCCACGCTTGGAGCGTATCGAGCGCGTCGCCATCATCAATGGTCCAGTGGAGGAGGTCAACTGTCGAGTCGCTCAAGTTGTAGAGTTCGACGAACTCATTCCGGTCTTCGGGATTGTGAGGACCGGTGATACCCCTGGGATTCGCCATCACTTCGCTGATGGTAATCCGGCTGGCGCAGGTCAGGGCGAGGAGCAGGACCGTTCCCACGCCGCGAGGATATCAGTCGCAGTCAGATTGTCAACCGCCGCAGACCCGGGCGCCGTTCTAGAGCAGCGGCAGGTAGCGCTGGATTTCGTATTCGCTCACCTGCGCCTTGTACTCGTCCCACTCGAGCTTCTTGTTGCGGATGAAGCTCTCGAACATCTCGTCACCGAGAGTCGCCCGCACGAACGGGCTGGCCTCAGCTTCCAGTACCGCGCCGTAGAGGTCGGACGGCAGTGAACCGATGCCCGCGGCCTTGCGCTCTTCCGTGGTCATGCGGTAGATGTTGTCCGAGGTTGGCGGGCCGAGCTTCAGCTTGTTCGTCACGCCGTCGAGACCGGCGGCGATGAGCACCGCGAATGCGAGATAGGGGTTACAGGCCGGGTCAGGCGAGCGGTACTCGACTCGCGCCGAGTTGGGCCGCGCCTTGTCGAATGCCGGAACGCGTACGAGCGCCGAGCGATTCATCTGGGCCCACGACACGTAGACCGGCGCCTCGTAGCCGGGCACCAGCCGCTTGTAGGAGTTGACCCACTGGTTGGTGACCGCGGTCAGTTCGGAAGCGTAGCGCAGCAGGCCGGCAACGTAGTGGCGCGCCGTGTCCGATATGTTCATCGGCGAGCGGGCGTCGAAGAAGAGGTTCCGGCCGTTCTTGAAGAGCGACATGTGGACGTGCATGCCGGATCCGTTGACGCCGAACACCGGCTTGGGCATGAAACTGATGTGCACGTTGTTCTTCTGCGCGACCTGGCGGGCGACGAACCGGTAGGTGACCACGTTGTCGGCCATGGTCAGCGCATCGGTGTAGCGCAGGTCGACTTCGTGTTGGCTGGGCGAGCATTCGTGATGGCTGTATTCAACCGGCACGCCGAGCTTCTCCAGGGCATCAATCGAATCGTGGCGAACCTGTTCGGCGATGGCGGTAGGGGTGAGGTCGAAATAGCCGTTCAGGTCGAGGAACTCCGGCGACTTGTCGTTCTTGAAGTAGAACGACTCCATCTCGCAGCCGCAGTAGACGGTGTAGCCCAGCTTCTTTGCACGGTCGAGCACGCGGTGGAGCACGAAGCGCGGGTCAACGGCAACCGGCGCCCCCGCAGGCGACTGGACGTCGCAGAACATACGGCAGGCACGAGCGCCCTGCACTTCCCACGGCAGGATGGCAAAGGTCGCCGGGTCCGGTTTGGCCACCATGTCCGACTCCTCGATGCGGGCAAAGCCCTCGATCGACGACCCGTCGAAGGCCATGCCGCCCTCGAGCGCGCGCGGCAACTGCGCGATCGGGATGGTCACGCCCTTCAGGAACCCGAGGACGTCGGTGAACCAGAGCTGGGCGAACCCGATGTGGTCTTTCTTGACCAGGGCGAGGACATCACGGGCTGTGAGCGCTTTCATGCTTCCTCCTCGGAGAGGGACAAGACCCGACGCAGGACATGACCGAAACCGCCGATGTTTCGGGTCGTTTCCCAAGTCATTCGGATCGTGTCCCGAGCCTAGAAAACAATTCCGCTCCGGCTCTTCCAGCCGGAACGAAGGCCATTGTAGCGCCGCACGACTCCATGTCAAACAGGCTCCGCATCTCCGCACTTCTGCCTTCTGACATCTGGCTTCTAACTTCTGACTTCGTCCCTTCTCTACGTGCCCTCCTTGACACTCACGAGCCTTTGGCTATTCTTACACGCTCTGCGAACCGCTAACCCGACCAAATACCTGTTCGGCCTCGAGATTGCCCCGGTGACATGCGGGCGAAACAAGGCCGCAAGTAACCATTTCCCAAGGAGATAGCAACATGGCAAAAAAGAAGCCGGCCAAGAAGGCCGCAAAGAAGCCGGTCAAGAAACCGGTGAAGAAGCTCGCAAAGAAGGCGCCCAAGACGACGGCGAACTTCATGCCGACGCCGGGCAAAGTCGGTAAGGCCGCCGACCTCGCGGGCCCGGGAATCAGCACCTACGAGGCAGTCGACAAGGTTCTGCCGGTGAACTACCGGCCGATCCTCAACAACAAGGAAACCCAGCGCGCGATCTACGCCGTGAAGCGCTACATCGAGGACGGCCTCGCCGAGGCCCTGAATCTGCAGCTCGTGCAGGTGCCGCTCATCGTCGAAAAAGAGAGCGGCATGAATGACAACCTCGACCGCGACGGTTCACGCACGCCGGTCGACTTCCCGTGCGGACTCGGGATCACGCCGCGGATGAACGCACAGATCGTCCAGGCCGCCACCAAGTGGAAGAGATTCGCCCTGAAGCAGTACGGCTGCGAGGTCGGCGAAGGTATCAACACCGACATGCGCGCCGTGCGCAAGGACTATTTCCTCGACCACGACCACAGCTCGTACGTCGACCAGTGGGACTGGGAGCGCGTCATCACCGCCGAAGACAGGAACCTGGAATTCCTCAAGATGATCGTCCGGAAGATCTGGAAGGTCATCACCGGCGCCGAGGACTTCGTGCAGCAGATGTACCCGCAGCTCAAGGACCCGCGGTTCCCGAACCTGCCCAAGGACCTGCCCTTCATCCACGCCGAGGAAATCCTCGAGCGGTATCCTGACCTGCCGCGCAAGCAGCGCGAGACCCGCATCCTCAACGACTACTCGCCGGCCGTGTTC
>Ga0172371_10009852_pt1 | contig 13056 bp, 11 predicted proteins | sample Lak12m_FD_114543 | JGI IMG/M metagenome (GOLD analysis project Ga0172371, IMG submission 114543) | Freshwater microbial communities from Kabuno Bay, South-Kivu, Congo - kab_022012_12m | ecosystem: Environmental > Aquatic > Freshwater > Lake | place: Democratic Republic of the Congo: South-Kivu... | reverse complement strand
TCCCTCCCCAAAGACCTGGACGGCCACCATGACCAGCAAGAACCCCAAATAAATCAAGCTGAGGCAGGTGTTCAGGATGGTCAAGGCGCCCCCCGGCCGGATTTCTGCCACCCAGTTAAGGCCCAGGCTGGCCGCGGCTAGAACTACAATGAGGCCATCCAGCCAACGCTGTTGAAACGTGGTCAAAACCCCGGCCACAATAATGAGGGAAAAGCAGAGACGGGCCGCCACCCGGCCAAAACTGAACTCACTCAAGGCATTAAAAATGATCAGATATCCCAGCAAAAAGATCAGCAGGCCCGTCAGACCGCTTTCGGTGGACCAGAAATGCCGGGGATGGAGTCTGAGTCGCTTCATAATGCTAATGTTTCCGGTCGTTGGCCGCCGCACCCCGGTTATTGCCGGCAAAACCTGGCTAACCTGGCCCAAAACCTTGAGGTATGCTGCAAACTTGTCTTGCCTCCACTGGCCCCGACTTCCGCCGCAAATATCTCCAGCCTTTGGCCCATAAGAACTCTCAACCGGGCGCGTGGAAAAACGCCACCGCCAGGACCAGGTATACCGTCAGGAGGAGCAGGCCGGTGAACCCGTTGGATTTCCCGTCGCTGAAAGAAAATCAGGGTATGGGCCTGGGGCCGAAAATACTCCAGATAGAGGGAAATGCGGATGAAAAAGAGCAGCCCATTCAAAGAAAAAAAGAGTTTCAGGAAATTCCCTCCGGCGGCGCTCACTTCATGCCCCCTTGCAGGCAATTCATATCTCAATGTTCTTATATGCTTAGGCAGCCCCTTGCCCCTGGTTCTGGAATAGTTATCCTTAACTCGGGCTGCATTCAATTCCCTGGTGATACCCCTATGACTTTTTTTGCAGTTGGTCGGCCACCGACTGGATGGCCGCCTGCACCTTTTCCGATCCTCCGAGGTAATAATGGTTGATGGTCTTGAGATCGTCGGTCAATTCATAGACCAGGGGAATGCCGGTAGGGATGTTCAAACCCACGATCTCTGCATCCGGCACCTCGTCCAGATACTTCACCAGCGCCCTCAGGCTGTTGCCGTGGGCCGCGATGATTACCCGTTGGCCGCTTCTCACTACCGGGGCAATGGTTTCGTGCCAGTAGGGCAGGAAACGACCCACCACGTCTCTTAGGCACTCGGTGAGCGGCAACTCCGCCTGCGGCACGCTGGCATAACGCGGGCCTCGGCCGTACCCTGGTCCGACAGCCCCATATCGATCCAGCCGGTGAAACGGTTCTCCTTGTTCCATACGCTCTCGCCGTGGCGGAGCAGCACTAGCTTTTTCATGAGCCGGTATTCTCCTTAATCAGGGCGAATCCCCGAGGCGCTGGCCTCATGGCTGGCAAGCCGTATCCCGGCGATTCTCAAACAAAGGGACGTGGCTGCCAGTTGATGGCCAGGACGATGTTCCACCGCCGGCCCTCGGGGTCCAGCTTTTTCCGTTGCGACATCGCCAGGGAGATGGGCACGGGGGTGCCTTGATGGTTCCAGAGGCCGTGGTAATCTCACCAATCCTGCACGCCCCCCAAAAAACTTATCGTCGGCCGCCGCGGCCGCCGCCGCCGCGGCCGCCACCGCCCCCGCGGCCGCCACCGCCGCCTGAGGGTCGGCTGATGCCGCCGCCAGGACGGCCGCCACCGCCGGCTGGCCGGGAGAAACTGGGACTGGGACTGGGCCGGGCCGCGCTGGCCCGCTGGAAGTTCTGGGTGCGCCTCTCACCCCGCTGCCGGGCGGCGAAATCCCGGTTCACTTGACCACTGTCGAAACCGGTCCGGGAGGCCGCCGCCGGGCGATGAGGCTGCTGCGCGGGGCGGGCTGCGGCCTGGGGCCTTTGCACCGGCCGGGCTGCGGCCCCGGGCCGAGACGGTCCGCCGCCACCGGGTTTGGACCATTGGTTCCCCTGGCGCTGCTGATAGTTGCCCTGATGGTCTCGTTTGTAGACATTGCCGTTCTTGTCGGCCAGGACGTTGTTTTGGCCACCCGCGGGTCGCACCTTGGGCTGGGCGGGCCTGGCCGCCTGGGCCGGCCTGGTTTCGGCTTTGGGTCTGGCCGCCTGGGCCGGCCGCTCCGGGCGAGCCCCGGGACGCTCTCCCGCCCCCTGGCCGGGACGGCCGGGAGCAACGCCGCCCCCGGGCCTGGTCCCAGGTTGGCCGGGTCGGGAGGCCAGCCGATTCTCGTTGCCCGGCCGGTTATAGAGGTTCCGTCGGTCGGCGGGCGGGGTCGGCGGCCGCCCAGGACGTTCTCCGGGCCTGACTCCGGGCCTTTCCCCCGCTTGCCAGCCGGGAGGCCGCGGTCCCGGCCTGGTGTTGATCACATTATTATGGATATTGTTGACGTTGACGTTGTTATAGCCGCCGGCGCCCCACCAGCCGCCGCCGCCCCAGTAACCGGAACCATGGCCCCACCAGTTGCTCGCGGCCGCGCCCACCACTGCCCCCGCAGCAACGCCCACCAGCCCGGGGACAAGCCAACTGGCCGGGTTATAATAAGGGGCCTGATACCCCCAGGTCCCGGCGTAAGGGTCGTAGGCCGCGGCGTAGCCATACGTGGCCGGTGGCGGGATATAGGCATCCGGAGCGGCATATCCCGAGTAGTCATAGCCGGTGCCATAGACCACCGTGCCGTTGTCCACGTAGGAGCCGGTGTAGCCGGGAGTGTAACCGACGGTGACCGTATCATCGGTGGACTCGTAGACCTTGACGTATCTGGCGCTGTACCGCGGGTTGCTGGGCGGAATCTTGTCCACCCGTTGGGGAGGACGCGCCGACACCGTCCAGGGGCCGTTGGGGGAAGCGGCTTCGTACCAGATCCCCTGGTCCACGGCATAATACTTGGTTCCCTCCTTGAATACCGCGGTGCCGGTGTTCACCGCATATTCCAGGTTGGTGGCGGCAATCTTGTCAAATTTAGGCTCTCCGGCGTAGTTGACCTCGGTGGTGGCTTTTTTGCGGTCGATGGTGGCGGTCTGGGGAATGGAGTTTTCCAGGACCGCCTCCTTGGCCTGGGGGGTGCCGGCGACGTTCACCAGGACAAAACCCTTCACCGAATTCTCCGGAATCTTGGCGAAGTCGGCGGGGAGCTGGTTGGGAGCCACGTAGCTCCAGGGGCCTTCGGCCAGGGACTTGGTCTTGAACCAACGGCCGGAAATGAGGGCATAGTGCTCCTGGGTTCCGGTGTCCGTGAAGATATTGCTCTCAGTATTGCTGATGTACAGGAGGTTGGTGTCCTTAATCGGGGTGTACTGCGGCTCCCCGTTGGTGGCCAGGAGCTCCGTGGGTAAAGTGCTGACGATAACCTCCGGCATTTTGCCCGACTTGGCCTCCACTTTTTTTGAGACGCTTTTCCCCTGGGCGGCTTGCTGAGCTGCCGCTTCCAGCGTTTTGATCGCTTCCGGGACTTGTTCCAGGTCCTTCCAGGGACCCTTGAGGTCCCCGGCGGCCAGCCAGTGGGCGCCACCCTTTAGATAATAGGTCTTGGCCCCGGGATCGTAAAGCATGAGGAAAGGTGTGTTCGCCACCCGCATCAGGGGGGATTTGGGGACGGGTAGCAACTTGGGGTCGCCGTCCAGGGGGACCAACACCGCAGGATGGCTAAGAAAGATGATCCTGGGGGGCTCGTTTCTCAGGCCGCGGTCCCCGGCCTGTTCCTTCTCCACTACCTCCAGGGCGGCCAGCAACCGGTCAAGGGAGATGGGCACGCTCCATGCCGCCATCTCGGTATTGAGAAAGTCCTTCAATTTTTCCAACTGCTCCGGCTTGGCGTCGGGAAACTTGGCGTCTGTCACCTTGACCTCGTCAATGGTGGCCATGCGGGTATCCCGGTCGGCGAGAACGCGGCCCGAGAGCCAGACGGCCCCAAACACCGGAGTCTTCATTTCTTTGGTTTTCACCGACACCGCGGCCCGGGCCGTGAGAACATCATCCTGGAAGTCCTCCATTTGCGGCTGATACATGACCACCGTGCCCCTGGGATGCTCGAAGCGCTTGGGCCAGGGGTCCTGGCCCGCCAAGACCGGCCCCCCGAGCATCAGAGTCCAAGCTAGGATCGTGCAGATGGCCACTCCCACAAATGAAAAGTTACGTCCTGGGAGCTTTCTGTTCATGCCCAACAACTCCTTTAAAATTTTAAGCTATTTTTATAATTACTCATCATTTAATGAGGCGATTAATCCATCATACCGATGCGCCGGTCCACATGTTCCGTCACCTTGATTCCCCGGGCCTCAAGCTGGCGCCGAGCCAGGGGCGAAACCGTGCCGGTCACCCATAGCTCAAATCTGGCCAGGCCCCGCCTGCCCGTCTGGTGACCGGCCAGGGTGTTCTTAACCACCCGCTCAGCCCGTACCGTCCATACCCCATAGTCCAGGGGGAAAGGAATAAACACCGTGCCGTTGGCCACCCGGGCCAGAAGGATCCCCGGCACCACGATCTCTTGAATGGGAGAGACCGATTGCTGATAAGCCGCCAGGATTTCGGCCGTGTTTTGTATAAAGTTGGCCGAGCTCTCATCATTTGCCTGCAAGGCAAAATTGATGAACGCGTCTTTGCCCCGAGCCCGGGGCAACTTTTGAAGGCTGGCCACGATCACGGTCTTGTGGCGAGGACTGAGCTGGGTGTGATTGAGGAATCTCTCCGTCAGGCTCCGGTCCACCCCCATGGCCTGAAGCTGGCGTTGGTTGAGGTTGCGGAGCCCGCTGGGCGATTCATCCCGAAGCAGCCGTTTGACTTCGCCGGCGGTTTGCGACATCCGGCTGATACCCACCACCGTGCCGCCGCCATAGGGGATAGCCGCCGAAACCCCCAAGGACCCCAGGGCCTGGGCCTTGCTCAGACCGTCCAACTCATTTTGCAGCACCCGGTTGCTAGAGTAAACGTCCACTCCCAAATCATAAGCAATCTTCCGCTTGGCCTCGGAGACATTCAAGAGCTGTTGACCCACGGGGTCCCGCCGGGGCTCGGGCGGCTTCTGAACGCCCGTGGCGATATTGTCGAACAGCTTGGCCACCCCCCGGGGGACGCTGGCCAGAGTGCGGCCAGGATCAGTAACCAGATTGGCCCCAAACTCCACGGTCTCTTGCGCCTTGCCGCTCACTCCTTTCACAAAGGCTTCGCCCTTACTCACTTTTTTCAAGGCCGCAATCGCTTGAATCTCCTTGATAAGCTTGCGCAAGCCATATTCACCGGTGATCGGGAAGGTTCCGTAATCCGAATTCACCGTGAAGCGGAGCATGTAGCCGTCCGCCGCCACCCGGTCCTGCACCCTAAAGTGCGGGCCGGACCTCAGGTTAGACGGCAACACCTCGGAGGCCCGCTTGTCGGCGGGCGCCTCGTACCTGGCGGTTTTGGCGGCGCCGAAGGCCGCTCCGGTGGAGATAATTAGTATAGAGGTTATCAAGGTCAACAAGCCCGGTAAAAGGCCCAATCCCGCTTTACCAATCTCTTGGCCCCGGTTCTTCAATAGCTGTTCTCCTCTTATCCTTTAAACATACTCTTGGTAAAATTAACCAAACCGATTAAATAGTCCTCCGCGCCTCATATTGTTGGTGCGCAGGTTACAGGCCTCGGCATCGTCTGGCAAGTCACCAGACAGTCCCGGTCAACTTTGACTTGGCGGCGGGATGCCAGCTTGCCGATTATCGCTGTGAACCCTGCCGGGCGGGCTGGCCCGCTTCATTTCTTCCCCCCTGCTTTAATAGCTTCAGCAATCTCCTGGCTAAGCTTGGCCAGCGCCCGGCTCTGCGCCGTAACCAAGGCGGCGTAATCCGCACCGCTCACCGGTTCGACAATACTGGACCGATTGGTTTTGAGCAGATTTTTTCCCTGGCCCCCTAAGATGCTCCAGCGCGCCTCCAGCCAGGCGGCCTCGCCCAACTGGCCATCGCAACGCACAATATCCACTACCACCTGGTAGTCGATAGGTACGGACACGCGCCAGGGATAGAGGTAAATCTGGTCGGTCGATAGGAGAACACCAATATTGTCGGCCAGAACATTGATGAAGTTATCCTTGAAGGAGCCCACCCAGCGGTGGAACTCGGCTTTTACCGCCTGATTGCCGCTCGTGCGGGTGACAATCATAGACTGGTCGAGGTAATCGGCCAGCTTGACGGGACCGATGCCGATAACCGCGTTCTGGGCCGGGCTTTGCCTCTTGGGAGCCACCTGGTCTTCCTGTATCGGGCTTAGGGTGTAAAATCGCGGCGATTGACTCCGGCAGCCGCCTAAAAAGATGACCGCAATCGCCAGGGTGACCGGTACGGCGCGAGAAAACGGCGCTACTCTCATGTTATTTCCCTCCAGATTTCCCCTTGCCGCGAATCAGGGCTTCGGGATGCTGATCAAGATAATTGGCCAACTGCCGAATTGACCTGCTCATGGCTGAAATCTCCTGCAGCGTGTTTTCCAAATCCACAATCAGCGGTGAGTCTTCGGAAAGGAGACCTCTGGCCTTGGACATGGTTTTGTCAAAACCGGTCGCCACCCCTCCCACCTGAACGTCAACATTGCGAGCCAGCTTGCCGAATTCCTTGACGGTCTTTTTCAGGTCGTCCGACACCGGATCCACCTGGCGGTCCACCTTGGTGACGAGCTTGCGGGTGTCCTGGAGAGTTTCTCTCAAGGTACGAATGCTGGCGGCCAGGTCCGGGCTGTTGACGAGTTTAGCGATGCCGTCCATGGCCGATTCCAAATGCTTTTCCAGTGACGCGAGATCCAACTTCTGCAGGGCGTTAGTCAGCCGTTCGGTGGTGGACTGGCAGGTTGGAATCACGATATAGTCCTTATAGGTTTTGTCGACTTGCGCTGGAGGATAGCAGATGGCTGACTCGGGATAAAAACCAATTTCGATCGCTAGCTGCCCGGTAATAAAACTCTGCATGGTCAGTTGGGCCCGCAGGCCCCTTTCGATGAGCTTGGGTATAGTTTCTCGGGGATCTCTACGCACTTTCCGGGCCCCTTCAGCCACATTAAATTTATCCGGCTCGTATTCGATGACCACGGGGATTTGTAGCTGCAACTTAGAGGGTTCGACTTCGAGAACAATGCTTACCACAGACCCGATTTGAACGCCCTGGAACAGCACCGGGGCGCCCACACTCAACCCCTTGACGGATCCGTCGAAGTACATCACGCATTTGACGGTTTTCTGGAAGAACTTGCCCGAACCGAATACCACCAGGCTGGCGGCCATAATGATCACTGCGAGGATCACGAAACCGCCGATCATCATTCTGTTTGCTTGCTTAGCCATCTGTGCTGGTCCTTTAGGTTAAGATTTCTCCCCGCGGGTTAAAAACTGGCGCAAAATGGGATCCCGGGTTTCCGCCAACAGCTGGTTCGGGTTGCCCGTGGCCGTCATGGTGCGTTTGGATACATCCAGGAAGACGGAATTGCTGCCGATGGCGAATATGCTGGCCAGTTCATGGGTCACCACCACCATGGTGGTGCCTAAGCTGTCCCGCAATTCCAGAATCAGGTCATCCAGGCGGCGGGCGCTCACCGGATCCAGCCCGGCGGACGGCTCATCGAAAAGCAGGATTTCCGGATCAAGGGCCATGGCCCGGGCGATGCCGGCCCGTTTCTGCATCCCGCCGCTGATCTCCGAGGGATAAAACTCTTCAAATCCGGCCATCCCCACCAGCGCCAGTTTCAGTTTGACCACCTCACGAATCTGGTCTGGATTCAAATCCGTATAGGTCTCCAGGGGCAGGGCGATATTCTCCGCCAGGGTCATGGAGCTCCAGAGCGCCCCGCTCTGGTACATCACCCCGGCCCGGCGAATAATCCGGTCCCGGGTCTGTTGATCGGCTCCCCAGAAATCCACCTCTCCATAAAAGACCTTACCCTTGGCCGGGGCCTTCAAGCCGATTAAAACGGTCATCATGGTGCTCTTGCCGCACCCGCTGCCACCCATGATGATGAAGATGTCCCCCCGGTTGATGGTAAAGGTCAGATCCCGCATAAGGACGAAGTCGCCATAGGCCATGGTGAGATTCTGCACAATTACGTGGGCTTCTTGTTCCGTCATTTTCCCTGTATCCTGACAAGCGGTATGGGTGCCTCTGCCGCTAAGTGTAACCACTCATATTCCCAGAAAATTGCACAAAACAGTGATCACCGCGGTGGAGAGGATGATCCCGACAATGGCGGTGACCACCGCCGACGTGGCCGCATCCCCCACCGCCGAGGCGCTGCGGCCGCACTGCATGCCCCGCATGCAGCCGGCCAGCGCCACGATCACCCCGAACACGAGGCCGGAAAACAGGCCGATGCCCAGATTCCAGAGGCCCACCGCCTTGGCGGTCTCGTTATAGTATTCCATGAAGCCGATATTGAGCAGCCCTACCCCCACCACCATGCCTCCCAGGATGCCCATGAGATTGGCGTAAAGACACAGCAGGGGCATCATCAGCGCCAGGGCCAGCATCCGCGGCAGCACCAGGAACTCCATGGGCGAGATGCCCAGGGTTTTCAGGGCATCGATCTCCTGGTTCACCTGCATGGTTCCCAGCTGAGCCGCAAAGGCCCCCCCGGTGCGGCCGGCCATGACGATGCCGGTCATAATCGCCGCCATCAGGCGCACCATGGCAATGCCCACCAAATCGGCCACATAAATTTGGGCCCCGAAGAGCTGCAACTGGATGGCGCCGATAAACGCCAGGATCAACCCCACCAAAAAACAGATGAGGGAGACGATGGGCAACGCCTGGGCGCTAACGGCCTGCATGATTAAGCCCAGGTCGGCGCGGCGGTACTGGGCCTTGCCATGCAGCAGCCTCAGAACGGCAATGACCGCATCACCGATGAATTCCAGCATTTCACCGGCGGATCGGAACAACTCGACGCTTTGGTCACCCAAATAGGCGAGAAACGACACCCGCTCCTCGGCCTGGCGGGCATCGGTCTTTTCCGGCACCGCCAAGGCCAATTCTAACAGTCTCTGCGCCCCGGGGGGCAATCCGTCGCGGTTCAGGCTGATATGTTGCCGGGAGCAGAACGTGCCCACATTCATCAGGAAGGTCAACAGTCCGGTGTCCCAGGAGGCCAGTCGTCGGGTGTCGAAAACAACGTTACATACCCCCGGCCTATCTTGGAGCGTTTGCTGAACCTTATCGGTGCTAGGAAGTTCACCGCCCAGCTTCCAATGCCCGGAGAGAATCAGCTTCAGCGTGTCGGCTGAGGGTTGCTCCATGATCATTTCACCACGGGCCGTCATCTGGCATTTTCTCCATAGTAGCTCTTTAACTGATAACTGGAGGGCTTAATCCTGCCCCTGGCCCAGTCTGAATCCTTGCTTCAGGAATGGCCTTGAGGTGCGCCCTGTTACCGTGCCCTGTCCGCCCTGGTTTCATCGGGGGCCGGTGCTGAAGACGGCTTGATTTTCCAGGAAGTGCCTGACCTCCTGTTCCAGGTCCAGCAGCAAATTAGCCCACTCGTCACGCCAGGCATGAGCTTCCTCTGAGGTTGACTGCTGCCAGTTTTGCAACGCGGCAAGACACTCCCGATAGTCGTTGCAGAGGGACTGGAAGGACAGGCTTCCCTGAAAGAGACGGCGCAAGGCTTGTCTCTCCTCGGGAAATCGCTCCATGATCAAGGAGAGACCGGCTCCCGCGGATTTTAGCTGATTGTCCTCAGCATTCATATCATTTGCCTGCAAAAGGTTTTAATTATTTTTTCGTAATAGATAGGGTAAATTAAGACAAGTGATTCACGGTGACTCACAGGTATTGACAGACACGCTGGTTTTAAGTATTATCAGTTATATTAATTGGTTATCATAATTCCCCCCAAGGGCAATGCCAATGTCTTCTAAGCCCAACGACCCATCACGGTGGGGTTTCGACGGACATCGCGCCTCTGACGATGACATCAGGCAGCAACTGGAGAAAATCCTGGCTAGCCCAGAGTTTCAGAATTCACCTATACTGCGCAGCTTTCTCCGTTTTGTTGTGGAAAAAACCTTGTCCGGTTGCGTCCAGGAGATTAAAGGCTACACCGTGGCCACTGAAGTTATGGGGCGGAAGGCCGACTTTGATGCGGCCAAAGATACCATCGTGAGGATTCAAGGGGGCAGGCTGCGCCGGGCCCTGGAGCGCTACTATCTGACCATAGGCCGGCAGGACCCCATACGGATTGACATCCCTAAGGGCGCCTATGTGCCTTCATTTCATCTGGCTACCAGGGAGGAAGCCGGGGTGGAGGTATCGACGGCCGCCCTCGATAATGCTGTCTTGACAATACCCTCAGGACCCTCCATAGCCGTGCTGCCCTTGCTCAACCTGACGGGGGACCGGAAGCAAGAGTTTTTTGCCGATGGCTTGGCCGAAGAAATAACCAACGAACTGGCCCGTTACCAGGATTTGCGGGTTATTGCCTTTCAATCCACTCTCCGCTGGAAAGGTGCGAATCTTGACGCCCGGCAAGTAGGCCGGGACCTTAACATCCGATTTCTTTTGGAGGGTAGCCTCCGCAAGGAAGCCAGGCTGATTAAAATCACAGTCCGCTTGGTGGATACGTTAAACGGCCTGCTAGTGTGGGGGGATCATTACCAGCGCCAACTTAGCCCCGACAAGCTCATCGCCTTGCAGGAGGAGATTGCCCAGAAAGTGGCGGCGAGAGTCGGCAGCGAGTACGGCATCATTCCCCGGAACCTGTCCAAGGAGTCCCGGAAGAAACCCCCTGAATCTCTCGACACCTACGAAGCCTTCCTCCGCTTCTATCATCATGTCAACGTCTTGACCACCGAGACCTTTCAGGAGAGCCTCCCCGTTCTGGAACAGGCCGTGACTCGGGAGCCGGAATGCGGCCTCGCTTGGTCTCTGTTGGCACACCTCTATTGCATGAACTTCACGCTGCAATTCTCTCCCCTAAAGACCCCCCTGGAAAACGCCCTGGTTTTTGCCAAGAAAGGGGTATCGTTGGATTCGCAAAACCAACAGGTGCGGGCTACCATGGCATATCTCCATTTCCGCTACAATGAACGGGACTTATTCCTGCTGGAGGCTGAGAAGGCCCTGGCCCTCAACCCCAACTCCCCCTTGCTCATCGGGTATCTGGGTTGGCTCCTGGCGCTCTATGGCGAGTGGGAGCGGGGGCTGGCCATCCTGGGGAAAGGCATGGAGCTGAATCCCCACTACCCGGGCTGGTTCCGTATGGCGCGGTATATTTATTTCTACCGCCAAGGCAGGTATATGGAGGCCCTTCAGGAGGCCCAACAATTCCAGATGCCCCAATTTTTCTGGGACCCGCTCCTGCGCGCTGCAGTCTTGGGCCAGTTGGGGAGAGAGCGAGAGGCCGCCCAAGCGCTGGCGGAGTTGTTTCGGTTGAAGCAGGATTTCTCTGCAAATGCTCCCTTTCTGATTGGCTGTTATGTGAAATTCAAAGGTCTGACCGATGCCCTCCTCGACGGCTTGCGGCTGGCAGGCCTCAAGATCTAATCCAAGCCCCGAGCCCTCAACCAATCTCCACCCTCAAAGTCATCGCGCCATCCTGACGCTCACTGGGCTCAAGCAGCAAGGGGAATCTTACCCGTGCGGTCGCAAAATATCCGAGGCGGCCAACTTTACGGTTTCCGGTCGGGCCGGGAGGTCGACAAGCTCAGCCAACGGTGATCGACCAGGTAGGGAGGTCAATGCAGATTGACCGACCGAGGAAAAAAATTCCCCGCAGAGAGTCTAATCCGTCCAACCCCAACTAAACCCCTTCCCCCAATATCCCTCACTAAAAACCCCCGTCAGCTAACATTACTGTTCTTGGTCTCGATTTCAGAGGCGATAAATTTCCCTCGAAGATTACGTCTTCCAGGAGTTGTCTGGCCAGGACGCAGCCTTCGGAAGGCGGCATATCACCTTGACAAGGAAACGGAATTTGATAATATTTATAATTAAGGGCGATTAGCTCAGGTGGATAGAGCGTTGGTCTCCGGAACCAAAGGTCGGGCGTTCGAGTCGCCCATCGCCCGCCAAAGAATTTTAATGAGTTAAGGCCCCAAAGCGGGCCTTTTGTTTTTGCCGCCAAATAATTTTCCAACCTTATTTCCAACCCGGACAAACAATATGGAGGTAAAAGGGAGGCGTTTGTGGTTCGGTGGCAGACAGCCCTCAATTGAATCGGGTTTGACTAAGGGATCTAATATATGAGGTGGATCTAATATAATTTATGGAAATTAGTCATCTATTTAACCGAAAACCGAAAACGATATAATATCAGAATGGCAAGGTGAATAGGGATGTCTGTTCTCTAATGGCCAAATTAGCGCAGCAGTGCTAATGCTGGGGTGAGATTATTTTAAGGGTATTTCTCGTTTTCGCCGCCACCACCGCCCCGCCAGGCACAGGGTGGGGGCCAGGGCCAGGAATTCCGCCGCCTCCCGGGGCAGGCGGCCGTACCCCAGCAGAAAAAGCAGTCCGCCCCCCAGGACGGCCCCGCTCAATTGGAGCAGCGGGCGCCAGGGGATGAGCCCCAGGCGGCGCTGGCAGAAAGAGACGGTGGCCAGGGCCACCCCGCCCTTGGTGAGCACCATGGCCAGGGCCGCCCCCCAGAGGGGGGTCCGGGGCATGACCAGGGTGCACCAGAGCAGGTTGAAGGCCAGGCCGCCCAGGTAGAAGACCAGGAGCAGCCGCTGGAGCCGCATGCTGATCATGAGAAAGGCCGCCAGGTTGTGCATAAAGGCAAAGACCACGGTCACCGCCAGGACCTTTTGGAGCCAGATGGCTTCCGGGTAATTGGGGCCGTAAATCAGGGTGATGATGCGGTCGCTTTCGATGCACAGCAAAAACATGACCACCAGGGCGGCGGCCAGGAGCCAGCGGGCGGTGTCCTGGGCCAGTCGGGAGACCCTGGCCCGGTCCACCTCCCAAAGCTGGACGAAGAGGGGAAACAGGATGCTCTGGAGCAGCAGGTTGGAGACCAGTCCGGAGATGCCGTCCACCGTCTGCCAGGTGACGCTGTATTGGGCGACCCCCTGAGCCCCGGCGTACTTTTGGAGGAAGAAGAGGTTGGCTTTGTTGTAGAGAATGGCCGAGACCTCGATAACCGCAAAG
>Ga0172371_10009851_pt1 | contig 13056 bp, 4 predicted proteins | sample Lak12m_FD_114543 | JGI IMG/M metagenome (GOLD analysis project Ga0172371, IMG submission 114543) | Freshwater microbial communities from Kabuno Bay, South-Kivu, Congo - kab_022012_12m | ecosystem: Environmental > Aquatic > Freshwater > Lake | place: Democratic Republic of the Congo: South-Kivu... | reverse complement strand
TGTTCCGTCTGCTGTTGGGAGGGTTCCTGTTAATTCAGCCGTCGTGTTTTCACAAATGGTCTGGGCTGTAGCTATTGTTCCGGATGTGAGATTGTTTACCGTAATCTTTATATCGTTAGAATTGCTCTCGCAAGGTACCCCATTCAAGGTCGAAATGGCTACGCGGCGATACCAGGTGTCAACTGATAATGGACCTGGTGAATAGGTTGTTCCGGTTTCTGCCGGATCAATATCTGCAAATGTTGTCCCATTGGTACTAACCTGCCAACGATAGGTAATATCCCCATCGCCAGTGGCAAGGGCAGTGCTTGTTAATCCTGAGGGCGTATCTCCTTCACAAATTGTTTGAGCTGCCTCAATTGTTCCTGCCGTCAGGTTATTCACCGTCACTTCCACAGCTGTTGAGTTCAGTTGATTACAATCGCTTCCTGTGGATGTAATCTGAACCCTGTACCATCTGTCTTGTGTTAATGCCGGTGTGGTGTAGGAGGCAGTAGTAGCGCCACTACCTCCAACAGCATTTGCCCAAGGATCACTAACTCCGTTATCATCTGATTCCTGCCATTGATAGCTTAATACAAATGGGTCTTCCACTGATGCTGAAACAGAAAGTGGAAATGTCTCTCCCTCGCAAATCGTTCCTCCTACAGGTTGTGTACCTATCACCGGGTCGGCCTCCACAGTTACGGTTACCGGATCTGAAGTTAGCTCGGTACAAGCAGGCGATGTCACCTGAATGACAACCCTGTAATCGTAAGTTCCGGGTGTTGAATTCAATTGAACCGTCATACTTGCACTTGTTTCATTCGTGTAGGTTGCCCCTGTGGGTGTACCATTCGAAACATTATTCCAATTCGTTCCTACTGTAGGATCGCTGTCATACTGCCATTGATAAGTATAACCGATTGCAGGAACTCCCACTTCGGTTACAACAGTCAAAACAGAAGTTCCATTCACACAAATTTCCGGATCAACTGCTGCCGGCTGTGTGGTGATGCGTGGAACATAAACCGCTGCTGCGGCAGAAACCGGATCGGAACATCCAGATACCAGATCAGTAATCTGCACCCGGTACCATGTCGTTTCCGTCAGAGCTGGTGTAGTGTACGACGTGGTGGTAGCGCCGCTTCCCCCAATAACATTTACCCAACCCGAAGTTCCGTTTGAACTTTGCTCCCATTGAATGGTTGGCGATACCCCGTTTGAAACAGTTACTGCCGGGAAAGCATACGTTGCTCCGCTACAAATGGTTGAACCAACCGGATCTGTAACTGTTGGATCTAATACTACTGTTACCTCTGTCTCTGCACCATCGGCAAGGTCGCAACCCAAACCTGTTGGTTCAAAATGTGGCCTGTAATAATAGGTGCCTGCAGAATTTTCTGTATGAGGGCTGGTTACAGTTGTACCTGCGCCACCGGAAGTTGTTGAACGTATCCACGAAATCGTTCCTCCCAATCCTCCGGAAACCGTTGCGCTGAATGTTACCTGACCACCTTCACAAATATTGGTTGGTGTTACATTATTGGTTGCCCATACTGGGTCAGCAACTACCGTAACCACAGCACATCTCGAAGTTTCAGGATCGCAAATAGCCTCTGCATCCGAAACAATCACCCTATAATAATAGGTGCCGGTGGATAAAGGATCTGTTTGGTAGGATTGGCTTGTGGCCAAACCAATATCACTCCATGTTCCATCACAATCGGTATCACTCTGCTGCCATTGATAGGTGTAACTACCCGACCCGTCAGATGGAGTAACTGTTAAAGTAGGCTGTGCACCGTTACATACGGTCACATCCGCCGGACCAGAGGTTGAAACCGGATTACGGTTTAAAATCGTTACCTGATCAAAACTTGGGGTGCAAATTTCTCCATTTAAAATTGTCCACCGGTAAACATAGGTTCCATAAGTAGTTCCGGTGATAGTTGTTGTAGGCGAATGAGGCGCTGTAATAGTGGGTGTGTTTGGTCCACTCACCCATGTCCATGTGCCTTCTCCGTGAACCGGAGTATTGGCAGCCATGGTAAATGTAGTTTCATCGCACACCGTCTGGTCGCTTCCTGCATCTGCTACTGTGGGATCTGCCCACACCACAATCTGCAACGTATCTGATTTATCGCAACTCGATCCGCCAGTGGTATGCGTCCATGTTAACTCATATAAACTCGAATCACCCGGAACAAGTCCTGAAATGGTTGCCTCCGGGTCACTGATATCATCAAAAGTTGGATCTGGTGCTGCCAACGGCTTGGTTATAACTGTCCAGAATCCTTCAATAAAATTCACAAGACTAATATCAACCTCTTCGGGGCAGGTACCGTTGGTGGTTGCGATATAACTGCCACCCAACAGATTTGACCAGGTTGATCCTGAATCCTTGGTTTCGCCATTATAGGTTATCGAACTCGCATCAGAACTTGTAAGTACCACCGAACCGGGAATTCCAGGGCATGATGGAGAAACAACAGAACCTGGAGTTACTGTTACAGCTACTGGATCTGATAAAGTGTAAGGACCACCAGACACCGAACACCCGTTGGCATCCGTAACATCCACTTGATAACTTCCAGCGATTAATCCTGAAACATCCTCAGTGATTGCGCCATTGCTCCATGCAAAGGTGTAAGGACTGGTACCGCCTGAAACAGTAACATCGATACTACCATCGCTGCCACCATTACAGGTCGGATCAACTTCAATTGCTGCTACAGTGGTAATATTTAGACCCGTAGCAGGTTGAGTTATGGTGATAGTGGCCAAATCAGCCGTACATCCATTGGCATCAGTAACTCTGATATCGTAATCGCCTGCCTCCATATTCGAAATAACACTGCCATTAATCTGCGCGATGGTTCCACCTGCAGGTTCTGATAAAATGCTAAAAGTAAACCCTGGGGTCCCTCCTCCGGCGTTCACAACAACTCTTCCGGTAGATTCACCGTTGCAAAGAACATTCGATTGTGAAGATAAACCTATAGTAAGTTGCGCAGGAACATCTTCAATGATGAAGTAAACAATAAAAGTACAAGGCGGGGCATCACTGTCGGTCACCAACACATAATGTGGCCCTGAGCTTAATCCTGTAAAAGTTCCACTTCCCGATGGTGCACCACCGTCCAATTGGTATGTATATGAGCTAACTCCGCCAGAGGAATTGATTGTAACTGAGCCTGTGTTTCCAAAGCAGGCCGGATTGGTAACATTTGCTGATGCAGTAAGCGTGCTGTTGTTGTTATCAATGGTAAATGAAACTGACCCTGGACAGGAGCCATTGCTGGTGGCTACATAAGTTCCGGCGTTTAGGTTACTAAAAGTAGTTCCTGAATTTTGCGTGGTTCCGTTCACAGTAATCGTGCTGGCATCGCTACTGGTTAATACAACCGAACCTGAGGCTGATCCGCAAGGTGGGTCGGTAATGGAACTGGGAGTGATTGTAACTGCTGCCGGGTTTGAAAGTGTGAAAGTTTCTGAATCAGTACACCCATTGTCATCTGTAACAGTCACTGTAAAACTTCCTGCTAATAGTCCGGTAAGATCTTCTGCTATCGATCCGTTGCTCCATTCATAAGTATAGGGTGAAGTTCCTCCTGAAGCAGTGATAGAAATAGTACCATTATTATCTCCATTACAGTTGGGATTGGTCGATGAACCGTTAACTGTTAAAGCAGCAGCAGGCTGGGTGATGGTCACATTCAAATCGGCAGTACAACCATTGTCATCAGTCACCCGAATTGTATAAATGCCAGCTTCCATATTTGAAATCTGATTACCTGTTACAACAGCATTTGTACCACCTGATGGTTGGCTTGGAACTGAGAAAGAATAGGGTTGAGTACCTCCGGAAGCTGAAACAAGAACACTTCCTGTTGATGCTCCTCTACAATTCACATTGATCTGGCTCGAATTCGAAATCGAAACCTGTGTTGGTACGGTTATGGCAAATTCAATCGTGTATGTGCAACTGGATTGATCTTCAACAACCACTTCATGATCACCAGCGGAGATGCCGGTGAAAAACCCTGATGCCTGAGCTGTGCCACCATCCAGACTATAAGAATAGGGAGGGAAGCCACCGGTACCGGATACCGAAATACTTCCGGTAGATCCAAAACAAGAGGGATTGTATGCAGTAAAAGAAGCAGATAAAACTACGGCTGCATCCAAAGTGGCAGAAGTGGTTGAATTACATAGCTCCTGATCGGGACCTGCCTGAGGTTGTGAGGGTATTTGATAAATTGATACTGATGCATCATCGGTGCTGGGTGTGCAATTACCGTTGGAGATTGTCCACCTGAAAGTGTATGTTTCGCTGGATGCCCCGGTTATCAATGCGCCAATTACCATAGTTGTTGGTGAAGTTGGATTAAGAATGATCAAAGGATCGCCTGATATTTGGGTCCATTCGCCTGTTCCAACTGTAGGTGTATTTCCCACCAGTTCCATTTCATCATACAAACATAAACTGATAGTTGTTCCTGAAGCATCAGCAATTGACGGTTCTTCGTAATTTGTAATTGTAACCTCGTCAAATGAGCTGCAAAAGGCTGTTTCAGACGTCCATCTGAAAATGTATGTTGCTCCCGCTACCAAACCGGTAACAGTTGTATTGTACAAATTATTGTCAGTTATTACCTCGGTGGTTACGGCCGGGCTTTCCTGCGTCCAGGTTCCGGTTCCAACAGTAACCGGATCAGCATCCATGGTCACTTCAGTTTCATTACATAGTACCTGATCAGCGCCAGCAACAGCAGGAGTAGGGGTTTCATAAACTGTTATGATGACATTATCTTCTGTTGACGTACAAACCGGTCCGTTTGTAATTGTCCATTTGAATTCATACACAGCAGGACTTCCATCGCTTTGTGGCCCCAGATTGGTAATGGTGGTATTATATAATATAGGTGAGGTTATTGTTGGCGCGGGTGACGTTGGCGATTGTGAAACCAATGTCCATTCTCCTACTCCAATAGCCGGATCGTTGCCAGCCATGGTTGCCTCTGTATCGCAAACAAGCGCCTGATCACCTCCTGCATTGGCGGCATCTGGTGAATCATAGTTTTCAATGCGAACCTGATCGGCATTGCTACATTCACCATTGGCAATTTCCCATTGGAAGACATACACACCGGGAGTTGCACCAGTATATGTGGTCTCAGGATCATTGTCATCTGTAAATGAGCCTCCGTCTGGTCCAAAAAGCTTTGTCCATGTACCCGTGGTTCCAGGGTCCGCCGCATTGGCTGCGAAAGTAAAGGTAGTTTCATCGCACAAATCCTGATCAGTCCCTGCAGCAGCTATATTGGGAGGAGAAAGTAAAGTAACGGTCATTTGATCGGTGGAAGAACACCCCGGAGCCGAAATGGCATATTGGAATGTGTAAACACCTGTTATTAATCCAGAAGCTGTGGCAGTGTTTGTCGAAGTAGTTGTTATTGTAGCCACATTCGGAGTTGATCCCACTTGAGTCCAGGTTCCGCTACTGGCCACAGTTCCAACCAGATTAACAGAAGTGATTGCTTCACAATATTCCTGGTTGCTTCCGGCATCGGCATTCCGGACCACAGTTACAACCACATCATCAAAAGTAGGTGTACAATAAGCTCCACCTGTTACAGTCCATCTGAAAGTGTATTCACCTGTAATTAAACCAGTCATGGTTGTTGTTGGGGAAGTTGGATCAGTAATTCCTGCCAGATTTGGGCCATTTCGCTGAGTCCAATATCCTGAACCAGAAGTTGGTGTGGTAGCCGTCATAGCTATAAAGCTATCGCCACAAACACCTTTATCAATTCCTGCATCAGCAGTTGACGGTTCTTCATTTGATACATGCGCCAACACCTCATCGTAAGATGAACAGGCACCATTGGTGATGGTCCACCTGAATTTGTATGTACCGTCAGTTAAATTTGTAATAGTCGTATTATATAACGAAGGATCGGTAATCACAACACCGCCATTCCCAAAAATTAATGTCCATTCTCCGGTTCCAATTAAGGGATCGTTTCCTTCCAAATATGTTTCATCACCACAGAGCATAAAATCTGAACCAGCATCAGCAACTGTTACTGGTTCGTCAATTGTTATTAACACAGTATCTTTGGTGATCCCACACAAGCAACTACAATCTATTTGCCATTCAAAGGCGTAAGTACCCTGGATCATATCAGTTACTTCAGTATTGTAAAGTGTATTATCAACAATATTTGCTGGGTTTGGACCGGAAAGCTGAGTCCACAGACCTGTAGTTCCGGCAACATCATTTCCCGCTAGGGTTACCGAAGTGGTAACTGCCGGCAAACACTGATCCGGACCAGCATTGGCCATGGAAGGTGCTTGTATGTTCTCAACCGTAACTGTTATCTCATTATAATCCGTTCCGCATCCATTGGCAATTGTCCAACGAAGGGTGTATGGGCTGTAGGCTTCAAGAAAACCCGTTACAGTCGAATGATTGGAATGAACATCAGAAAATATGATTGAGGGATCCGCAGGTTCTACCGACCATGTCCCTTGTTCAAATATGTAAGAAGGCACATCAGCGGTCATTTGAACTACTGCGTTTTCACAAACCGTAATATCTGATCCGGCACTAACTGCAGTTGGATTATCTTCGGAAACCAATACTGTTACATCATCATAGTTTGGATCACATAATGGCCCGCCTGATATCAGCCACCGGAAAGTGTACAGGCCAGGTATCATATCAAAAATATCCAGGTCTTTATCATGAATATTTCCCAATGTATAAACATCTCCAGGTCCACTAATCAACGACCAGGTTCCTTCACCAAAGTCTGGTTCGTTTCCGGCAAGGGTGGTTTCAGTTACATTACAATCAAGGATTTGATCTGTACCGGCATTTGAAAGTGCATTGCTGAAAGAAGTAATAATGATGACTTCATCAAAGTCTGATTCACATTCTACCCCAACTGGAGCATTACGGCGAAATTGCACAACATAGTTTCCAAGTCCGGTGAGACCGGTCAGGGTTGCAGGAGAACTACCTGTATTTACCCAATCGGATGGAAATGTTGCATAAACAACAGGGGGACCATAATCTTCGATAGTTGGAGGACCACTTAAAATACGGAATTGGGTACTGGTTCCTCCAGTAGTAGAATAGGTAATATGGGCTACACTTTCGTCACAATCCAGAAAAACCGGACCCGCCTGTACATCAATGGTAGGAGCATCAGCGTAAGAAACCGTAAAACCGTCTGAACTTGAGCAACCGGTTACTGAATTGGTAATTGTGTAGGAGAAAGTGTAAGTACTCGATCCATCAAGGCCGGTAATAGATGTAACAGTACTATTTGGACTTACAATGGTAACTCCTCCCGGCCCCCCGGTTTGTGCCCAGGTTACTGTTTCATTAATATATAGTGGAGAGACACCGTTTAATACTGTTGAAGTCCTGCTATCGCAAAAAGACTGGCTATCTCCACCTACAAATCCAGCAGTCGAAACATCAGCAGTTGGCGCTGGAACAATAATCTGTACTTCATCGTAACCAGAAACACAAGGACCGGCAACTGTCCACCGGAAGGTGTAAGTCCCCTCAATCAAATTTGATATTCCGGTATTGTTTGCATGAATATTTGCAATTGTGGGAACATTTGGCCCATCAATAATCGTCCATGTTCCCTGTTGTCCTTCAAGTCCACTTCCTGCGTAAGAACCCACAAGGTTGGTTGATTGGGTGGTTGAATAACAGTGAGAAAGAGTTTGATCAGTTCCCGCACTTACAGGTTCTCCTCCAAGATTGGTTATTGTAACCTCATCTGTAGTAGAGCAACCCGTGACTGTGTTTTGTATTGTCCACGACAACACGGTACTCCCTGAAGAACTTCCTGAAATGGTAACATCTGAAGTCGCAGAGTTAACATCTGTTATTGTAACCCCATTACTTCCTGACCCCTGCCAAAATCCTATTTCATCAGGGCCAACTGGTGTATTTGCAGCAAGGCTGTAAGTTCCCGGGCAATAGGTAGCATCAACCCCGGCATCAGCTTCAGTAATCTCATCAACGGTTTTTTTAACATCCTGAAAAACCAAAGAGCCATCTTCACATGTTGAAAGTATCCTGAAAATGTAAGTGTAACCTCCCTGAAAGTTTGTTACTTCTGTTACCAATGTGTCAGGACTAACAATTATTACACTGGGCCCACCAATCTGTGTCCAGTGTATTACTGCCCCGCCAGTAGGAAAAGCCCCTGTTTTATTTCCATAAAGCCACATTTCCTCATTTTCACAAATTGTTGCATCAACTCCGGCATTTACAGAGCAATTCTGAGCATTAACAACCGCTGAAAAAATCAGTAGTAATGTAATTGCAATAGTTGAATTCCGGAGCACTAACAACAAGGGCAACCTTAAATTTTGACTAACATTTACTTTATTCAAATTAGTCTTGCCATTTCTTACTGGATGTAAATATTTTTTCATAAACTGAAAAATTAATGTTTTGTATTTGCTCAAAATAAAATTAGAACAAGATTGAAATACATTCGTTTTCATCTTGTAAATCAATAACATAAATAAAACATCTCATGCCAAATACATGAGTTATTAATAAAGTAAAGGGAAGGTCAGGAAATCTGTAACTCTTTGCTGGAATTTGCAGTTTTCATCTGATAATTAAAAAACGTTTAATGTTATTGCTTCTTTTCTTCAACAACAATAAGAATTCCCCCTTGAAATAACATGAAATAAAATTAATACTTTTTTATTAACAAAAAAAAAATCTATTAAAAAGATAAGATTTTTTTTAATCTTATAACAAAATTTTACGTTGTGATCAGACTTAATACAACAAAACACAAAATCCCTAAATTGAAATTAATTCGGAATAATTTGATTTTTTTTCTGAAAATTCAGTCAAAGCAACCAATAAACGTTCCTTTAATATTTTGCTTTTCTTAAAAAATGATTCCCAATATTTTAAAAGTTTAACATCTTTCCGCTTTTTCTTAAAATGAAAAAAAAATAGAAAATTATTCTTTAATATGGATTATTTTAAATGATTTATTTTTGGAAACTAAAAAACTTTTGCCATCTTAGTACAAATAGTATTTTTACAGACAATACTGCAAAAGTACTAATCATGGTTTTATTCAGGAATAAATAGAATACATGAAAACGATGAAAATTAAGGGACAAAATGCGGACAGCGGATAATAGAAACTTTATTGTACTGTTTTCCAATGGTTTCGCGTTTTTTCCTGAAAAAGATCTGATATGGTAATTACAAAGCATAAAAAAAGCCCTGAAAAGTTAATATCAAGGCTTTTAATTATGGAGTGATCCAGCTGGGACTCGAACCCAGGGCCCACGGCTTAAAAGGCCGTTGCTCTACCGACTGAGCTACTGAATCATTCAGTTTTGGGGCGGCAAAAGTAATACCTATTTTTAAATTAACAAACCAAATATTGATTTTTTTGTAATTACAAAAAATCAATCTGGCCAAGACCTTCACGAACAATCTGAATTTCATCTCCTGTACAATCAATTACTGTTGAGGCCTGGTTGCCACCAAAGCCACCGTCAATCACAATATCTACTTGGTCTTTGTATTTTTCGTAAATCAATTCAGGATCAGTGGTGTACTCAATCAACTCATCCTCATCATGAATCGAAGTTGACATTATTGGGTGGCCGAGAGTTTTTACAATTTCAACCGGGATGTTATTATCAGGAATCCTGATTCCAACAGTCTTTTTCTTGTTCTGAATGTATTTTGGAACTGTATTGTTGGCTTCCAGAATAAAAGTGTAAGGGCCTGGCAGTAGCCGGCGCATGAGTTTGAAAAGGTTGTTTTCAATTGGCTTGGTAAAGTCGGCAATATGACTCAAATCATGACAAAGAAATGAGAAATTAGCCTTTTCGGGTTTAATTCCTTTTATTCTTGCTATCCGTTCGATTGCTTTTGATTTGAAAATGTCACAGCCAAGACCATAAACCGTATCTGTTGGACAAATGATGATTCCGCCGTCATTCAAACACTCAACTACAATGTTGATCTGCCGCTGACTTGGTGTTTCAGGATGAATTCTGAGTAACATGTTTAACTCTTTTTAAATTGAGGCTGCAAATATACCATTGTTGGGTGAAATCAGAATGGAAAATAGGAGAAGGATTATGTTGGAATGTTGGAAAAGTGGGATATTGGAAAATTGGAATGTTGAGCCTGCCTGTTGGCAGACAGGCGAAGCGAAATCCCGTTTCTGCGGGAGAATGTTGGAAAAGTGGAAAAGAGGTTTTAATAGTTGTGTTTATTGTGAAATTGGTGTGTATTTTTTGGACATTGGTCATTTTGAATTGGACATTGGTCATTTTGAATTGGACATTGGTTATTTTGAATTGGACATTGGTCATTAATTTTTAATTTTGAATGTCCAATGTTGAATGTCCAATGTTGAAAAAGGGGAAAATAAAAAAGGGTAAGCTACCTGCATCGCACCGCTACAACCACTTACCCTTGCTATCTTCCGATCCTGGGGGAGTTCAGTGGGAGCTGGTCGTACAGGACTTACCCGCTGCAAAAATACGATTTCCGGTTCAATGACCAATTTTTTTTATTTATTTCACCAGTTTTGTTTTCATTCGTACATTTGCCGCTATTAACCAAATAAATTTACAGTTATGGACGAGCAAAATTCTATCGGATTCAATGAAACCCCTACTCAAAAACCATCAAACGTAAATGTTGCCCTCATCAATGGGCTCTACCTCGGAGCTGTACTTATTGTGTATTCCCTCGTCCTTTATCTCTTGGGAACACCCCGCGACAATTGGTTACAGTACATTTCATATCTGATTATGATTGTTGGTGTTGTTTTGGCATTAAAGCAATGGCGGGATAAATACAACAACGGATTTCTTAATTATGGCCAGGCATTTTCTAATGGTTTTCTTACTATTCTGTTTGCCGGAATCCTTACATCAGTTTACATTTTTGTTTTTTTCCAGTTCATTGCTCCTGAAGAAATAATTAAAATGGCTGAAACGGCTGAGGAACAGATGTATCAAAAAAACCCAAACATGTCAGAAGCTGATATTGAAATGGCCATGAAATATGCAAAAATGTTTATGAAGCCATGGCTTATGTCAATAATGGGACTATTCTTTAACGCACTTGCTGGCTTGATAATCAGTGCTATAGTGTCAATTTTCATGAAAAAAGAAGACAAACAGTTTGTTTAAAATTCCTGATGGACCTATCTTTAATTATCCCGCTTTACAATGAGGAAGAATCGCTTCCAGAGATTACCAGTTGGATTTCGAGGGTAGCTCATTCTGTAGGATTGAGTTTTGAAATCATTTTTATAGATGACGGAAGCAGCGATAATTCGTGGAAGATAATCGAAAATCTTTGCATTACTTTTCCGGAAGTTAAAGGAATTAAATTCCGCCGCAATTATGGAAAATCAGCCGCGCTAAACACTGGCTTTGCTGCAGCACAAGGCAATGTTGTAATCACAATGGACGCCGATTTACAAGATAGCCCTGATGAAATTCCAGAACTTTACCGATTGATTGCCAGGGAGGGAAATGACATTGTTTCGGGATGGAAGAAGAAACGGCACGATCCCATTAAAAAACGGTTGCCTTCCAAGTTTTTCAATTGGACTACACGCCGAATATCAAAACTAAAACTTCACGATTTCAACTGTGGCCTGAAAGCCTACCGGAAGGAAGTGGTAAAAAACATCGAGATTTATGGTGAAATGCACCGTTATATCCCGGTTATTGCCAAATGGGCTGGTTTTACAAAAATCACCGAAAAGGTTGTGAACCATAGTAAACGGAAATATGGAAAGTCAAAATTTGGTGCTGGCAGACTAATAAAAGGCTTTTTGGATATTATTACGCTCAGTTTTGTTTCAAAATTTGGGAAACGCCCCATGCACTTTTTTGGAGTTATTGGAACACTACTTTTTCTGGCTGGTTTTATCATTGCAGGATACCTGGCTTACACCAAGTTTTTTATGTTTGAATATAAAATGGTCGAAAGACCTCTGTTTTATTTTGGTCTGCTGGCCATGGTAATGGGGACACAAGTTTTTGTAGCAGGTTTTGTTGCTGAAATGATTTCACGAAATTCACCCCGTCGCAACGAATACCAGGTAGAAAAGAGGAGTGGCTTTTAATAAAATGTAATGGATCAGGGAAAAATAAACAGAAGCGTCATCATTCTGGGTTCAGCATATCCACTGCGCGGTGGACTTGCTGCTTACAACGAGCGACTGGCAAAAGCCTTTACCCATGCCGGGTACAAAGTAAAAATCATTACCTTTTCATTGCAATACCCTGGAATACTTTTCCCGGGAAAAACACAACTTTCTGATGAACCACCACCAAAGAACCTTGATATCGAGGTTTTGGTCAATTCCATAAATCCACTGAGCTGGATTAAGGTCGGAAGGAGAATAAGTAGGTTACAGCCTGACCTGTTGATTATCAAATACTGGATTCCGTTTATGGCTCCCTGTTTCGGAACCATTGCCCGGTTAGCAAAAAAGAATGGAAAAACCCGTGTTATTTCTGTTCTCGATAATATCATTCCTCACGAAAAACGGCCTGGAGATAAGATGTTATCCAATTATTTTGTTAAACCGGTGGATGGTTTTGTGGCAATGTCGCATCAGGTTTTGGCTGATCTGGATCAATTTGACCAACAGAAAACAAGAACCTTCTGCCCTCACCCACTCTACGATCATTTTGGTACTTTAGAATCAAAAGAAGCTGCTCAAAGAAAGCTTGGATTGGATCATTCGTTTAACTACCTGCTTTTCTTTGGTTTTATCCGCGATTACAAGGGGCTTGATCTTTTACTACACGCAATGGCAGATGAAAGGATCAGACAAATGAACCTGAAATTGCTGGTTGCAGGCGAATTTTACACCGATTCAAAACCCTACTTCAATATTATCGAGAATGAAAATTTGAAAGAGAATGTGATTATGTCGAATGATTTCATTCCCGACAGTAAGGTTGCTGACTATTTTAATGCATCAACGCTTGTGGTCCAACCTTACAAGGATGCAACAC
>Ga0172371_10009850_pt1 | contig 13056 bp, 15 predicted proteins | sample Lak12m_FD_114543 | JGI IMG/M metagenome (GOLD analysis project Ga0172371, IMG submission 114543) | Freshwater microbial communities from Kabuno Bay, South-Kivu, Congo - kab_022012_12m | ecosystem: Environmental > Aquatic > Freshwater > Lake | place: Democratic Republic of the Congo: South-Kivu... | reverse complement strand
TTCGTTTTAAATATCGGAGCTTATTATATGATAATATGGGGAGTGTTTTGGCAGAAGGTGGCTTTAATAAGCTGTAATTATCAAAGACTCCCCATATTGTAACACTCTACATATTGCCCTAAGTGCGGAGGCAGTATGAGAATTATTGCTTTTATTGAGGACTATAAGGTTATAAGGAAAATACTTGACTGGCTGGGCATATATGAATTTAAAAGGGACAGGCCTCCGCCTAATACACAGGCAGTTGCAGATTCATTTGACGACTATGCTCAAAATGATTATATAGACTGTGATTATATAGATTATTAAAGTAGAGGAGTTAATACTTCTAATATAAGATACATGCCCAAAACAGGTTTATACACTTGCAGATTTACATAAATTAGATTTTTGTAAGACACTCCTTGCCTGATTTTATCCCCAACACCTGTTTTTTTATCAAAAATCCATCTTTTAGGTTAACAGAAACATAAACAATCATTAACTGGGGCAGGAACTCCGGAAGTTATTGTATTTTATACCTGGGGGATCCAAAAGCGAGTTCTTATAAATAACTGGAGAGAACAATGGTTTTTTAAGTCTATCTAAAACACTTAGAGGATTTTTAATGTCTAATAGCGCTGCGCTTGAGTGGTATTGTAAATTATTGTTAATCCTTTCTACACAATGATATATTAGCAGCCACCCAAGTTCTGTCTCTATGGGTGGACAACCTGTGCCGACATATTCATTCTCAAAAGATAATTCTGGATCAATGACTACATAATCATTTATTTCTTCTAAGTATTCTTTCCAATAAACAGTATCCAGTTCTGAAAAATCACTAAAGTAAGAAACCTGGATACTGGGAAGTATCCGGTGAAGAAGAGCGTATTTATTATTAATTTTTTTGGGGAATAGACATGCGTCTTTATCCCATAATAATACTTCTTTTCCAAAGCTTTTTTCATAGATTCTTTCAAAATAGTCATATTTTTTGCCTATATTTGTTTTTTCAAGAATCGTATCCGCTTCTTCATAAGTAATTTTTGGGGATATGACACTGCCTTTTTTAAAATTAATTAGATCACTGCTGGTTGCGTAGGCAATCATTGCATTTTCCCCATCATAAGCAGTATAAGTAATATAATATAAGCCTTCTAAAAAAACTATTCTGGGATCTTCGAGACCTTTTTTTTCATAATCATATTCCGGAAATAAAACTGGCTTGTCTAGTCTTTTGATAACCTTATTGTTTTTTAATTGGCAATATCCAATTGAAGATATATCATCTTTACTTATTGCTCTGTAGAACATATGAACGATATTGTCTACTTTAATGCAGGCAGGATTTAAGACCCCTTTGGCCTCAAAATTTAAACTGGTTTTTTCTAAAATAATTCCTTCATTTCTTATGCTAAGCACCTATTTAAACTCCAACAAAAATTTTCCGCTTCTGAAAGGGAGCGAACATTTAATATATCGTTAACAGCACTCTTTATTATCAAAATATTTCCATTTTCTGAGGATACCAAAATACTTAACCTTTTTCGGGTTTTTCCATTTCCTGTTTTGCTTTTTCTCCTCGGAATCTTTTAATAAGATAACTTGCTATGATAAGGGCAACAATTACAGTTAATCCGTCAATTACATATACGACTTTTAACCCAAGAAAATAACTGCTGTCTATCCTGAAATATTCTATTATGCTCCTGTAAACAGAATAAACAGCAAGGTAAGTGCAGAATATCAATCCGCAAGGGAATCTATCTGGATATTTCTTATACTGCCTGTGGAGCAGAAGTAGAATAGCAAACAGCGCCATATTTGCCAGAAATTCATAAAAAAAGGTGGGCATGAAATACTGGGAGTTGGAATAAGAAGAAGGCCTGTTTGCAGGGTCTATAAAGATACCCCATTTTTGACTTGTTGAAAGTCCAAAAGCTTCTTGATTAAAGAAATTTCCCCACCTTCCTATAGCCTGCCCTAAAATCAAGGAAGGGGCAAGTATATCTGTCCATAACCAGAAGTTTAATTTTCTTATCCTGCAAAAGACAATAAGTGCAATTACTCCTCCAAGCATGGCACCTTGAATGGCCAGTCCTCCTTGCCTGAAAGCAAAGATATAGGAGAGGTTATGGCTGTAATATGGCCAATTGACAAGGACATGAAGAAGTCTTGCACCGATTACTCCGAGTATTACTACTAAAGGCGCAAAGTAAATTACTTCTTCGGGCCTCTGCCTTCTGTATTTTGCAATAAAATAAGAGATCAGTATTCCCAGTAGCAATGCAAGTGCAATTAATATTCCATACCATCTTATTTCAAGGATTCCTATAGAAAAAGCTATTGGGTCTGGCGCACTCAAATTATCCTCCAAAACAATATTAAGATTTTAAGTAGAAAAAATAATAGCACAATAATATAAAAATCAGTATGTTTCTGATTTACATAGATAGATTGAAAAAGTAATTGAAAACAAAGTTTAATATATATCGAGTTTTTTCCTGAAACTATCCCAGAAAGCTGAAAGGTCTTTTTTATAATCTTGGGGTGATTTAAATTCCAAATCAAAAATTGCATATGCTTTATTCTGTCTGATATGACTGCATGCATCCGGGAGTTCCTTGCATTCAGTACTGCTGATTGCAGTAAAAAAGATCTTAAGCTGACCAATGATAGCATTTAACTGATTACAGTAAATCTTTATCCTGTCTATGCGGTTACAAGACATAATAAGATGTGATATTCCCAGGTTTGCAGCATCAATATATATTTTTTGTTGAGTATTGTTTTCAATATATCCTCCTTCAGAACTGAAATAACCCCAGTAAGAAAGATCTCCGCAAACAACAGGTAACAGGTTTATTTTGTTGCACTTTTTTACGATAGATTCAAGAACTTTTCTGCCAGTAAGTGGTAGTATTATAATTCCATCAATTCCGCAATCCTTTATATCGCCAAGGATACCTCCACTATAAATTTCGGGTATTTCATTTCCAAATTTCTGATGGTCGTAAATAATCGGCTTAGATGTATTCTTTTTCATCAAGGTTGTAATATCTCTTAATCCATTTTTTATTACTGGTCTTGTCCCAAGCCTATATCCTGCAACATAATCAAGCTCTTGTGTAACAGCTACAATATCTTCCACTGTTGATTTTTCAGGATCGTTTATATCAATCAATAAACCATTTTTAAGATTAAAGATTTCCATAGAAACCTCCTCTTTTGTAATTATAATTACATTTTATCATAAGGGTTTTTTAATAAATAATAAAAATTTTTTGTTATTTTATAACGTTTTGATAAAAGACTTCGTTTATATAAACAAACAGTTAAAAATGAAAGGAAAAAATATGTTAAAAAAAGTAATACTGGGAATAATTATAGGCATGGTTGTATTAACTGCAGGTGCGGGAAGCATATATGCATACCAGAAAAATTCTAATACTGGAAATGAAGCTGCTATAAAAAATAGCACAGCTTATGAGGCAAATACAAACTGTACAAATGCAAAATGTACTGGAGCTAATAATGAGCAGAATTGCTTAAATCAAGGTCAATGCGACCAGTTAAATTGTACTAATGAAAATTGCCTCAAACAGGATTGCGGCAATGAAACCTGCACTGAGCAGTATCGCAACAGAGAAAATAATTGTTACCAGTATAATAATGAAAATGGTTATCAAAACCAGAATAATTTCTGCTACAGGTATAACAATGAAAATCAACCCGGTAGCCAGAATCCAGGAATAAATGGAAATAATAAAGAACAGAATAATAATTTAAAAAACGGGTTTGGAAAAAAATAAATAAATAGAAAGTATAGGAATTATATGAAAAGAATTAAATTTAAAGTTAAGTTTGTTATAGACCTTGCAATGATTTTGACATTTTTGGTAAACATGTTTACAGGCTTTGCAATGTTTTTTGGACTGGTGCTTGGAGGCGGCCGGCAGTATAGCGGTGCTGCAGGGTTTAACATTTCAAGCCTTGCCGATCTAAGTGCAAGAGCTTGGTACAGGTTTGTTCATGACTGGTCAGGTATTGTGCTTGTGGTGCTAATACTTGTTCATCTTATTTTGAAGTGGAACACTCTCTGGTGTTATTTGAGAAATACATGGAAAAACAGAAGTGGGCAAAAAGTACAAGAAAGTTGTGAAAATATTTAGATTTTAACTTGCAGCTGGCAACTTATTTAAATTGCCAGCTGCCCATTTCAGGCAATTATGAGATAATAATATTTGTATATTTATTGATTTATCTTTTTATTTTTACAACTTTTATTTATGGATGACAGAGAATTAGACCACTGCATAAAAAGTTTTAAGAAAACCGGTGATAATTTATATTACGAAAAAATATATCGATTTTTTTTTCAAAAAATACACCGGTTTGTTCTTTTAAATATTTCTGACAGTCAGGCTGCAGAGGATATAACTGTTGATGTTTTTTATAATGTCTACAGATATATGACAAAGGTGCATCTAAATTCAGCAAGCTTCAAACCCTGGATCTATAAAATTGCACGAAACCTTACAATAGATCACTACAGAAAAGAGGCAAAACATAAGAAAAACCAGTCACTTGAACAATACCTGGAAGACAAACAATCTGGTGGTTTAGAAGATAAAGGAAAAATTGACAGTTCTCTTGTTGTTGAAAGCTTTAAGAAAAACGGTTCAACTGATTTGACGGAACCGGAATTTGCAAACCGTAATCTTTTAACAGGGTTAAACAATCTACCCGAAATACAAAAACAAGTTATAATACTTAGATTTATAGAGGAGCTGGATTATAAGTCTATAGGACTGATCATAGGTAAAAATGAGATTACAGTAAGGGCGATTAAATTCAGGGCGATTTCAAGACTGAAGGAGTTTATGGCCAAGTGAATGAGGAAATGAACATAAATAAAAAAATATTAAAGAAATTTCTCAATCTTCTTGATAAAGGGCTGGATATGGAAACATGCCTTGCAAGTTTTCCGGACGAGCGTGAAAATTTAAAACAATACGCTGCAATTATTGGTACTTTTAAAAACTTAAAAAATATCCGGGTTGACAAAGATTTTGAAGATAATTCACTGAAGGACATCTATTCAAGGTTAAGAATTGAACACCTTAAAAATCGTGAAAAAATGTCAAAAAAAGATGCATTTCTTATCAGGCTTCGTCCGGCCTATCTTAAACCTCTTGTTATTTTTCTTGGTGTTCTTATCTTTATGAGCTTTTCTTTTGCAGGAACACTGTATGCTTCCGAAAGCTCTATACCTGGGGATACGCTGTATACATTAAAAAGAACTTCAGAAAATATCCATGTTGCGTTTACTCCTTATAAGTATGAGGAGACACTTTATTTAAAGCTTCTTGATACAAGACTTAGCGAAGCTGACAGCATTTTAAATAAAACCAATTATACTGATACGGCAGCTGCAGAAAAGTTATTGTCTGATATAGATATTACTTATAAAAAATGCCGTGAGAGAAAATATCTGAGTGCTGATCAGGACGGACATATGCAAATTAGGATAAGAGGAATAGAAGAAGGTTTTAGATATCGATACGGTATGCAGGAGGGAAGCACTACCAATTGCTCTGACCAAACTTCTAAAGAGATACAAAATACCAAAAGCAGCTCAGATACAGCCAAGACAGGTCAATACCAGAATAATTCAGTAAATAGCGACAACAATAAAACAGAAAATAACAGCTCTACAAATACCAGCGAGCAGAGTCAAATGGGTAAACAGAATCAATATGGGAAAGAATAGTAATTTATGTTATTTGATTATTTACTACTTATATTAGCTTGTTAGTAAGTTAAAAAAAGTTATTAATGTATTAATAAACTCATAGCTAATGAAAGCATCCAATACAGAAAATACAACCTAATAGAAAATATTTCTATCTACAAATTGAATTTTTTGAATAGATAATATTTTGGGAAATCACTGATGAAATTAAATATAAGGGATGTTCCTAATAGAAATAATACAATATAGAAATTGAGTTTAGAAATTATAAATCCAAGGATCCCCATCAAAGAAAAGCCAATCAGTGCAATCATGCTTATTAAAATTAATAACAATCCCGGCCTAGAAGACCAAAAATGTCTTCTCTCTCTGACTATAAATATTTTGAATATACTCATAAAAATAAGAAGTATGGTAACAAAACCCTGAAGTTCTGCTAAATTTAGATTGAAATATTTTATGCTGGCTAACATAGAGATTGTTCCTCCAGTTATTAAGATTAAACTTACGGGTAGTGATGCCAGAGTAATATTTTTAACATTCCATTTATTAGGGTTACCAGTGTATTTTACATTGTCTGTAGAAATAGACATTGTTAGAAAGTCATTTGCAAATATTAACAAGACCATATCTATAGCCGAAATAATTACGTTATGAAATATTAAAAATCCAAGCAGCAAAATTCCATCGAATAGGATAACTTTAGTTATTTTATTAATTACCCAGGTAAGCATCCTTTGAAAAATCTGCTTGCTTGTTACTATTGCATCAGCAATTTCATATAAGCCTGGTTGAGTTAAAACAATACTTGCAGATGTTTTTGCAACATCTGAAGAATTACTTACTGCAATGCCGACTTCTGATTGTTTTAAGGCTGGGGAATCATTTACTCCATCACCTGTCATTCCAACAATATGGTTTCTTGATTGTAGTAATTTAACAATTTTATATTTATCCTCCGGATAGATCTCGGCAAATCCGTCACAGTCTTCAACAATTTTTATTTGTTCCGATTCAGACAAAGCATTCAAATCCGGCATTTTAATTATCTTACTTCCCGGCAATATCTGTGCAGTAATTTCTTTTGCTATTTCAATATTATCTCCTGTAAGTATCTTTACTTTTATTCCAAACTTCTGAATTTTTTCAATTATTGATTTTGAGTCTGGTCTTAAGGGATCGGCCAGAGATAATAGACCAATAAATTTAAGGTTGTCAAAATTTCTATCCTTTGATTTTGCGACTGCAAGAACCCTAAATCCCTTTCTGGAAAGTTCTACAAGCTTGTTATTTATGTCAAGTTTTGTTTTTTCATCTGTCAAATTACATAATGATATTATTATTTGAGGTGCACCTTTAACTACTCTAAACTGTTCATTTTTATATTCAACTTTTGATTCTGTTTTTTTTGAAGAAGGATCAAAGGGGATAAATGATATTATTTTATAGCCATTAAAGTCTAATTTTATTGTTTTAGAATATTCGATTACGGCATGCTCAATTAAATCCTTGCTTGATTCATCTGAGGCAAGTCTGGCAAACAAAATAACTTCCTCTTTTTTATATTCTGAAAAAGGGATTTCATCTAGAACTGACAATTTATTTTGTGTCAACGTACCAGTTTTATCAAGACATAATATATCCATTGAAGCCGCAGCCTCAATAGCACTGAGTCTTGATACAATTATACCTTTTTTAGATAATTCTAGTGCTCCTGTCGATAGAACTACCGCAAACACCGCAGGCAATGCAACAGGGACTGAACCAAGTAGGAAAATTAAGGCAATAGTCAATATATCCAGAAGTTTTATGTTTAATATAACAGCGTAGATAGTTATTAGAACTAATACCCCAAGACTTATAAACAACATATATTTTACAACAGATAGCATTATTTGTTCTTGATGTGATTTGGGACCAGCAGTTTTAACAAGCTCAATAGTTTTGCCAAAAAATGTGTTTGCTCCTGTATTAAGAATCACAATTTGAGCTTGACCACTTTTAACTATAGAACCTGAATAGATTATTCCGGATTTAGTTGCATCAATTGGAAGTGATTCACCCGTTAAGGCTGACTGGTCTAGAGTAATAATTGAATTACTTAATATTTTGCCATCAGAGGGAACAATATCTCCAAGTCCAATTGAAATAATGTCCCCGGGTACTATTTCTTTAATATTTTTTATAACCCATTTTTTATCTCTTAGAATTTTTGTTGTAATTGATAACTTTTTTTCCAGAAGTTCAAGAGCTTTTTGAGATTTACGGTTATTTGTCAAGCCAATTATGGCATTTATTGTAAGAAGGACAAATATTATTATTAATTCAGTATAATGTTTTAAAAAACCGGAAAGTATCATTGTAAGCTCAAGAAGCCAGGGCATTGGTCCCCAGTAATGCAAAAGGAATTCAACTACAGGATTTCTTAATTTTTTTTTAACTTCATTATAACCAAAAAGACTGGCTCGCCTTTGAGCTTCATTTTCACTTAAACCTTCAATAGAAGTTCCCAGCAAGGTCATTGTTTTTTCGATTGAAATATCTTTGTATTCAGATGTTTTTTTTATTTCCATAAATTTTTAAATAAGATGCATTTGTAAAAAATTCTTAGTTAATACTGTTCATTTTTTATTCATTTTTTAGGCATGTTTCATATAAACCTGAAAATGTACTACCTATTAAATAATAGATATTGAAATATTAAAGAAAAAGAATTTTTTTTAATAAATTTATACTTTCCTCCCTTTTTCTATTTTACTAGTCCATATTCTAAATTTCAATTTGGACTAGTTTTTAGAGGAAAATAACATAAATTTAATCTTGACAAATGAACTAATGTTCTTTATATTAGTATATGAACATTGGTTCATTACTTAATGGAGGTGATTATATGCCTGGTTTTGATGGAACCGGACCTGTAGGACAGGGACCGCTTACTGGAGGAGGAAGAGGTTTTTGTGTAGTTCCTCTAAAAAATAACGCAAGAATCTCATATGGAGTTGCTGGTTTGCAAAATTACTCGGTAAATTTCTTTAATCCAAATTCACAAGCTTATAATAATTTTTACAGCTCGTCATACAAATACCTGCTTTATCAATTGAGATCTTTCGGATATTCAGGCAGGTCAGCAGGTTGTTTTAGAGGAAGGGGAGGAAGATCGTTTTTAAAGGGTATAGATAGGAAAGGAAGAAACAGAAAGTTTTAAGTCCTAAAGATATTCAAAAAATTATTAAAAAGGAGGTAATTAATATGCCAAGAGGAGATGGTACGGGACCAGCAGGAATGGGTCCCATGACAGGAAGAGCTGCAGGCAATTGTGCAGGTTATTCTGTTCCTGGTTTTGCAAATCCTACCGGAGGAAGATACTCAGGGATAGGCAGAGGCTCCTTTGGAGGCAGAGGTGGCAGAGGAAGAGGATACAGAAACTGGTACCAGGCCACCGGGCTTCCGGGATGGTACAGATATAACATAGGGATGCCTGCTTGGGGCGGAGTATCGACTACACCTGTATATCCTTATGCTAACCCATACTCAGATCCTGCCGTAACACCTGATCAAGAAAAAGAAATACTAAGAGAACAGGCAGATCTTTTAAAACAACAGATTGAAGATATACAGGCAAGAGTGGAAGAGCTTGAAAAAGGAGAAAAAGAATCTTAATTTTGTTTCATAGGATCAATAAAACTGTCAGAGGCTTGGAGTAATTGCTAAATTCTCTACCTCTGACTTTTATTTAGTTTAATTTTTTTAAATAAATTTATCAACTATTTGAATTAAACTTTTGTTGTGTTAAAATATATTATGGGTATATGCTCATAATAGATTGGAGGTATACTAATGAAAAAGATTCTTGAACCAAATAATGCAGTATATTTACTGCCTGCAGTACTTGTTACATGCTGTGATAGCAGTGGAAAAGATAATATTATAACAATTGCCTGGACTACAAATATATGTAGAAAACCACCATGTTTAGGTATTGTAATAAGTGGAGAAAAATATTCATCAACATTAATAAAAGATACTAAAGAGTTTGTACTAAATATTCCGGGTGCTGAATACGTAAAAGGACTGGATATTTGTGGTGAAACACATGGGGATAGCCTTGATAAATTTGAACTGGCAAACTTTACCAGGGAAGATGCAGTTTTAGTAAGGCCAAAATTAATTAAAGAGTGTCCTATCAATATGGAATGCAGGGTAAAAGACCTATTTATGATTGAAGACAGCCACCTTTTTATTGGTGAGGTATTAAAAGTTCATATGGATGAAAATTTATTGGACAGCAGCGGAAAAATTAATTATTTGAAATTAAACCCCATATTATATGGAGATAAAGGTTACTGGTCTATTAAAGATATGATTGGATATAGAGGATTTTCACAAAAAATATAAATGAATTTTTAAATTAGGGATTGATCTAAAAATGAAAATATACGAATTCAAGTGTGAAGATTGTGGCAATATAAAACTAAAAATAGAAATGAATGTTTTTTAGGACTGTATAATATTAAAAATAAAAAGAAGGGTTTATTGTGGCATCTGAAAAAAACAATGAAATCAAACAACAGTCAGATGAGGTACAAAAAAATATTGCAAATATTAAGCATAAATTTATTGTAATTAGCGGCAAGGGTGGAGTTGGCAAAACAACTGTTTCAGTAAGTCTTGCATACTCTCTTGCTTTAAAGGGCTATGAAGTTGGCCTTCTTGATGTTGATATACATGGACCTAATGTTAATAAGATGGTAGGTTTGACAAACGAAACAATAACCGGAGACGGGATTAGAATGAATCCCATAAAAGTACTTCCCAATCTAAAAGTTATAAGTACTGCTTCAATTATTGACAATCCCGATACACCTATTATTTGGCGTGGACCTTTAAAAATGAAACTCATAAGGCAGTTTTTAGTTGATGTTAACTGGGGCTGTCTTGATTATCTTATAGTTGACTCCCCTCCCGGAACTGGAGATGAACCATTAAGTGTTGTTCAACTTATAGGTGACTTAGATGGAGCAATTGTTGTTACTACTCCACAGGAAGTGGCGCTTCTTGATGCAAGAAAAAGTATACAATTTGCAAAACAACTGGGTATTCCTTTTATCGGTATTGTAGAAAATATGAGTGGTCTTATTTGTCCGCATTGCAACAAAAATATCGACCTGTTTGGAACAGGTGGCGGCAAAAGAGCGGCAAAAGAAATGAATGTTAATTTTTTAGGTGAGATTCTAATGGATCCTGAGGTTATTAAAGCATGTGATAAAGGAAAAGCACTTACAGTACTTGAGAAAAATTCAGCAGTGTCAGAAAGCATCATGAAAATAACTGAAGTAATTGATAATTATATTAAGTCTCAAAAAGTATTTTCATAATTATTATTTTACTGAAAAATTTTATAGGTATTTTTATAATTTATGACTAAAAAAGGTATAAATGAAACTGACAATTCTTGTAGATAATTATGTAGACTCACAGAAATTAAAAGCTGAGCATGGACTGGCAATTTTAATTGAGGTTGATAGCGAAAAGATTCTTTTTGATTGCGGCCAGAGTGATCTGGTTCTAAGTAATGCAAAAGTTTTAGGAATTGATTTAAATGGGGTTACTAAAATTGTTTTAAGCCACGGTCACTATGATCATACGGGTGGACTTATGCCTGTTTTAAAATATTTGAATAGAGAGATTGATGTATACGCTCACCCTTCGGGATTTGAGGAAAAATTCAGCAAACATAAGGGTTTTAATGGTTCCATTGAGAACAAATATATAGGGATTCCTGAAAAAATGGCAGTATATGAAAAAAAAGGTGCCAGGTTTTTACTAAGCAAAGATCCTGCACAGATTAGCGATAGTATTTATTTAAGCGGGCAAATAAATGAAGACAGAAGAGGTAATGAAGCTGTTGGCAGTATCAAGGCTGCAAAGGACTCTTTTTTGATAAGAGAGAATAATTTATTTGTAAAAGACCCTTTATCTGATGATATCTCAATTTTTATAAACCTACCGGAACTTTTAGTTATAGTTACCGGCTGTGCCCATAGCGGGATTTTAAATATTTTAGCTAAATCGAAAGATTTGAAATTAGATAATAAAAATTTAGCAATTGTCGGAGGACTTCATCTTTCAAAAAAAGATAATGCTTGTATTGATAATATAATCAGTGAACTAAAAAAATATAATATTAAATTGCTTGTTCCAGCACATTGCACAGGTTTTAGAGCATTTACAAAGTTAAAAAATAGTTTTGACAACAAGTGTGTATTTGGAAGTGTTGGGAAAGTGTTGGAGTTTTAAATATAAATGGATAAAAAAACTAATAGTTTATTTTATGGTCCGGTAGCCTCAAGAAGGTTCGGCTATTCCTTGGGCATAGATTTAATACCCTATAAGGTTTGTAGTTTTGACTGCATATATTGCCAGCTTGGAAGAACTACAGTTAAAACTATAGTGAGGAAAAGATATAAGGAAATAAATTTAAATTTTTTTCTCTCTGAACTTGGATATATTATTAAAAACGCAAAGAGAATAGATTATATTACTTTTGCCGGTTCAGGCGAGCCAACCCTAAACTTGGACATTGGCATTCTAATTAATAATGTAAAAGATATAACAGACATTCCTGTTGCCGTTTTAACAAATGGAAGTACTTTGTATAAGGAAGATGTGGTAAATGACTTGAAAAATGCTGACCTTATAAAGGTTTCCCTTGATGCATGCAATGAAAGCGTTTTTAAAAAAATAAATAGACCTTATCATACCCTGGTCTTCAATAGCATTATAAATGAGATAAAGCTATTATTAAAAAACACAGAATGCAGAATATGGTTGGAAATCATGCTTTTAAAAAATGTAAATGATGATTTAAATACTGCATATGAATTCAGGAGAATTTTAAGCCAAAATAATGTATTGGATAGAATTGAAAAAATACATATAAATACCCCTGTTAGGCCATCAGGTTTTAAGGAAGTTTTTATGCCATCTTTAAATAATATAAAACTTTTTAAAAATATATTAGGAGAAAAAGCAGAAATAATAAATCAAATTACAGAAAATGAATTAGTATCTGATTATGATAAAGAGAATAAAGAAATATATGAAAGAATTCTTGAATTAGCCAAAAGAAGGCCGGTAACAATTAGAGAATTAAGTCATTCTTTTGGATTAAACATTAACGAAATTATAAAATGTGTAAAATATCCTTTAGCAGATGCTAAAATTAAATATAAGGTATACAGAAATACCAGGTATTATTATTGCTAAATAAAATAAAAAAGGAGTGTTAAACAAATGAAAATTGCAATTTCTACAGATGG
>Ga0172371_10009849_pt1 | contig 13056 bp, 13 predicted proteins | sample Lak12m_FD_114543 | JGI IMG/M metagenome (GOLD analysis project Ga0172371, IMG submission 114543) | Freshwater microbial communities from Kabuno Bay, South-Kivu, Congo - kab_022012_12m | ecosystem: Environmental > Aquatic > Freshwater > Lake | place: Democratic Republic of the Congo: South-Kivu... | reverse complement strand
GTACCCTGGCATCCCGCCGGTTAGGGGTTGACGACCTTAAGAACACTTCCGGCTTGATCGATCAGCGTGACCTTTATCCCCTTCGCCGCGAACTTCGGTGCGACCTCGTCGAAGAACGTCGACGGCATGCTTTTGTGCTCGACCAACACCACCTCCTCCACGTCGGCAAGAGTCACTCCATCGAAGATCTGCACCTCGACGTAGCCTTGCCAATCTCCTAAGTTCTTCACTTCCAACGTCGACTTGATGTCCCTTGCGTAACTTGCCGTCCAATGCGGGGCGTTCACGGGCGCGGGAGCTTGCACCAACGAAGTGACTACTGCCTTCCCATTCTTCATTCCCGTATGGGTAAAAAAGGAGTCGCCCCAAACGTACGTAGCCCGTTCGCGTGCAGACGCCTTCAACTTGAATCGTGTTCTTCCATAGCGGTTAAGAACGTGACCGCTCTGCCCTCCGAAAGGCAAATCGGTGAGGTATCCGTACGTAGGCCGCTTCTTCACATCGATCGTTGGAGAGACTCCAAAGTGCGCAGCTTCATGCTCCTTCCGATACGCCGGATCGAACTGTCCACCAGACTGCCCCGTCTCAAACTGCGACTTCCATCGTCCGTCCGAAAGGATACGTGAAACATTTTTGTCGTACATACGGATCCAGATATCGGAACCGTCGACCAGCTCCTCCTGTCTTTTCTGCAGCATCTCGATGACGGCGTCTTTCGACATATTCTTCTCTCTCGCCAGATTTTCAAGGGCGGTAGTTACTTCCGCGGTGTCAGTTGCGTACCGGTCTTGCAGCGACATTTCCCTCGAAATACGCGTCGCGTCTACCTTCCCCATTCCAGCGAATCGTTCCGCACGACGTTTCGCGACGCGTGCTTTCGCCTCTCGTGCCGCGGCCTCGGCAGCCTTCTTCGCAGCAGCTTCTCGTACGAGTGCGACCTTAGCGGCTTCTTCTTCGGCTGCCCACTTTCTTGGAAGGGTCTTGATCTCCGCCCATCGTACGCGAAGTAGCCCGAGCACTCGCCCACGATCTTCTTCGTCAATCCCCGAGAGTCGAGGAACCAACGCTTTAAAGTTGTTCGTACGCGCCGCTAAGTCTTCCAAGAACGCAATTTGGATCTTCAGTTGCTCTCGCCACTCCGCTTGCGAGTACTTCGCCGCTTTTAACACGCGTGCGTACGCAGGGTTGCGGGATTCAGAAGCGAACCCCTCGATCTCGGAGAGCTTCCCCAACACATCGAAACTCTTTAACGCGCCCTTTGCACTATACAGCAACGCTCCACCTTGGTCGATCCGATACACCCGATCGCCAACGAACACGACGTTGTCGAACCCCGTACCCACAGCATCCCAGTTCATGGTGAACACGTCGGTGATGTAGCCGTTTAGAATCTTCCTGGCGGTCTCCTGTGTGATGCCCTTCGTTCGAAGCGCTACCGCATCCTCCAACACCTTGTTCGCAATTGCGAACTGCTTCGTGGAGGCGGCCTGGAACAGTGTCGACTCCGGAGCACCCAGACCCATCCCTCGGTAGATGCTATTCGCAACGGCTTCTCCGTACGCCTGTCGACCGTCTTTATAGAACTTCACGTACCGCTTGACTCCATCCTTCCCTACGTAGAACCCCCCGGGGTTAGAACCCGCTGCATCGGAGATCTTCGTTGCAAGGACTTCGGCGTTCGTAGAGAGTCGGAAGCTTTCGGCGCCAGCCATTGCGGCATCCAACTTCTTCGTCTCTTCCGCAACGGCGGCAAGACGTACACGCTCTTCCTCTGCGAGCTTCTTCGCCTTCGCTTCGGCCATTCCTGCTCGAACCTTCGCCGCATGTTCCGCTTTACGTGATGCCTCAAGTGCCGCTTCCGCAGTCTTCGTAGCCGTCTCACGCATACTGGCACTTGCTAACGCACCCGTCACCGACAACTCTCTACCCGCTGTCGATACAAGGTCCGCCGTTGTGATTCTGCCGCTCCTCCAGAGCGTGGCCATTTTAGCGCCAAGCACGCCATCCTGAAACTCGGCAGACTTCCCCTTCAACCAATCCGCGAATGAAATGTCTTTCGGAACGTATCCGTCCATTGACGCTCGAGAATTCATCAATGCACGAGAGACTTGTTCCTCGGACATCCCTTTCTCGGAGAGCCTCCGCCGGAACATTGATTCGATATCGGAGGGGCGGCCTCCAGTACGAATCGTCTTCCCCGCGAGCTCGTCCCAGCTCTTCAGAATCGCCGTACTGGAGGAGCGACAGCCCCAGTGGATCCGTCCCGGACCCTCCAACCAAGGAATGCTATGCCCGATAGGCTGATACAACATGTCGTATCGTAGGCCAGCGCGTTGAATGCAGAATGGCGACGTACGACCATCCAACGTCGAAAGCCAAACAAATCCCTTGATGACGTCCGTATTCGCCTTGAACGTATCCTCGCGCGCCTTGTTCGCTACCGCTTGTACCGACGTGCGTACCAACGCTTCTGCATTACGACGAGAGACCGCCATTACTCCATCCGTGTACCCCTTCGCCTTCGTACCACGAACGCGCGCCACTAACTGCTCGAGCGTCTCTCCACGTGCAACGCCAAGCTGCATCGACAACTTGAACCGCTCGGTAGTGTCTCCTGCCTGCTTCGCCCACCAGTCACGCGACTTCGCCCCTTGGATGATCGTGTTCCCCGTTACCGCAAGGAGTTGATCGTGAGTAAGCGCAACGGTCGAGAGATCGACTCCGATCGCTTTGTCGACTGCGAGTTTCGCGAACTCCGATTCCTTCTTTGCAGTGTCCGTCAACGCCGTTGCGTGCGTCACTGAAGACTTGGAGTAGTACGTCTTGATCGACTCGCGGGTTTGGCGCAACAACGCCCGTAAACGAGCGACCTGGAAGGTCTTCGCCTTCGCACCCGTAGGATCGATCTTGACTAAGTCCTGCACCAACTCCGCCTCCAACTGCTTCAGAAACGTGAACACCCTGACCTTAACGTCGACCTTCATTCGTTCCAGATGGAGCGAGTGCGTGATGATCTCGTCCATCAACTTGCTACTCGCCGATCCCGCAGCCACTACCCCCTCCGAGAAGGGGTGGGGGTACCGTCCAGGTCTCGCCTCGCCGGAGACGAGTAGTACCCCCTATGGGAGGAGACGCCGGCGACTACGTTAGGGTGTAACAACGTCACCCCCTTCTGTCGAAGGTGCCCCGGTATCTTGCAATAGCGTATCAGGAGGTTCCGCATCAAGCAGCGCCTGTTCCGCTTCCGCGTCGAAGTCTTCCGCAAGAATACCTCGGCGTTGCCACTCCTTCCAGAGAGTTCCGCGAGAGAGTTCCTTTGCAGCTCGAGCATCGAGAAGGACCTTTCCGATCGCTGCATCCTCGACCGAAAATCCGAAGTCGTGATTTACTACCACGGATCCTCCTCCAGTCGACTCACCAGTCCACTTCGCCATAAACGCTAACGCCGCTTCCAACCCGTCCTGCAACTCCACAGCCATTGCTGCAAGGACGCAGTTGATCTCTGCCGAGTCGATCGCCTTTGAGGTAGCAGTCTCTCCTCCTGGCTTGCGAATGAGCATCTCGAAGCCCATCGCCGCCATCTCGTCCTTCAGATCCTGCAAATCCGTTCGTCCTGCGGCGATTGCGGATCCCGTGTGTTCGACGTACCCGAGCGTTGCACCAGGATCGTCGATCGTAACTGCACGCTGTGCGCCAAGGGTGACCTTTCCCGTCTTCGGATCCGCAAGCGCTCCTGCGGGGATACCCGCACCGAACAGGAACGGCACGCGAGCGATACGAAGAATATTGCGTTGGTCGGAAGACGACTGCCAGTGACAGACGTTCATCCAAGCGAGATCGATCAGCGGAGGTTCCGCAATCATGAAGCCCTTCCGTCCGGTGTAGATGGCGCGAATCGGAATCTCGTCCTTAACAGAAACTTCTCCGATTTCGTACGGAGCCCAGTTATCGTCCTCACCCTTACGCCAGAGTTCGTACTCTCCAATCCGCAGAACGCGAATCTGCTCCACCTCTCTGTCGGTGTAACGATCGATGCGCTCACGAACCTTCTCCATAATGCGTACTTCGGTGAGCTGTTCCTTCCCATTGACGATTTCGCTCCACCACCAAAAGAGGTCTCTCGCGAGAATGTGACGCATGTACGGACGACTACCCAATTGACGCTCATCCGCCAACGTTATCCCTGCGGGTTGTATCGGGTGGTCGACATGAATGTACGTGATCCCATCCGCCAACGCTGCCTTGAAGACGTCCTGTGCGAATACATTGATGTGTCGTCCAGACATGTCGACGTTCTCAGCCCACTCCTTGATATTACTCGGAACGTCATCCCCGAGCGAGATCGCTTTCGAGAACACCTTCCCAGTGAGTGTCGACAACGTACGCTTCACAGCAGGAAACAAGAAAGAGCGATTGCGGCGCGCATCGTACGCGTCATCACTCTCTCCACTCTCCCGCGGAAGGTACTTGTCTCCAGCCTCTCGCATGGCCTTCGTACCACCCAGCAACGCCGCAAGGAGTTCCCAATCCTCCAGCATACTATCGTATGCGCTGCAAGAGGTACTTATGTCATTCGTGGTCTTGGCCACACTCTACACTCCTTTGCCTTCTTGGCGATCTGTACGTGATTAGTATCGCGTCTCCAGAACCATACGATCCGAAGCAATGCCTTGACCCAACGGGGTTGACACTCCCAAGAGATCATCCACCCCAACCACAGTCGACGCCTATGTCGAGCAGCGTACCCCATCAGCGCTTCCTTTGAACCTTCTCGTCAAACCAGCGACGCGGATCGTCGATCCAAGGAAAAATCATTTCCTCCCTGCCTTCTTTGCCTTCTTTTTCTTGCCCTTACTCTTCGGGCGAATGTTCCCAATCTTGCCCGAAGGCTTCGCCTTGCTCTTAACCCTCTCAGGCAGATCCTTCGGAACCGCATATTCCTTGTCCCAACGCTTCGCAATGCCGGGATGTTTGAGGTGCATGTAAGCCATCTGAGCCTTGGACTTGTAAGGCATACGACCTCCTTTGTATAGGCGAGTCTCAACGACGCGTTTCGGAGTATGTCGCTCGCAAACGCTATCGGCGTGTACGATCTTATCCCACTTCGTACACGTCCCCATCCATCCCGCGCCAATCTCTGTCATGTGCGCACAGTTGCCACAGCTGGAGAATTCGCTCACGCTCTACCTACCTCGCAGTCGAACATCTGCAAGAAGTCGTCCGCGTCGAACACCCCAAAGGCAAGCAACATATGCACCTCGATGGGAGAGAAAGTCACTACCTCTCCTCTACGAGAACCATCCACGAGTCCAATCATCCGATGTTCCGCTTCGTGGTGTAGGATCGCACGGCGTTCAGTCTCTGCCATCATCAAGTCATCTCCGCATTAAGGGAGACCCTTCCAACGATCGGGAACTCCTTGGCAACGTAGTATCCCAACGCATCAGTGAGATGAGTGAGCTCGGGGTACTTCGTCTTGTCGAGCTCACCACTTCCACCTTCGAGAACGACAACGCCTTCGAAGTCCTTCACCAAATGCGGACATCGCGTTGGGTCTACCATCAGGTGAACTTCGCCCGCACCATTCATCAGTCGGGTGTTCACCGCATTCACTCGCGCACGTTCTGCGGGATTCGCTCGTGGATAGTTGAACGCCACCATCTCCGCTCCAAACCTCGAACGAAGGGCGAGTTTGATCAAGTCCCAGTCCGAACCCTTAACGGACGCAGAACCCTTTGCACCACCCGTAGCGTCACCGTAGCAGACGAAGCGTCCTTCGTGTTTCTCCCAGCCTGCGATGAGCTTGTTCGTCACTGCAACGGTGTTACTACCTTGCGGAATCCAAACCTCTCCAATGCATCCCGTCCCATAGACCCCGATGGGAAGCTTCATCTCTTGAGCGACGACAGCAACCCCAGGGGCGACGTTGAAGTCGAAGCAGAAGATTAGCGGAGCACACGAATTGTACTCCAGTCGGGCGCAGTGAATCCGATCCGAGAAGGGATAGTACGCGCGTCCCGTGAAGTTCACAAACGACGCATTGTATTCTTGATCGAAGGTAACCGGATCGAGATCGCGTTGTGCCGCAGCAATCTCTTCCGGAGGAAGAATGTCCTTCGCCGGCCACCAAAACGCCCCCCACTCTCCAGTAGCGTCTTCGAGGGCACTCTTATACATATCGTAGTAGAAGTTTCGCCCTTCAGGAACTCCTTCCAACCAACACCATCCCTTACGATCCGATAGTGCGGGGCGAATGTGCGCAGACCACGCACGTCCTTTAACGTTCGCGATCTCGGTAACTCCCCCTCCGTCCCATGGAGTACCTTCAATCCGCTCGGGCTTGTCTAACCCCACTACCCAGATCTCAGAACCGTTCACCAACCTGATGAACAACTCCGACTCCGAAGGATTCTGTAGGCGCCAGCGACGAGGAACCAGTGCCTTCAAATCATCCCAAAAGATCCTCTTCGCCTGGTCACGAGTAGGAGCCGCAAGGAAGTACTTCGCGTCCGGAAACTCCGATCCCCACAGGGCTGATCGAACAACCTTTCGCTTGAGCAGTTCGGTCTTGCCCGCGCGCCGTCCTGCGGGAACGACCTTGAATCGTGTGGGGCTTGTCCACAAGCGGTACTGCTCGGGATGATGCCGAAGAGGAGTCCAACGCGGAGAGGGTGCACTTGACACTCGCGTTAGACTCCCCGTAGGAGGCATTTGCGGTACTATGGTTGTGGTAGAGGGGTGCATCTCTACTCCGTTGGAGGTGGCGGAACCTGGGCGTCGATCTGTTGAATTGCCGTTCGGATCTGAGCCGCTATCGCAGTTGCGTCTTCGGAAGTGAGCATCACCTTCGGGTCAGCCGCCCACTTCTGGCGATGCTTCCTTCCGAGAAATGCTGCTCCAGCCTGCCAGTCGTGCTGCCCTTGCCTGTGCCAATTCTCCACAAGGAGGCGCTCAGCTTCAGCTTCCGCTTCAAGAACGCAGTTCTTGAACGCGACGTATTTGGGGTAGTCAGCGAGATGCCCGCCTATCTCTGGCTCCGCCTTCTTCAACCACTTGTTGAAGGTCTGCATGCTGGTTCCGGAGAGTGCTGCGGCTACATCGCGGTAATTGCCTTGGGAGAGAACGAGTAGGATCTGTCGTTGACGTTCTGGTGTGAGTTTGAGTTCGTAGCCAAGTCTTCGACCACCACCATGCCGTTTGTTCTCTTCAGCGCACACCTTCGCTCCCTCTCGAATGGCTTGTCCGACTGCCCCACCAGCAGACCCTGTCGCAGCCATAGAGGCAGTGGCAGACACTGAACCTACCTGTCGATCCGGCGCTTGTTTGAAAAACTTCGACTTCATAGGTAATACGTCACCTGCCTTTCGGATACGTCCAATTATTGATAATATTATACGATAGGCCAAATCAAAAATCAAGGGGTTTTTTATGAGCGCCAAAAAATTCAGGTACTCGACTTTTCCCCGATCCGGTCCACAATTTGGGAAGGAAATACACATAAATACGTGATTTTAGTCAGTTTTGACCGCACTCGATCCCCCCAGGAGATTTCGAACTTGTTTTTCGGCATAGGAGCGAGTGTCGTGAGCACCCAAAAAGCTATTGATTTCAACAGGTTACCCCCCCGGTCTATATATAATCTCTCACTTTAGAAATAAAATATTATATATAGCTGGGCGCGCGGGGGAGGGGTCCCAGGATCGATCGTTAGATCGTTAATACCCTGATTTTGAGTTTTAGTCGAGAGTCGAGTGACCGTCGGTGTACGGTCATAGCTATCAGCGTGCTTCTACTTGTCTTTTTCCCGATCGATCGTTGCACTCGATCCGCTCCTCGACTCGAAAAACACCAGGAGAAGGCAAGCGTGAGTCGAGTCTCGGAAGAGGCTTACAACCGACGAACTCCAATCTTCAACCGACGAACTCCAATCTTCAACCGACAATCTCCCTTCTCTCAGTCGACAATTCTACCGGGATCGTTGTTCTGAATCGGAAAGCGCAGGCGTGTAGTGAAAAACCTTGAAAAATATTTTAGTGGTCGTCATAAATTTCACTTGATTTCCCCAAAGGAGTATCGTATAATACCAAATAACACTCCAGTACGAGGGTACAATGTCTGTGGGGACTAAATTCTGTCGGAAGTGTCAGCGCCTCCTACCCGAAGACCACTTCCCACAGGCTCAGCGACAGGATCTGAAACGGTGGTGCAAGGAATGCCTAAGAGAACCGGTATTACCCGCCCAACCATACATATATATCGCTAACGCGCCGGAGAAGTTCTGTCGCGGCTGCAACGAAATGCGCCCACTGGAAGAGTTCGCGTACAGATCTCACACACCGCCAAGCAAGGAGCCGTTCTGTTACGATTGCCATCAACGATTCTTTGGCACGAATAGCACTACGACAAACAGGAGGGTACGTCATGGGAAACTGGAGGAGGGGTGATGATGAAAGAGGCGAACCGCTTCAATCTTGACGAGTTGTGGCAATACCCATTATGGTTGAAATCGGAGAATACAGCCCTATGTGCCGAGAATGAGAGATTGTGGGAGGTGGTAAAGGCGGTGAGAAAAGAACACGTGGCAAAGGAATTCTCCAAGTGTCGATCAGGTAATTGTCCGATATGCGCCGCGCTGGAGAAACTGGAGGAGGGGTGATGAAGATTAACGCCACGGTGAAACTCAACGCCTACGCTGTACTGGAGGAGAAGTTTGAGGACGCGATAAAGTACGGGGTAATGAAGGCGTGGAAATACTCGGACGATCCGCCGCCCCGTCCTCATCCCCATCCAACGGGGAAGACGAAATAAGTATTACGACGAAAGAAGGGATACTCTAATGCCACGAGAAGTTCCAATCTCAGCCGCCGGACAAGAATGGTCGACGGTAACGATCCGAAAGACGACTCAATACCGCTTGGCGATCTACGCACGTGTGCACGAACGCCTGATGGGTCGAATAGTGGACGGCCTTGTCACCAAATTCCTCGATGAAGAAGCGCGGAAAACGAACCAGATCTCGACGGAAAAATGACCAATTTGTTGCTGCCTTCTACGAATAACAGTCCTACTTCTTCGATATCCCAACATACCTATTTACTCCGGAGACCTTTAGAATGGCGCAGACGATTACTCCCGACGTACGAGAAAATTGGGCAAAACGCTTCCTTCACCTGCTATCCGCGAACGTTCCACCGGGTACATTCCGAACCTTAAACGAGTGGTTCCCACCATCAGCAGAGGGTCGGTCTCGATTCGAATCCCACTTCTACCCTGTGGAAGACTGGGCCAAGATGGCCGAGATCGGATTGATGCTCGACCAGTACAACAAGTCCGACGTGTACGTACGTGTCACTCCGCTATTGCGAAAGCTCCCCTATGGACGAGGAAAGAAAGGCGATACTGCGGGTAGTAACGTCCTTTGGATTGACCGAGATGTGGCGAGTACCGAGATCAAGGAAACCGTTCTTTCTCGCTTGAAGAAGTTCGACCCCGCGCCTACGATGATTGTCGACAGTGGTGGGGGGTTTCATGCCTACTGGCAGCTACGGGCGTTCGTTACCGACCTTGATGCGATCGTATCTCGAAACAAGTGGCTTGCACAACGGTTAGGGGGAGATAGCTGCTGGGACATTACTCGCGTGTTGCGTATCCCTGGAACGTATAATCGGAAGCACCAAGACAACGTGCGACTGGTCGCTTTGGTCCACAGCGATCCGGAAGCCATCTTTGAACTCGACCGCTTCGGTACTGCGAATCTTGAGGCAGCGGAGTCTGTCGACTTCGAGTTGGACGAAGAACCGCTGCCAGAGAACTTCCTTGTCTCCCTCCCGGAGGTTCTTCGCAAGAGGATCACTACCGGAGAGGGTGCGCCGGTTAAGGAAGACGGTACCATCGATCGCAGCAAGAACGACTACGGGGTCATTCACGACTTGTTAAAGCTTGGGTACACTCTTGGCCAGTGCATGACTGTTCTTCTTCATCCAGAATGGGTGAGTGGAGAGAAGGCGAGAGTAACAGGACCGTCGTACGCCAGGATCACTGTCGCGGCGTGTTCCCAGCACCACAGTGAGGAGGTGGCAACCTCCAAGGCGAAGCAGCTCCTCCTGGATCCGGTGATCGAGGCGCACCTATTCGTGACGGATCCGAAGACAGGTGCTCGGAGAAAGATGCCGATCTTGAAGGGTAGCGAGTTCGTGAACATCTGCGCTGAGTATCTGCAGACGAAGGAGTATCGGTTCTGTCGTCATGCAGAGCAACCGCAAGGGTACATCGTCACGAACGAAGGGGATGTGATCACGATGGATCGGTCCAAGACGTCGGACTACCATCACTGGGTGTATGGCGTGAGCGGGTTTACCGACGAGGAGAAGGAGCATCGAATCCTCCAAGCGGGGTTGGAGTCGCACGCGATCAACAAAGGCATTCCGGTGAAGGTCGTTCCATGGTGTCACTTGGTGCCCGGACAGCACGTGTTCTACTTGCTCCTCGACAAGCGCGGACGAAAGGTGCTTCGTGTCGGTCCCGTCGACAAACCCAAGGTGGTGCTGAACTGCACCGACGGAGTGCTACTTCGTAAGTCGCAGATTCCACGAGATCGCGTCGACATCCAATGGGACCCCGACGTGGACCTTAACAGCGGTCTGAAGAAGTTCGTCGAGTTGTTTCACCAACAACTCGCAGTCGAACCTTGGGCGAGATCGTTGCTGACGTGCTACGCGTTGGCCCTTCCATTAGCAAGAGGCGTGAACGTTCAAACGCTGCCTGTATTGCATCTCACAGGACCTTCAGGTGGAGGCAAGTCGCAGACGTTGCGAATGTTGTCGGCGTGGTTGCACGGAGATGGAGTGGTGTTGGTACAGACTACTGCGGCCAGCTACCGATCTGCCGCTAGCGAGATCCTCCTTCCGCTGGACGACGTCGAGAACATGGATCAGGAACAGCAACAGTTCATCCTCGTCGGTTCAACAGACGCATCCCGACAAAAGAGCGGCGGTGGTACGGAAGACATCGTACAGCAGCACGCCCACCTGTCCGTTGCAATCACCAGCATCAACCCCTTCGAAGGGATTGCGATGCGCCGTAGAGCGTTCGTAGTGGAAGTAAACCATCGCCTGTACCCCGTCGAAGGGTTCACGGAGTTGCATTGGAAGCAGTTCATCGAGCATCGCTCGTTGCTCTGGTCCGCGTACGCACGGTGGATGCACGTAGACATCCTACCTGCACTACACGCAGTGAATCTCGACGCACAAGCACGCCAAGTCGAGGGGATGATCGAGGCTGCAGAGTACAAGGGGTTGGCGAGCTTTCTCTCCTTGATGTGGACGATCGGTACTCGGCTGAACAAACGCGTCCAGATCTTCCCCCCAGGTGAGGGGCAGTTTGAGAACGTCATGCGCGGATGGTTGACTGTGTTGAAGGTTGACGACGCGGAAGAACAGGAGAGTCGAAACCCAATCCTGCGTGGAATACGGCTGCTGTTCGACGCTGTCGCTCGGGGAGAGCATCGAGATGGGTGGGTTACGCAGTTCTCTGCCAACACCCCACCATCGGGAATCGAGAAGATGACCATCTCCACGTTCTTAGGGAAGGATTGGAAGTTGCGCGTACGGTACTCGCACGAAGATGTTGCGCAGGCGGAGTGGGTAGCACTGGAGGGAACTGCCACAGCCTGGGAGGAGACCATACGTGCGAACATGCGCACCTTCGACACGACGATGAAAGGTAGTCGCTTTGGGCAGCACTTTTCGAATATGGTCATGCCCAAGCCAGTGTTCGTGCCGGGACAGAAGGAGGCCTCTCCAGTACCAGTCTCCGGACTACTGTTCGTGCGTGTGAAGAATCTCGGAGCGCAGAAGAACGACCTTGGTTGGCGTGTTATCCAGGCGCTACGATAATGCATCCGCTATTCGTCGCAGACAAACCCGGGAGTGTAAAGAAGACTTGCGTGCGCTGTGGACTACTCTTACCTCGAGTAGAGTTTTCACGCGATCGTTCGAAACACGACGGGTTGAACGTGTACTGTCGTGTATGCAGCAATCGCTATGGACAGATATTGCGCGAAGCGCGGCGTGGTGTCGCGCTTGAAACTGCGCGAAGAAACGCAAACGACGCCGCAGGAGTACTGCGATACGAAATGCGAAAGCGGAACGCATATGTTGGCGAGAACTTCTCCCTCGACGAGATCTACGAACGCGATAACGGTATCTGTGGAATTTGTGCGTCTCTTGTCGATCGCAAAGACGCAAGTATCGACCACATTATTCCCTTATCGAGGGGAGGAAAGCATTCGAGAAGAAACGTACAATTGGCCCATCGAACGTGTAATTCGCGAAAGGGAACGTACATTGACACAACAGCTTAATACCTCCGTCTACTCGATCCGGGTATTTAACCGTGTTTTTGAACATCCGTTTTAGGAAAATAACGCTGGTAAATTATTTTTCAACGTCCAAATCATTTTCTCGACTTCCATTTCATTTTCATAAATTCGTTAACTGTGTAATTCTACTAATGAATCACTCAATCCAAAACCCCCATGGTGACCGTCACACTTAACATGTTGATTCTACTAACGAATTGGAATCAGGTGACTTCGGACATGCCGCGGGCTAAATACGTGATTTCATTGAAGAAAATCCCCCAGAGAACGCGAGCGAGGTGTTTCAAATTCGCTCGTACGCAGGGGTGAGGCCTAGGGGAAGGAGCAGAGGTAACTTGTTGATTCTGCTAACGAATTGCAGTCGATCTTGACACTAAAGATTTTACTTGATTTCGCTATCGGTTCCTCATATTATAATTATTTCATAGGCAGGCAGAAAAACAAGAAAGGGGAACGACGATGACCGAGCTGAAGAAAGCGGTGGAGAAGAAGGCGCAGACGCTGGAACAGGCGTTGGAAGGGATCACGTCGGTTCGCGCGATGAAGGAGTTCATCAAGAAGGAGTTCGGGGGACGGATCCTTCGCGCCAAGGTCGCTGTGCGGAGGCCACTGGCGCCGATGGGAAGGAAGGTCGCGGGAGCGATCGCGCAGATCAACGGTACGGACGGGTTCGAGGG
>Ga0172371_10009848_pt1 | contig 13056 bp, 13 predicted proteins | sample Lak12m_FD_114543 | JGI IMG/M metagenome (GOLD analysis project Ga0172371, IMG submission 114543) | Freshwater microbial communities from Kabuno Bay, South-Kivu, Congo - kab_022012_12m | ecosystem: Environmental > Aquatic > Freshwater > Lake | place: Democratic Republic of the Congo: South-Kivu... | reverse complement strand
TCTTTAATGCCCGGATCTATCTTTTTATACATATTGTTGGTAATGGTTTTATCTTATTAATTATATTCTAACCCATTGCCGCCGTTTGAAGAATAGTTGTCCGAATTTCGGGGTACCTTCCACTCGACTTAATCCGATTGAAGCGTTAAGATATGAATAAGGGGTTGATAAATTTTTTAAAAGATACAAAATAAATAAACTAAGCATATGCTCGCCCGCACAATTTCTTTAGCTATTATTTTAATTGTGGCTTTAATTATTGCCGGCTTAGGCCTGTCTATAAAGAAAGAAAAAAATAAGTATAAAAAAGCTCGGTAGCCCGAGCTCTTTTTAAAATATTCGTAAATTATGCTATTATTATAATAGGCTGCTTGAGGGGGGCCTGAATAATAATTAGAATGAGTAACTTATGAAAATAAATAAAATATGGCTTTTTGTCGTTTCTATGGCGATACCGCTTTTCGTCGGTTTCATCGGTTCGCTTTTAACAACCCCGAGCATAGACGTTTGGTATGCGAGTTTGAATAAGCCCTGGTTTACGCCGCCTAATTGGCTGTTCGCGCCCGTTTGGACGATACTTTTCATTTTGATGGGCTGGGCTTTATTTTTGATTCTTAAAGATGGCCGCCAGAATCGTTATTTTAAAGCCGCCTGCCTGAGTTTTGGCTTCCAACTTTTTCTTAATCTTTATTGGTCGTTTCTTTTCTTCTATATCAAGCAGCCGCCGCTCGCGTTTTATGCGATTGTTTCCTTGTGGTCGATGATTTTTGTAAACATTTACTATTTCTATCAGATTAAAAAGCCTGCCGCCTATCTTTTAATCCCGTATATAGTCTGGGTAACTTTTGCGGCCGTTTTAAATTACTCAGTTTGGCTGCTTAATTTATTCCCGCTCTAAGATCACTCAGAATAATTAATCCGCTAATTTAAATAACAGCTCTTTATAATAAAGAGCTTTTATTGACAATTATCGGATATTTGATTAGTATATAATGTTAATATTAAATAGATATTAATCTAAAAAGATCTTTTAAAATAAAGTTGAAGTTCTGACCATAAATTTAACCTTAAATTACGGAATCATGCCAAATCCAATTCGAAAAAGCATCTTTGACGAAATCATTTCGGCTATTTTTGATCCTGAATCAAACGTAGTCGTGTCCGCAGATTTCATTGAGCCCGCCGAAGTTACTCCGCGTACCCGGCTTACTGAACTCTTAGACCCGTTCAATTTGCAGCGGCTCTTAATCAGGCTCGAGCTCTTCTTCTCAATCCGGATAGAGGATAGTGAAATTTTCCAAAGTCCTGTTTTTAACGGTTTGCCCAGCTATTGCCAATACGGCGAAGAGACCCTCTTAACGAAAAACTTCGGTGAATTAACAAGCCTTGTGGCCAGTAAAATTTGAATATCAGAAAATGATAAACCATTCAGACGAAGAAATAATAGAGAAGCTCAAAGCGGCGATAAAAGATAATCTTCCGTCCCGCTGTGACAGGGAATTTGATCTGGAAACAAACCTAGTTGATATTTGTTTCGCTGATCATGAATCAAAGGCGAATGGAAATAACTGGATTAACTTAGTCCATCTGATTAGCGATCTTGAAGTTGAATTTAAGATTACAGTCGCTGATGACGATCTTTTCACTTTTAAAAAAGTCAGCGATATTTTGGCTTGCATCAAAAGTCTGTTAGGTGCTAGGGCAAGAACTTTAGAATAAACCAGAAGTGGTATCAATATGGCTATTATTAGCCATTTTTTTATATAAAAAAATTGACATTTAGGCTATTATTTGGTAAACTTAAAAAATAAGAAAATTTATTTCAATATATTATGAAAAATAAGAAAATTCTCCTTATTCCTATTTTATTGTTACTTGTTTTTATACTTAGCGCCTGCGGTTTGAAAAATACTCCGGCGATTAACGATAAACCGGCGCCTATTTCTGTTAAAGGACAAACCGTAAGCGAAAGTTTGAGCATTAAACAGGATTTAGAATATCCCGGCATGATAGTAGCGGAGAGCGAGGCGAGCATCGTTGCTAAAGCGAGCGGTAATTTGACAGCCGTTAATTTTAAAGTCGGTGACCAGGTAGCGCTTGGACAAGAACTGGCCAAGATAGACGACGTTAACTCAGCCGCCTTTAATCCGAGCAATTATAATACAAGCCAGATAAAACAGGCGATTAACGTAGTTAGCCAGGCCGAAGCTGGCTATAATTTGGCGAAAAGCAATTATGATAATCTTTTAGTTTCTTCGGTTAAGGATTTGCGGAGCGCGGAAATCAGCCGCGACCAGGCAGCCAAAGGACAAAGCAATTTAGACTTAACGGCCGCCGAAAGTATTAAGAGTGCTGAGCTTGCTTATGAAACTTCGAAAATAGCCGTTGAGCAAGCCCGTTTGACTTTAGAAAACCGTCAGAAATTGGCCGATCAATCCGTAAAAGATGCTAAGACTAACGCGGAGAACGCTATCAGTTCAGCTTTAAGCGCGGTGAGCACGACTATCACTAATATAAATAACATCACAGCGCTTGATGATAATAATACTGTTTCCATTCCGTACCGGTCTAATTTAGGGGCCTTAGATTCTAGCGTCTATGATATTACCAAACAATCATATCGGGACGCCAAGAACGCCCAAGCTGATTATAATGCAAAAAAGTTTACTAATTTAAATGATAAGCTGAACGCCGTTGCTTTAGTAGTCGATGCAGCTAAGAAACTGACCGATGATACTAAAACTTTATTCGAAAAAACAATTACTTCAACCTCTCTGCCGCAAAGTTCTTTATCCGGTCCGTCCTTAACGGGTTTGCAAGCGTCAGTTGCGGGTTATCAGACGCAGATGAGCGGCGTGGTCAGCCAAATTGACGGCACCATTCAGACTCTGGCTAATATTGATTTGAATAATACTAGTTTGCTTGATAGTCTGCGCCAAGCTTATGACTTATCCAAACAGCAGCAAGCGAGCGCCGAACAAGCCTTAAATAATTTAAAGGCAGGTAATACCAGTCAAAAAGATTCGGCCGGCTTTGCCTATAATTTAGCACAGAACCAATATGATAATTTGAGAGTTAAGATTGAATCGCAAGTTTTAGCGGCCAGAACTCAGATGGAAACTGCCGCTCTCCAATATAATAACGCCGTTACCGCTTTGCAAGGATTATATGATGCTCATTCTGTTATTTCTCCGCTCGCGGGCACCATTACTAAAGTATTTATCGCCAGCGGTGAGGCGGTTAATCCGGGACAGCCGATTCTAACCGTTTCTCAAACGCAGAATATTAAAGTGCAATTTTATGTCGAACCGGATAATCTAACCGCAATCAAGCCCGGTCTGCCGGTTAAAGTAATAGCGGATAATAATAATTCCTATGACGGTATCGTGGCGGCGGTTTCTCCGCAAGCGGATCCAGTCACCCGCCGCTTTTTAGTTGAAGTAAAATTGGAAAAAAGCGATGGCGTATTTTTAGGAACCGTGGCGACCGTAAAATTAAGTTTAGTAAAAACAGCCGGCTCTCCAGGGCTGATCATTCTTCCTTTATCAGCCGTGACTGTCGGCCAGAACGGAAATTTCATTTTTATCTCGGAAAATAACCAGGCGAAGAAAGTGGCGGTTGAAATCAAAGAAGTCATGGGCGAAGTAGCTAAAATAAAAGTTGATTTGCCGGCGGAAGCGATTATTATTACCGATGGCAATAAGCTGGTCCAAGAAGGGCAGGCAGTTTCTCTGACGAAATAAATATGGAGATAAACATCAATAAAAAAGAAGAAGAAAAATATCAATTGCCGATTGAGGAGACAGTGGCGCCCGCCGATGCCGCCCTTAGCAACTCGGTGCAAAATCAAACCGGCGGCTCAAAAAATTCCGACCATCTTTATTTAGAAAAATTAAAATTCAACCCTGAACTGCGCAAGAGCTGGTTGAATTTTTTTATTGTTAATTTCCGGGTGGTTATCCTGCTCATCATTCTTTTGACCGGATTGGGCATTTATTCTTTCAGCGTTTTGCCGCGTGAGTCTAATCCGGAAGTAAAAATTCCGATAGCGATTGTCATGACGACTTACCCCGGAGCTTCGCCGGCCGATATCGAAGAGCTTGTTTCCAAGAAAATTGAAACTGAAATTGCCGGCGTTAAGAATATTGATAAGATTACTTCCCAGTCTTCCAATTCAATTTCCATGATAACGGTTGAATTCGATGCCAAGGCAAATTTAAATGATTCTATCCGCAGTTTGCGGGATGCCGTCTCTAATGTGAAACCGAAATTACCCAGCGACGCAAATGACCCGGTAGTCAAAGAAATATCGCTAGACGATTCGCCGATAATGGTCATGTCTTTATCCGGTCCTTATGACGGTTTTGTCTTACGTAACGCTGGCGATAAAATAAAAGATGAATTGGAAAAAATTTCCGGCGTGCGCGAAGTTTCTATCTCCGGTGGCGACGAGCGGGAATTCAGCATAGAGTACGATCCGCAAAAGCTCGTCCTTTATAATTTATCGGCGCTGCAGGCTAATCAGAAAATCCAGGGGGCTAATCTAGCGATTCCGGCCGGAACCTTCGAGGGCCGCAGCTATTCTTATCCGGTGCGAGCCGACGGGCGCTTTTTTACGGCCGCGGTTTTAGCGGACACTCCGATTATCCATACTGACGAAGGGGCGATAATATATTTGAAAGATATCGCGACCGTTAAAGATACTTCTATTAAAAAAACGGTTTATTCCCGCCTATCTGCTCAAGGGAAGGAAGCTTCTGGTGATGTTACTTTGCAGATTATTAAAAAAACAGGCGGCAACGTTATCGGAACGGCCGAAAAAGTGCGTGCTACTTTTGATAGTGAACTTAAAAAAATGCCGAGTGGCTTGCACTATGACATTACGGTTGATATGAGCGAAGAAATAAATAACAGTTTCACGCAACTGACTCATGATTTTTTGTTGACGATAATTCTTGTTTTTGCGATCCTTTTCCTGATTGTCGGTTTTAAAGAAGCGCTGGTCGCTGGTTTAGCCGTGCCTCTGGTTTTTTTCGCCACTTTCGGCGTTATGCTTTGGACGGGTATCAGCCTTAATTTTTTATCTTTATTCTCATTAATTTTAGCCTTGGGCTTATTGGTCGATGATGCGATTGTCGTCGTGTCTGCTACCAAACAGTATTTACGGACCGGAAAATTTACGCCGGAAGAAGCCGTTCTCTTAGTTTTAAATGACTTTAAGGTAGTTTTACTCACGACGACTTTAACGACGGTTTGGGCGTTTTTACCGCTTTTAATGTCGACAGGCATCATGGGAGAATTTATCAAATCTATCCCGATTACCGTTTCGGTCACTTTAGTTTCTTCGCTTATTATCGCTTTGATTATCAATCATCCTTTGGCCGCTATTTTAGAGCGCATCCGCTTAACGAGGAAAATATTTTCTTTTTTCTTCGGTATAATATTTATTATCGCCCTGGTTTTAGCGGTTAGCGCCGGAGTAGTCGGCATTATTATCGCTTTAGTGCTGATAGGCATAGAGATAGCGCTCGCTCGCTGGTATTTAAAGAAGGGAAAAGCACTTCTTATCGCTAATAGCGAGTTGGTAGCGCGCGAATGGCAGAGCGACGAATTGATTAAGAAAAAATTGCGTGAGCAAGGAAGCCATGATAACGATAATTTTGGCAATCGTCTTTTACACGGGATAATCCGCTTCGACGTCTTTTTGCCTGTTTATGAAAAATATTTGCGGCGCTTGATAGCCACCAAAAAATCTCGCCTTAAAACATTAGCTTTTGTTTTTGGGCTGTTTATTATCGCGATTGCTTTGCCTCTGACTGGAATAGTGCAAAGCGAGTTTTTCCCGGCAGCCGATTCAACGATGGTAACGATTAGTTTGGAGGGGCCGATCGGCTTGAATTTAGAAGAAACCGATAAGATCGCTCGCCGAGTAGAGGAGCGCCTATATAAATATCCGGAAATTGAAAATTTCACGACCATTGTCGGTGTCGGCGGATCAGCTGATAGCTTAGTAGCCGGCGGCAACTCATCCCATCTTGCTTCATTCACTTTAAAATTAACGCCGACTAAAGAGCGCTCGGTTAAAGCTTATGAATTAGCTGATAAGATAAATGCGGATGTTTCCGACATTAAAGAAGCGGTCATTAAAGCCTCGGCTCCCGCGGGCGGCCCGCCATCCGGAGCGGCTTTCCAGGCGAACATCGCGGGTGATGATTTACAAGTCCTTGATAAGATTGCTAAAGAATTAGAAGTTCCTCTGCAGTCTTTGCCCGATGTTTCAAAAACCGATATCTCTTTGAAAGATTCTCCGGCCGATTATACATTCATACTTTCACCCGCCCGGCTGGAACTTTATAATCTGAATGCGGCTTATGTCGGTTCGGCTTTGCGTTTAGCTATTACGGGGACGGAAGTTACAACTGTGATTGAAGGCGGCAAGGAAATAAAAGTTTTTGCCCGGTTCGCGCCCGATAAGATTCCCGATTTAGAAGCGATCCAGAATTTACAGATTTTAAATACTAAGAATCAACCGGTTTTCTTGAAAGATGTTGCAACTATAGAATTGAAACCGTCCGTCGCGACGATTACGCGCATCAATCAGCGCCGCACCGTTCTTTTAACGGCGACCTTGAAAGGCGGCGCTAACTCGACTTTAGTCGTCTCCGAATTCCAGAAAAAAATTAAAGATTATAAATTGCCCTCCGGCTATGAAATTACTTATGGCGGCGAAAGCGAACAAAATACCGAGTCGGTCATGTCAATCTTAAGAGCGATGATTGTCGCTTTTCTCCTGATTATTTCAACGCTTATAATCCAATTCAACTCTTTCAAGAAAGCGGCTATCGTGCTTGTGACTATACCTTTGGCTCTCATCGGCGTTTTCTTTGGGCTAGCGGTTTCTCGCCTGAATTTATCTTTTCCCGGTCTTATTGGTATTTTAGCTCTATGCGGTATCGTAGTTAAGAATGCGATTATTCTAATGGATAAGATTAATTTAAATTTGAAGAGCGGGATTGAGTTCCAAGATGCGATTGTCGATGCGGGTAAATCCCGCTTAGAGGCAATTTTTATTACTTCTATCTGCACGATTTTAGGAATTATCCCGATTACTTTTTCTAATGAAATGTGGCGCGCTCTCGGCGGTGCGATTATTTTCGGCCTTCTTTTTTCCTCGTTCCTTACTCTTTTCATGGTTCCGACTTTATTTATGACTTTCATTAAAGAGAAGAAAAAATATAATTAATAAAAATATGTCTAATCCTATCAAGCCTAATTTTAAAACGGAGTGGTTTTCCTGGTGCCTTATAATCATTAGCTTCTTGACTGGGTTGTATTTTTATCAGCATTTTCCCGCCCGTGTGCCGACCCATTGGGGGATAAACGGGGAGGTCAACGGCTATAGCGGCCCTTTTGTCGCCGCCTTCATGATTCCTTTTATGACTATCGGCATGTATCTGTTTTTTTTATTCCTACCCTATCTTGATCCCAAGAAAGAACAATATGCCAGTTTCGCCGGAGTTTATCATAAATTCAAAGATTTGATCGTTGCTTTTCTCTTCATCCTTTATTTTTTGACTGGTCTTAACGGTATCGGTTATAAAATAAATATCAGTTTTTATGCGCCGATTATGGTTGGACTCCTGTTTATTATTCTGGGTGTTCTTCTGGAGAAGGTAAAAATGAATTGGTTTTTAGGCATTAGAACTCCCTGGACTATGTCGTCGGAGACAGTTTGGAACAAGACCCATAAATTAAGCAGCCGCGTTTTAATAATTTCCGGCTTGCTTATGGCAGCGACTGTTTTAGTGGCCGCGAAGTTCAAGATAATTTTATTTGTCCTCTCAGTGGCCTTAATCGTTTTTGCCTTGCCGATTTATTCCTATATCTTGTATGCTCAGGAAAAGAAGTTAAAAAAATAAAAATTGTTTTAAAAACAAATAAAAAACCCCGGCGCTAGCAGGGGTTTTTGCTTTTTACAGCAAAGAGTTGGTTTCTTCTGATCATTCCAGGGGCCATAAGCCGGGAGTGGTTAATTGGCAATGGAATTGTTGGATCATTTTATCTTCCTCGGAAATTTTTGGCGGTGTTTCCGTCAGATTTTGCGGCGTAGCCATTTCGTGGCGGCTATAGTAATAATAATCCTCGCCCTCTTCTTCTCGCTGGTCATGTTCGTAAGCAGCGAGACCAATCCAGCCTAAAAAGACAGCCAGGATAATTATGAGAGCGGAGACAAGCATCGGCCAGCGGCAAGCGTCTTTATACGGGCCGGTAAAGATATCGGTCCAGGAAAGAAGGAAGACTAAAAATAGGGCGAAAGCCAACCAGGAGCTGAGATTGAAAAATTTTTCCAGATTCTTCGGCTCCATCCTTTCCAGAAATAAGTTTCCGATAATCAAGAAACTGGTAGTAGCAGCTAAGGTGTATAGCCAAGAAGAGAGAAGATCTGTTTTTTCAGGGAGAAAGCTGAGGCCTAAAAAAAGGCCGCAGATGACCAAAATCTTTATTAAAAAGGATTTGGCAAACGACATTTTCTTTTTCATGAGCTGGGGATTTGGGTTTCAGTCTGGGTTTTTTGAGTAATCATGCGCCAGCCGATATGGACGATGGTCAGAAAGATAATGGAACCGGTAACCGAATAATTGGTTAAGGGATCTTCAATCTTTAAGGCGGCGAACATTCTTTGAGCGCCGGTTATTAAGAAAGCAGCGACCAACAAATGATTATTGATTAGGTAGCGCCATTCCGTTTTTTTCATCATTATTCTCTGCACATTCTTAGGCTTTTCGCTGATTTCAAAGACTAGCAGAACGTATAAGATCAGAGAAATAATGACCAGAGACCAACGGACGGTTTTTAGCCAGGTTCCAGTGAATACATCTAAGAATGAGACGGAAAAGGCGAGGAACATCACAGCGGTAAGAAGGGAGCAGAAAGAAAGGAACTTCTGGACCCGCTCTTCCTTAGAGCCGAATTCAACAAAGTATTGGCCGACAATTAAGAAACTCGCGAAGGCCGCCCAAAGGTTGAGGTGGTCGGTAGCTTTTTCGCTGCCTATCCATAAGCTCAGGAGGGCGGCGATAATCAAAACAACAATAATACTGAAAAGAGAATAGAGAAATTTTTTCATGGGTTTGGGGATTAAGTGGAACAAAAAATGATGGGATTTTATGATCAGTTTAATAAAATTTTAAAGGACGGATTACTAATAATTATTCTATTTCATCATTAATAATATGTTCTGTCAAGAGTTTTATTAACATTTTAAACGGTGTAGAATAGGAGAGTATTTATGTTGAAAGATATTCCTTTGGCCACCTATTTTCGCCCGAAAACTTTGGGGGAATTTGTCGGCCAAGAAAAAAATATTAACGAGAAGGGCTGGCTTTATCAGGCAATCAAGAATGATAAGGTGCCGTCTTTAGTTTTTTGGGGTCCGCCTGGAAGCGGCAAAACGACCTTGGCTTTTATAATCGCCAAAGAAACTAAATCGGAGTTCCGAGAATTGAGCGCGACTTCAAGCGGTATCAAAGATTTAAAAGTGATAGTCGATCGAGCCAAAGAGAATAAGCGCTTGGGAGTAAAGACAATTTTGTTTATTGATGAAATTCATCGCTGGAATAAGGCGCAGCAGGACGCTCTTTTGCCGCAGGTGGAAAACGGTACAGTCACTTTAATCGGAGCGACGACGGAAAATCCGAGTTTTGCAGTAAACGGCGCCTTGCTTTCGCGCGTTAAAGTTGTCGTCCTTGAAGCGCTGAGCGCTGATAATTTAGAAGTTATAATTTTTCGAGCCGCTAAAGAGTTGAAGGCGAAAATTACGCCTGAAGTCAACGGACTTATCGCCAAGCTCGCCAATGGCGATGCGCGCAAAGCCCTGAATATATTAGAAAGCGCGATTGAAACCAAGGGGAAAATTACGGTTCAACTAATTAAAGAAATAATCAGCAAGCCAAATTTATTATATGATAAGACCGGTGATGAGCATTATAATTTAATTTCCGCGCTTCATAAGTCAATGCGCGGCGGGAGCGCCGACGCGGCGGTTTATTATTTAGTGCGCATGCTCGAAGCGGGTGAAGATCCTTTATATATTGCCAGACGCTTAATTCGTTTTGCTTCGGAAGATATTGGTTTGGCGAATAATAGCGCTTTGATGCTTGCGACGGCAGCTTATGAAGCCTGCCATAAGATAGGTATGCCGGAATGCGGCGTTAATTTAGCGCATTGCGTCGCTTACCTCGCGAAATCGCCGAAAAGCATTGTCGCCTATATGGCTTATGAAAAGGCGAAAGCGGAGGTGGAAGCATTTGGCAATTTACCTGTGCCTTTATATTTGCGCAACGCGCCGACAAAACTTATGAAAGACCTGAATTATGGCAAGGGGTATAAATATACACCTGTAGTCGATGATAGCGATCAGGAATATCTGCCGGAGAAACTGAAAGGGAAGAAATTCTTGTAGTTTTAATTACCCTAATTTATTCAAAGCTAATTTATAGCCGCGGCCGTTAAAAGTATGGATCAGGTTGCGGTTTTTATTTTGGTTAAGCTTGCGGCGCAAGCTTGCGATATGCGATTCGATTGAATTAGAAAATGGGTCGAAATTATAATCCCAGACATGCTCGAGGAGCTGCTGCCGCGCCACGATTTGATCGCGGTGGCGCAGGAGATATTCTAAAAGATTAAATTCACGATGGGTCAAGTAGATTTCCTGACCGCCGCGCCGGATGATCTTTGTCCGGGCGCTTAAAGTAAGGTTATCTATTTTAAGTAAATCCCCCTCGACTTTGGCCGGCCGTTTTAAAATCGCTTGGATGCGCATTAATAATTCCTCGAAGAGGAAGGGCTTAGTCAGATAATCATCGGCACCTAGGCTGAACGCTTGGTCTTTGGCGGCAATTTCCGATTTAACGGTTAGCATGATAACCGGCACATGTTTTTTCTCATTCCTGATTTCTTTTAAGACCTCTGGGGCGTTCATTTTCGGCAGGACGTAGTCGAGGATAATAAGATCATAATTACCAGTGCGGCCGAGGAAAGCGCCGCGCTCGCCATCGCTCGCCGTTTCGATATCAAAGAACTGCGCTTCCAAGCCTTGTTTAAGAAATTCGACGATTGCACGCTCGTCGTCAATAATAAGAATTTTCATAATTTTATGGGCATTAATTTAGATTAATTAACTAGGCTTTTATTTTAATCAATCAGAAATGAAGAGGGTTTAAAGATTTTTTAAAGAAAAAATAAAGCCCGGAAGAAGCTGAGGGTTTATTTGCCTAAAATAGCGGGAAATAGTAAAATCATTATATATGAGTAAAGCATTGTCAAACCAAGAACCAAAAGGCACCCGAGATTGGCTCCCGGAGGAGTTTTTGATTCGGAAATATATTTTTAATACTTGGCGCCGAGTTTGTCTGCGCTACGGCTTTGAAGAATATTTAACTCCGCTAGTTGAAAGCGCTGATATTTATCGGGCAAAGTCAGGGGAGGATATCGGCGGCAAAGAACTAGTAACCTTTACTGATTTTGGCGGACGGGAACTATCTATTCGTCCAGAGATGACACCATCAGTTACGCGCCTGGTTACTAAAATTTACGCGGCCAGCCCGAAGCCTTTGAAATATTTTTCCGTGGCTAATTTCATGCGCAACGAAAAACCGCAGCGCGGGCGCAACCGTGAATTCTGGCAGTTGAATTGCGATATTTTTGGAAGCGATACGATAGCGGCCGATATTGAGATATTGCAGCTAGCGCTCGACCTTATGCTTGAGTTTGATCCGCCGCAGAATTCTTTCGTTTTGGCGGTCAGCAACCGCAAATTGATTGATGCCGTTTTAGAATTAAGCGGCGCGGAAGCTTTAGGTCAAGAGGCTAAAATTTCCGTGGTGAGGACTTTAGACAAATGGGCGAAACTAAGCAAAGACGACATTTTAGAACGCTTAACGGGTGCTGGGCTTAATAAGGAGGCAATCGGTATTTTAGAAAAATTCATGGCGAGCGCCAGTTTAGAGGAGTTATTAAAGGCTTTGCCGGAGTTAAAAGAAAACGTAGGCTGGATTGAGACGACTAAAATTTTAGGAGCTTTGGAGGATTTGGGTTATGGCGACTGGTTCGAATTCAATCCGACGGTTATTCGCGGCTTCGACTATTACGATGGCATGGTGTTTGAAGTTTTTGATAAGAACCCGGAGAACAAAAGAGCGATGTTCGGCGGCGGCCGCTATAATGGTCTCGCGGAAATTTTTGGCGAGAAGAATTTTCCGGCCGTTGGTTTCGCGCCCGGAGATGAAACGACCCGGCTATTTTTAGAGAGCTGGGACCTTTTGGCCAGCGCAAAAAGGGAACAGCCAGAGAAATACTATCTGCCTTTGCTCAGTGCCAGCTTAAGTAAAGATATAGTCCGTTTAGCTAAAGAACTTCGCAGCCGCGGCTTAAATATATTGCTTGGTCTGGAAGAGCAAAAAATTGGCAAGGCGCTGGAGTTTGCTAATAAGAAGGAAATCACTAAGGTAATAATTTTTGGAGAAGATGAGGCGGCAAAAGGAGCCTATAAAATTAAAGATATGGCTAGCGGAGAAGAAAAAATAGTTAAATTTTAAATAAAATAAAGAAAAATAAAAAATATATGGAAGAAATTAAGGATAGTTTTGTTTCCAGCGAGAAGCGGAAATTTAAAGTGGGTTTCGGCAAGGTAATTGCCTCGTCCTTATCTGGTTTTATCGCCGGAATCATCGTTACTCTGATTATCGTTTTTGCCTTTTTTAATATTACTTTAAAGTAAAAAATGGCAGGTACCCATTTCTTCGGACACTTTTTCTTCAAACTCGACCTTTGGCGGTTAGGGTATAAAATTGAACTGGGGGCATAGCAAGAGCAGTGTGTATCCGTTTATGGTTGTAATAATATATTTGGCGCCAGATAGCTTCGCAGAGATGATTTTCGGTTTCAAACCTATTTGGATTACCGAGCTCTAATTTAAACTGGGCATAAAGGGATTCCTGCCGGCCGTTCTGCCAAGGACTGGACTTGCGGCTCATGGAAACGACCACTCCTAATTTA
>Ga0172371_10009847_pt1 | contig 13057 bp, 11 predicted proteins | sample Lak12m_FD_114543 | JGI IMG/M metagenome (GOLD analysis project Ga0172371, IMG submission 114543) | Freshwater microbial communities from Kabuno Bay, South-Kivu, Congo - kab_022012_12m | ecosystem: Environmental > Aquatic > Freshwater > Lake | place: Democratic Republic of the Congo: South-Kivu... | reverse complement strand
TGGGGGCCGGATAAACCATGGAAGCCAGCGCCGCCAGAATCAACGACACCCCCGGCACCGTGGAAGAGTGACGGTCAATTCCCCGTTTCCTATTTGTGGCGTTGACGATCACGGCGCGCCAATTGACCGCGACGATGCACACCGCCAATAGCAAAAAGGCAAACGCAACGACATATCGGGCGCTATTCACTGTTTCACCGCCTGATACTGATACCTGTGCTTGCGTTTGCAGTCAACCAGACCGGAGACCACCAATCTCCCTCTGTTCACGCTGGCGTGGGTTGCGCGCAAATGATCATACGGCGCGCTAGAAGATGGCCGGGAAAAAGGAACGATCATTTCACTTTACCGGACATTGTTCCGTGGCGCAGCAGCGATGACGGGTCAGGGTGTTTTACCGCCGATGGCGAACAGGTGCGAGAGGGTGCGCAGGTAGAGCATGCCGTTGGCGACGGCGGGGCTGGCGAAGCTCTTTTCGCCGAGCGGGATTCTCGCCAGCAACTCAAACTTGTCGCTGGCGCTGAGCACGAAGACGTCGCCGTTCTTGGCGATGTTGTAGAGCCGGCCGCCGGCCCAGATCGGCGAACTGTAGAATGCACCTTGGACCCGGTCACGCCAGATCAGTTTGCCGGTCGCGGCGTCCAAGCACGCCACCGAGCCGGCGTCGCACCACGCGAACAACCGGCCATCCTTGACGAGCGCGGTGGGGACATAGGGGACCGGCTTCTCAAGCTGGTAGATTTGTTTCGGTTGCGCTCCGGCTTTCACAGCGGTGAAATATGTGCCAGCGCCGCCGATGCCGCAGCCTTGGAAAATGATGTCACCGTGCAACGCGGGCGAGGAAACACAACGTTGGTCGAAGACGCCGGGCAGTTCCCAGTTGACTTTGCCGGTGGCAAGGTCCACGCCGGTCACGCCGTAACCGAGGCTACAAAGGATCAGTTCGCTGCCGCGGAGACAAGGCGCGCCATAGGTGCCGAGTTTGGTGCGGCGGTCCAGTTGCCAGTGCGTTTTGCCGGTGGCGCGGTCGAGGGCGATGAGAAAACTCTTGCCGGCGACGAGGGGTTTGTTCTTGGGAGGAGACGGCAACGCGTTGAGGTCGTCCTGATCGTTGTTGAAGATGACGAGGTCGCCGACGATGATCGGCGAGGTGCCGAATCCGTGATGAGTGACGAGCGGGCCGAAGTCGCGTCGCCAGGTTTCTTTGTCATCGTTGTCCAGCGCCACCATCAACATCTGTTCAGGTGAGGGCCAGACGACGACCACGCCACGCTCGTCGGCGGTGGGCGTGCAGGTGGCGTAGCTGCAGTCTTTGTTCTGACGGAACGTCTTGGAAGCATACTCGCGTTGCCAGGCGATTTTCCCGGTGGCAGCGTCGAGGCAAACAAGGATGCGCTTGGCGGTGGCATCGTCGGCGCAGGTCACGAAAATGCGTTTGCCGATGATAACAGGCGAGGAATGGCCGCCACCGGGCAACGTGGCAACCCAGCGGTAATCGTTGGAGGTCCACGTCGCGGGAATGGTTGTGGCATCGCTGATGCCGGAGCCGTTCGGTCCGCGGAACCGGGGCCAGTTGTCGTCTGCGGCAACCGCGCTGGTTGCCAACAACAGGAGCAGTAGGATTTTCATTTCCCTCCGATGGCGAACAGGTGTGAGTAGGTGCGAAGATAGAGCGTGCCATTGGCGACGGCGGGGCTGGCGTGGCTCTTTTCGCCGAGCGGAATCCGCGCCAGCAACTCGAACTTGTCGCCGTCGTTGAGCACGAAGACGTCGCCGTTCTTGGCGATGTTGTAGAGCCGTCCGGCGATCCAGACCGGCGAGCTGTAGAACGCGCTCTGGACGCGGTCGCGCCAGATTTCCTTGCCGGTGGCGGCGTCTGCGCAGATGATCGTGCCGGTGTCGCCCCAGAGAAACAACCGTCCATCTTTTACGAGCGCGGTCGGGACGTAGGGAACCGGTTTTTTGATCGTGAAGATTGGTTCCGGTTGTGTTCCGGTTTTTGCGGGGACGCGATAGGCGCTGACTGCACTGCCGCCGCAGCCGTTGATCACGACATCGCCGTTGAGGACGGGCGAGGAGATGACGCGTCGGTTGAAGACGCCGGCGAGTTCCCAGTTCAGTTTGCCGGTGGCGAGGTCAATACCGCTGATGCCGTGGGCGGTGCTGCACACAATCAGTTCGCTCGCGCCGCGCAGGCACGGCGTCGCGTACACCGCTTTGGCGCAGGTCTTGCGGTCGAGTTGCCAACGGGTCGCACCGCTGGCGCGGTCAACGGCGACGATGAAACTTTTGCCGGATGGTTTTGATGGCTCTGGTTTATCCCAGGTGGCAGGGTCTTCCTGGCTGTTGTCGAGGATGGCGAGTCCGCCGGCGATGATCGGGGAGTTGCCGGTGGCGTGGGCGCCGATGAACGGGCCGAGGTCGCGCTTCCAGACGTCGCGTCCGTTGTTGTCGAGCGCCAACAGAATGACTTCGTCATCGGTGTTCCAAGCGACGACAATGCCGCGCTCGTCGGCGGCGGGCGTGGAGGTGGCGTTGCTGTTGTCTTTGTTCTTGCGAAACGGTTTGGAAGCGAACTCGCGTTGCCAAAGTTGTTTTCCGGTCGTGGCGTCGAGGCAAAGGACGATGCGCTTGACGGTGGCGTCGTCGCCGCAAGTCACAAACAGCCGGTTGCCGACGATCACGGGCGAGGAATGACCACCGCCGGGGAGCGTGATGGTCCAGCGGTAATCGTTGGTGGTCCACGTCGCGGGAATGTTCGTGGCAGTGCTGATGCCGGTGCCGTTGGGGCCGCGGAACCGCGGCCAATTATCGTCTGCGGCAACAGCGCCGGTCGCCAACAACAGAAACAGCAGAATCGTCATTTGCCTCCGATGGCGAACAGGTGCGAGAGGGTTCGCAGGTAGAGCACGCCGTTGGCGACGGCGGGGCTGGCGAAACTCTTTTCGCCGAGCGGAACTCTCGCCAGCAACTCGAACTTGTCGCCGGCGCTGAGCACGAAGACATCGCCGTTCTTGGCGATGTTGTAAAGTCGCCCGTTGATCCAGACCGGCGAACTGTAAAAGGCGCTCTGAACCCGGTCGCGCCAAATCTCTTTGCCGGTGGCGGCGTCCGCGCAGATAACGGTGCCGGCGTCGCCCCACAGGAACAGCTTTCCATCCTTCACCAACGCGGTCGGGACGTAGGGAACCGGTTTCTCAATCGTGAAGACTTGCTCCGGCTTCGTTCCGGCTTTCACGGCGAAGTAGCGAAAACCGACTCCGCCGCCGCCACAGCCGTTGATGACAACGTCACCGTTGAGGACGGGCGAGGAGACGACGCGCCGGTCGAACGTAATCAGTTCCCAGTTGGGTTTGCCGGTGGCGAGGTCAACGCCGCTGAAGCCGTGCTTGGTGCAGCACAGGATCAACTCGTTGCCGCCTCGGACGCACGGCGTCGCGAACGCCGATTGTCCGGTGAGGCGGTCGAGTTGCCAGCGCGTCTTGCCAGTCTTGCGTTCGACGGCGACGACGAAACTCTTGCCGGCTTCTTTCGCCGAATCGGGTTCCTTGTAGGCGATGGGATTGGCGGCGGGATCTTCCTGGCTGTTGTCGAGGACGACGAGATCACCGGCGATGATCGGGGAGATGGCGGTGCCGTGGGCGCCGATATACGGACCGAAATCGCGTTTCCAGACTTCGCGACCGTTGTTGTCGAGCGCCAGCAGGATGACTTCGTCGGACGTGTTCCATGTGATGATAACGCCGTCAGCATCGGCGGCGGGCGTGGAGGTGGCGTTGCTGTTGTCTTTGTTCTTGGGGAACTTCTTGGATGCGAACTCGCGTTGCCAAATCGTTTTCCCCGTGGTGGCATCGAGGCAAAGGATGATGCGCTTGAAAGTGGCGTCGTCGGCGCAGGTCAGGAAGAGCCGGTTGCCAACGATGACCGGCGAGGAATGGCCGGCGCCGGGAAGTGTGACGACCCAGCGGTAATCGTTCGTGGTCCATGTCGCGGGGATGGTCGTGGCGTCGCTGATGCCGGAACCGTTCGGGCCACGGAACCGCGGCCAGTCTCCGGCAACGGCAGCGGTCGTAAGCAAAATGAAGATGAAGGTTTTCATTATTGTGGGGCTGGTGTATAACGCAACCCACGTGCAAATGAAAGTCCACTCTCTCTTCTATGTGGCCATGCTGGTCGTCGTGGCTCTTGGGTGCAACTCATCCTCCACCGAGAAGCCGTCAGCGGCAGACTCACCGACGTTCGCGCCGTTGACGGGGCGCTGGGCGCGGACCGACGGAGGATATATGTTGATGGTGCACAAGGTCGAAGCCGATGGCAAAGCCAACGTCGGGTATTTCAACCCGAATCCGATCCGCGTGTCGGACGCGCAAGCTTCGCAGGCAGACGGCGCGCTAAAGTTGTTTGTCGAGTTGCGCGATGAAGGCTATCCCGGTTGCACCTACCGTCTCACCTACGACAAGGCCAAGGATCAACTCGTCGGCGTCTATTACCAAGCCGCCCAGCAACAGAGCTACGAGATCGTCTTCGAGCGGGCGCCGTGACGAGCATTGGCCTGCTCGGTCTCGGTCTGATGGGGACCGCCATCACGGAGCGGTTGCTCGAACATGGCTATCGCGTGCTGATCTGGAACCGGACGCGCGCGAAAGCCGAACCGCTCATCGCGCGCGGCGCGGAATGGTCCGACAATCCACTCGCGGCTTGCGAACGCGTCATCATCAGCCTCTACACCAGCGACGTGGTGGAGTCGGTGCTCGAACAGATGCGCGACGGTCTGCACGCCGGGCAGATCGTACTCGACACCACGACTGGCGAACCGGCGCAGAGCGCCGCACTCGGTGCGCGATTGGCGGCGCGCGGTGTGCGTTATCTCGACGCACCAATCTCCGGCTCAAGCGAACAGACGCGGCGCGGAGAAGCGATGGTCATGGTCGGTGGCGAACGTAGCGCATTCGAGGCGTGCAGCGACTTGTGGCCGGTGCTGGGACAGAAAGTGTTTTACGTCGGGCCGTGCGGCAGCGCGGCGAAGATGAAGCTGGTGAGCAATCTTGTGTTGGGACTGAACCGCGTGGCGCTGGCGGAAGGCTTGGTGTTTGCAGAGGCAATCGGCGTGGACCTGGCTGCGGCGTTGGAAGTGCTCCGCGGCAGCATGGCTTACTCCCGCGCGATGGACGTGAAGGGACGCAAGATGATCGAGAACGATTTCACCGTCCAAGCGCGCTTGTCGCAACACTTGAAGGATGTACGGTTGATTCTGGCGAGCGGAGTGTCGTTGCCGCTGTCGGAGACACATCGCAAACTGCTGGAGCACGCGGAAGCAATGGGCCTCGGCGACTTGGACAACAGCGCCATCATCAAGGTGATTCAACAATGCCAACGGAAACCGGCATCCTGATTTCACCGCGCGCCCGAATCGCCGTGCTCGCGGCGGTGTTCGTTGGCCTCGCGTTCGACGGCGTGGAACTCGGCTTGATGCCGGTGGCGTCGTTGTCGGTGTCGCGGAGTTTGCTCGGCGCGGCCTACACACCGACGCTCGGCGGCGATTGGTTTGCGCGGTTCACCGCCGCGTTGATGCTTGGCGCGGCCATCGGCGGCATCGCGCTGGGCAATCTCGGCGACCGCATCGGGCGCAAACGCGCGATGGGAGTAAGCATTTTGTTTTACTCGTTGTTCGCCGGCATGGGCGCGTTCGTGAAAACGCAGGAACAGATGCTGGCGTTGCGTTTCCTCGTCGGGCTGGGCGTGGGCGGTATGTGGCCCAACGGCGTTGCGCTCGTCTCGGAGTGCTGGCCCAACGCCTCGCGGCCGCTGGTCTCCGGCGTCATGATGGCCGGGCTGAACGCCGGGATTCTCCTGCTCTCGCAACTGGTTCGCATCTGGACGATCTCGCCGGAGTCGTGGCGCTGGATTTTCAAACTGGCTGTTGCGCCGGCGGCGTTGGGGTTGATTGTCCTTTTCGCGCTGCCGGAATCGCCAAAGTGGCGCGCGGTGAAGAAGCAGGCGACGCCGTTGCGCGAGTTGTTCCAGCCGCAGCTTGTGCGCCTGACGCTCACGGGGATTCTCATCAGTGCGATTCCGATGATCGGCGCGTGGGCGGCGAGCAAATGGATGATTCCGTGGGCCGACAAAGTCGCCGGCAGCGCGCACGTCGGTTACAAGGCGGCCACGCAAGGTTGGTGGGCGCTCGGCGCGACGTTGGGCAGTTTCACCGGCGCGCCGCTCGCCGGCTGGCTGGGCCGGCGGGTCAGTTATTTCCTCATCAGCATCGGCGCAACGGCACTCACGATCGCGATGTTTCAACTGACCGCGCCGCTTCGCCCGTCGTTTCACCCGGTCGTGTTCGCGCAAGGGTTCGTGGCGACGTTGTTTTTCGGCTGGTTGGCGCTTTATTTACCGGAGCTTTTTCCGACGCGCGTCCGCGCGACCGGCACTGGGCTGGCCTACAACTCCGGCCGTTTCGCCACCGCAATCGGCGTGATGATGGCGGGGATGTTGTTCACATCGCTCGGTGGTAATTATCCAAAAGTGGGCGCGCTTTGCGCGACGATTTATGCGCTCGGCACGATCGCGATTTGGTGGGCGCCGGATACAAGCAAGAGAACATTGGACGAATGAGACAATCACGCAGAACATTCCTAGCCGCTGCACTGTCGTTGCCGGGACTTCGCGTTCTCGGCGCGAACGACGACGTTCGCGTGGCAGTCATCGGCCTCGGCAACAAAGGCAAAGGTCACGTCGCGCACTTCGGCAAGCTGGACGGCGTGCGATTGGTGGCGTTGTGCGACGTTGATCCCGAACGACTGGACGCGCAGAAGGCCAAGGCGGCGTTCTGCGCGACTGATCCGCGCCGGATCCTGGAGCGCAAGGACGTTGACGCCGTCGTGATCGCGACGCCGAATCATTGGCACGCGTTGCTCGCTGTCTGGGCGTGCGAGGCCGGCAAGGATGTCTATGTCGAGAAACCTGTCTCGCACAACGTCTGGGAAGGCCGGCAAATCGTGCGCGCGGCGGCGCGATACAACTGCATCGTGCAGGCCGGCACGCAATATCGGTCCGATCCCGGTTTGCGCGAGGCGTCGCAGTTCATCCGTCAAGGCAACCTCGGCAAGGTGCTCTGGGGACACGTCGTCTGGTATGAGTTCCGACCGAGCATCGGACGCAAGGAACCGCACAAGCCCGACTGGCTCGATTACGATTTGTATTGCGGTCCCGCGCCGCTGGAGCCGTTGACGCGTCCGCGGTTGCACTACGACTGGCATTGGGTCTGGTCCACCGGCGACGGCGACCTCGGAAACAGCGGCATTCACGCGATTGACCTGTGCCGGTTCCTCGCCGGCATCGAGGGCTTGCCGCCGCGCGTGCTCAGTCTCGGCGGACGTTTCGGCTACGAGGACGCCGGCCAGACGCCGAACACACAACTCACCGAGCTAGATTACCAGCCCGCGCCGATTCTCGTCGAGAACCGCAACCTGCCGATGCAGGCGGGCCTCAAGGCGATGGATCACCTGCGTGGCATCCGCGAGGGCGTCATCCTGCAATGCGAACACGGTTACTTCGCCGGGATGCGCGGCGGCGGCAGCATCTTTGACAACGACAACAAGCGTCTCAAACAATTCGTCGGCGACGGCGGCGCCCAGCATGCAGCCAACTTTATCGCCGCCGTGCGCAGCCGCAAGGCCGCCGACCTCAACGCGCCCATCGTGGAGGGCCACATCTCGACATCGTGCTGTCATTTCGGAAACATCTCGTATCGTCTCGGCGCAGGCGCGCCGGTGGCAACCGCCAAGTCCGCTCTCGGCGGCTCGAAATTGGCGGACGAGACGCTTGGCCGGATCGAGCAACACCTCAAAGCCAACGGCGTGGATTTGCGCAAGACGCCACTCCGAGTGGGTTGCCCGCTGAGTGTGGACGCGCTGCGCGAAGCGATCACCAACTCCCGCGAGGCTCAATCATTGGACCGGGGCCGATACCGCGAGCCTTACGTGTTGAAAGAGGTCGCGTAGTTGATTTCGCCCTCCAACAAATAATTTACAAAAGTGGTTCATGTGAACCATTTTTGTAAATCATTTTGCGAATGGGTTGTCATCCGTCTTGACCTTGCCAACGCCGCCGGAACATTGTTCCAGCGTTTTTTGTTGTCCACATCGGCGCGGGTTTGCGATAGCCTGCGGACCGCACCAACGATGAACACTTCCCGCCGCAGGTTTCTCGCTGCCACCGCCGCGCTGGCGGTCACACGACTGTCAAAGACCAGCCTTGCAGCCGAATCACCGCGCAGCACGAGTCGCCGGCTCATTGATTGCCAGAGTCATTTGTTCTGCGAGGAGATCGTCAAGGTGATGGAAAAACGGCAGACCGATCCGGTCGTGTTCACCAAAGACGGCGTGCGCGTCGTGAAGATGGGCGACTGGCTGCGGAAACTGCCGCCGCACTATTTCGACGTGAACGCCAAGCTCGCCGCGATGGATACCGCCGGCGTCGAACTGACCGCGCTCAGCATCAACGACCCCGGCCCGGAATGGTTCGGCGCGGACGGCCCCGCGGTCGCGCGGATCGCCAACGATTTCGTTGCCGGCATCGTCCAAACACATCCGCGACGGTTCTTCGGCCTGTGCGTGCTGCCGTTGCAGGACATGCGCGCGTCGCTGACCGAATTGGATCGTTGCGTGAAGCAACTCGGCATGAAAGGCATCCTGCTCTACACCAACCTCGCGGGCCGGTTCCCCGACGAACTGGAGTTCCGACCGTTGTTTGCCCGCGCGGTCGAGTTGGATTTGCCGGTGCTGCTGCATCCTCCCAAACCGGTCACCATCGAACAGGTGAAAGCCTACGAGATGACCAGCTCGCTCGGCAACATGTTCGACGACACTATCGCGCTGACCCGTATCATCATGTCGGGCATCCTCGATGAGTTCCCGAAGTTGAAACTGGTCTGCCCGCACTTGGGCGGGACGTTACCGTTCATCATTGGCCGGCTCGACCACCAGACGCAGGTGCTCAAGCGCGGTCCGAAGAACCTCAAATGCGCTCCGAGCGAATACCTGCGTCGCGTCTGGCTCGACGTTGTCTCGCCGCAACCGCTGGCAATGAAGTTTGGCTACGACTTCATGGGCGCCGACCACCTGTTGTTCTCCAGCGATCATCCATGGGTGGAGCCGAAGCTGATTCGCGACACGCTCGAATCGTTGGACCTGCCGCCCGCCGATTTGGAAAAAATCTTCTCCGGCAACGCGCGAGAACTGTTCCGGCTCTGAACCGGCGACTTGCGCCGGTCTGGTCTTCCCGGTAGGCTGCGCCACCGGGGCGCGCGTTGTCGCCCTCAGAAGGAGCACGCATATGCAAGGTCATTGGATCGAGTTGGTCGTGATTATCACGATGCTGGCGTTGAACGCGGTGTTTGCCGCGTATGAAATGGCGTTGGCGGCGGTGTCGCGCGCGCGGTTGCTGGTGTTGTGCGAGCAGAAACGGCGCGGCGCGGAGTCGGCCCGGTTGATGAAGAACCGGCTCGAAGCCAGTCTCGCCGTGGTGCAGCTCGGCATCACCGTGGCGGGCGCGGTGGCGGCGGCCACGGGCGGCGCGAGCGTGGCGGAAGCGGTCGTGCCGGCGCTGCAACAACGGTTCGGCTGGAGCGATGGCACGGCGGAGTTCGTGGGGCTGGCGTTGTTTGTCGCGCCGCTGAGTTTTGTCACGATCGTGTTCGCGGAACTGGTGCCGAAGGTGCTCGCGATCCAGAACCGGGAAGCGGTGCTGTTGTGGTTGAGCGGGCCGATGCGGCTGCTCAACATCGGCCTTTATCCGGTGGTGGTGCTGTTTGAGAAAAGCGTGCGGGCGGTGGTGTCGCTGGTGGGACAACCGCGCGAGACCGAAGAGCAACGCGCGCGCACGGAACTTGTTTCGGCGGCGGCCCGGGCGCGGGCGTTGAAATTGATCGGCCCGTTCGAGGAGCGAATCGTCAACGCCGCCGCGGCGCTGGCCGTCAAAGCGGTGGGCGAGACGGCCATACCGCGCGGCGACATTTGCCTGATCCCGGCCGATGCCTCGTTGAGCGACGCGCTGGTGCGGGCGCACTTGGATTTGCACACGCGGTTTCCCGTGGCCGACAAGGAAGACGATGCGAGCACGATCATCGGCTTCATCAACTTCAAGGACATCGTCAGCGCGTTGCGGGTCAATCCGTCCACGCCGACGGTGCGCGGCATCATGCGCCCGTTGAAACGTTTCCCCGCGACCCTGTCGGCGGCGAAAGCGCTGGAACAGATGATCGCCGAAGGCGCCCACATGGCGGTGATTGTGGATCCGGCGGACACCATCACCGGCCTGGTGACGATGGAAGACATCATCGAGGAACTGGTCGGCGAAATCCAGGACGAATACGACCGACTGCCGTCCTCCGTCGCCAAACTCGGGGACGGCGTTCTGGCCGGTGGCGGCGCCGGCATGAAGGAGGTTTACGCCGCGCTGGGCCGGGAATGGACGGGCGATGCCAAGCCCCTGGCCCGCTGGATCAGCGCCGCAGCACCGGCGGCAACGGCAGGCGAGACGGTCCAGATTGACGGGTTGTCCGTTTGGATCCGCAAGCAACGCCGCGGAAAACCGGCCGAGGCGCTGTTGAAAACCGGTTGATCAACCGACGGTGTGCTTGTTTCCCACGTTGACAACACGCCCGCCGAATGGAACGATGACGACGGAGAACAGAACCATATGCCAATCAAACCCAGCGAGAAAGAAGAGCAATTCTTCAAGGAACAAGAACTTCTCATCCGCTTGAAGATCGCAGCCGAGGAACAACGGGCAATGGCCGAGGCCGAAGCGCAACGACTGAAGGAACTGCATTGGATGCACTGCCCGAAATGCGGCCAGACGTTGGCAATGGAGAAGTACGGCACAGTGGACGTGGATGTCTGCCCCAGTTGCCGGGGACTGTGGCTGGATGCTAAAGAACTGGACACCATTCTGGCCTCGGAGCAAAAGACCGGTCCGTGGCGCGCGTTTCTCAAGATCATCAGCCGATGAACGTGCGAAACATTTTCTTCCTCGTCGCATTCGCGGTGATGACAGTCTGCATGCGTGGCGAGGAAGCGAATCCCATCGCAGGTTATGAGGGTTTGTTTGATACGTGGGGGAGGTTCAACCGGGAGAGCGCCGGCTGCGTCGTCGTGATTGACCTGACCGATCCTGCCGATCTCCCGAAGAACCTCGCAAGACCCGGCGGCATGTTCCGGTTGCGCTCCGTGACGGATCGAATGACCGCGTTATCGGGGTTGGACTGCTACTGTTTCCACTACACACAACTGAAGCGAACGTCGTTGGCCAAGCCCATCGTCAAAGCCATCATCGTGCGACCGCCGTCGCCGGCGAAACTGCTGAGTTGCATGGCGGCGCGCGACGAGTTCTGGGCCATGCTCCGCGAGACGCGGACGCCTGTCATCGGATTCTGCGGCGGATTCCACCAAATCTACCTTGCATTCGGCGGCAAGTGCGGCGACATGCGGCGGCTGGCGCCCGGAGAGGTTGACCCCAACTCGTCGTATAGTCCCGGTTTCCTGAAAGAATGGGGGTTCACCAAAGTCCGTCTCCTGAAACGCGACCCGCTTTTCGACGGCTTGGGGCCGGAGATACAGGTGCTCCAGCAACACGTGTCGGAGTGCAAACAACTGCCGGACCAGTTCGAAGTGCTGGCCAGTTCGGATGCGTGCTGGGTTCAGGTCATCAAGCACAAGACCCATCTCATCTACGGCACGCAATTCCACCCCGAAGCCTACGACAACGATCATCCCGACGGGAAACGAATCCTGCAGAACTTCTTCCGGATCGCCGGCATCAACGGGAAGACCAATCGGTAGGCGTCGAGTTCCGGAAATGTTCCGTGCCTCGGAAACGCAGACGGGTGGCAGACGCGGCAAACGCATTTCGCACCGAACCGGTCCGCGCGTCGTAGTGCACCGACGCAACGGTGCCGTCGCTCTCCAAATCTCCTCCGGCCATGACGCCTTTGGCGTCGCGACGCCGGAACAACACCACGTGAACATCGTTGCCGGCCGTGATCCGCAAACCGAAAGCGTTCGTCGCCGGGAGCGGCTCGATGCTGGCAGCGGGTTCTTGCCGGCGAATCTGCATGGCTGCCACGAAATCCTCATCCACTGCCGGTGTGGCTGGCGTGGCGGTCAAGGTCCATTCGTGGGAGTATTTCTCCGGCGGCACAGGGCGCGTGCTGTAGCCGTCCACCGGCTCGACGGGATAACCTTTCGTGACCGTCATCGCGAGTTTTGCCGGGGAAAGAAAACGTCCTTGCAACGAGGTGTGGCCGGAAGTGAACGCGAACGATTGCGCGGCGGCGTCGGTCTCGATGGGCGCGACGGTGTGGAGCAGCCAGTCGTAATGGGCGGGCGCATTGCTTGATTGCAGCATGTCGTGAATGACGACGAAGCCCGGCTTGATGAAGAGCGCGCGGCGGTCGAAACGTTTGAGCTGGCCAAAATAGACGGCGGGGTTCGATGCGTCGCCGACGGTGTAGCCGTAGGCCGGCGAATCGAAGTAGTCAGCGATGCGTCCGTCAGCTCCTTTCTGGATGTGGGCCTGGCATTTGCCGTTGACGAGGATGGTGTTGTGAGCACGGGTCAGCGACGAATAGCCCTTGAAGTGCGGGCTGCCGTACCAATCGTAGTAGCCGGAATCTATCGCGAGCTTGTCGCCGTACGCGTGGATGACGAAACCATTCTGGTCGTCGTGCTGGTGCCCGGCGTAGAACGGTCCGCTGCGCATCGCGAACGTGGAGTTCTCCGCGCCGTTCGCGAGCGAGGTGTTGAAGATGACCCAGCCGATGTATTTGTAGTGGATGGACTGCGGCAGGTCAGTGGGTGCTTTCGGCACGAGGCCGTCAACGGCGTTGGTCGTGCCACTGTACCAGAGCGCGTATGGGTCGCGCGTGCGCACGGCGAGATCGCGCACCTGCCGCTGCTCGGCGGGACCGCGGACGCCGTGGTTCGGTTTGCCGGTGTCGGCAAAACTGACAGCGAACGCGCCCGGCGGCGCGCAATACATCGGGAACCGCGCCGTCTGG
>Ga0172371_10009846_pt1 | contig 13057 bp, 11 predicted proteins | sample Lak12m_FD_114543 | JGI IMG/M metagenome (GOLD analysis project Ga0172371, IMG submission 114543) | Freshwater microbial communities from Kabuno Bay, South-Kivu, Congo - kab_022012_12m | ecosystem: Environmental > Aquatic > Freshwater > Lake | place: Democratic Republic of the Congo: South-Kivu... | reverse complement strand
TCCGGGAAGTCGAGGTAGACGGAGATGGCGCCGAGCATGACCGTGTTCTGGACCCGGGAGTTGCCGAGTTTGAGGGCGGCCTGAAAGGCGGGGACGCGGATGAGAGACGAGTCGCCCGCGCTGGCCGAAAACGGGGACAGTCCCTCGGAGCGGCTCATCGGATTCGCCGCGGTACAGTCCCCATTTTCGGCGGGCAATCCCCGTTTTCCTACGCGCGCGGCGAGTTGTTGTTCGAGCCACTCGTCGGTCGGCCGCTCGACCGCGCCGGTGGTTACGGGGAGCGGGTCGATGCGGTGCGGGTCGTATATGAGCCGGCCGCTGGGACTGAGGAAGTAGCTGAACCGGACCGCTTCGAGCATCTCGAATGCAACGATGATGTCGGCGGTGCCTTCTTCGATAAGGGGCGAGTAGACTTTGGGCGCGAAGCGGATGTGGCTCGTGACCGAGCCGCCGCGCTGGGCCATGCCGTGGACCTCGGACTTTTTCACGTCGAGCCCCGCAGTGAGGGCCAGTTCGGAGATGATGTTGGAGAAGAGAATCACGCCTTGTCCGCCGACGCCGCAGACCATGATGTTCATCGGCAACTCCAAGCGCCGAACGACGAACGCCAAACGTCGAATGCCGAACGCCAAGCGCCGAACGCCGAGTGCCGAGCGCCGAGTGTCGAACATCGGATGCCGGGCCCGAGGTTGCTGCTGTTAGTCGTGCTCATGGTTTGCTCCCGGTTTCTGACTTCGGAGTTTGGAGCTCGGCGCTCGCACTTCGGCTGATGGCCTCCTGCGGGCAGACGTCGGCGCACATGCCGCAGCCGACGCAGATGTCTTCGGTGATGCGGGCCAGAGAACGGGGTTCCGGGGTTCCGGGGGTCGAGGGTTCGGGTTCCGGAGCCTGGACCCGTGAACCCGTGGACCCTTGGACCTTTTCCCAGGAGAGTGCGGGGCAGCCGAGGGTGATGCAGGTCTTGCAGCCGGTGCACTTTTCCGGGTCCACTTTGTAGGGCGGGTTGTGAAGCTTGATGTGGAGGGCGCAGGCGCGGCGGTTGATGATGACCGCGGGTTCGTCCTTTGCCAGGATTTCGCGCATTACTTTGCGCGTCTCTTTGACTTTGTAGGGGTCGACTACGACCACGTTCTTGACCCCGCAGGCTTTGGCAATCTCTTCGGGCTTGATGACGTGGCCGACGTTGCCCATCAGGGTCTGGCCGGTGCCGGGGTGGTTCTGGTGTCCGGTCATGCCGGTGGTGCGGTTGTCGCTGATTATCGTGACGACGTTTGATTGGTTGTAGACCGTGTTGATGAGGCCGGTGATGCCGGAGTGGAAGAAGGTAGAGTCGCCGATGAAAGCGACCCGGCGGCGCGGGTCGGTCTTGCCCAGCGCTTTGTCGCAGCCGTGCGCAAAGGAGACTGAGGCGCCCATGTCGATGCAGGTGTCCATGGCGCTGTGCGGGGGCAGTCCGCCGAGCGTGTAGCAGCCGATGTCGCCGCCGATGATGACTTTCTGTTTCTGCAGTCCCCAGAAGATGCCGGTGTGCGGGCAGCCCGGGCAAAGGGCGGGCGGACGCTTGGGAAGCTCGGGCAATGTCGAGCGCCGAACGCCGAGCGCCGAGCTTTCGGAAGTCGGCGTTTGCACCTTGGCGTTCGCACTTTCCAGTGAGGAGCGGAGGACGCAGGGGCTCAATTCGTCGGTGCGGGGCAGCTTGTCTTTGCCCGTTATCGGTGATGGGTGACCGGTGACGGATGACGGGCGAAGGGCGCGGACCTGGGTCTCGATGAATGGGTCCACTTCCTCGATGACAGTCAGCTCTTCCACGGTCGCGGCGAACCGGCGCACGAGTTCCTGCGGGAAAGGCCAGACCATGCCGAGTTTGAGGAACGATGCGTCGGGGAAGACCTCGCGGGCGTACTGGTAGGCGACGCCGTCGCAGATGATGCCGAGCTTGGAGCCGGTCTCGACCCGGTTGAGGTCGCTCTTCTCGTTCCATTCGCGGACCCGGTCGAGCCGTTTCTCAAGGTCCGCATGGAGGATTTTGGCGAACGCCGGGAGGACCATGGTTCGGGTAATCTGCTTCTCGTAGCCTTTGACCGGCCGGGCCTGCCGCTCGCCGACCTCAACTACGCTAGATGAGTGGGCGCTGCGGGTGGTGAGGCGCAGGAGCACCGGGATGTTGAATTCTTCGGAGAGGTCGAACGCCCGCATGGTGTAGTCTCTTGCTTCCTGTGAGTCGGAGGGGCAGATGACCGGGATTCTCGCCATCAGGCCGTAGTAGCGGTTGTCCTGCTCGTTCTGCGAGGAGTGAAGCCCGGGGTCGTCGGCAGTGATGATGACGAGCCCGCCGCGCGCGCCGATATAGGCCGCGGAGAAGAACGGGTCGGCGGCCACGTTCAGGCCGACGTGCTTCATCGCGGCCAGGGCCCGGGCGCCGGAGATAGACGCGCCGAGCGCGACCTCCAGCGCCACCTTTTCGTTGGTGGACCACTCGCAGTAGACGTCGTTGTAGGTGGAGAGCGTTTCCAGGATTTCCGTGGAAGGTGTGCCCGGGTAGGCGGCGGCTAGGTGGCAGCCTGCCTCCCAGGCTCCCCGGGCGACGGCTTCATCCCCGGAGAGCAGTTTCTTCGTCATAGCTTCGTTCCTTTTCTTTGCCTGAAAGCACGGCGAGCAGGTGCGCGGCCATGGCCGCCATCTCCTCTTCGCCGGGGAATACAAGTATCTTCAATCCGAGCGGCGCCAGCCACTTTTTGAGGTCAGCCACGAACTTGGCCGACAGGGTGAGCCCGCCGGTGAGGACGACCGCATCCGGCTTGCCCTCGCAGGCGACCGTGTAAGCGCCGATCTCCTTGGCTATCTGGTAGACGAGCGCCCGGTAGACGAGTTCCGCGGACTTGTTGCCGGCGGCAACTGCCTTCTCGACCTTGCGGATGTCATCGGTGCCGAGGTACGATACTAGGCCGCCCTTGGTGGTAAACAGCCGGAGTATGGCCAGCTCGGTGTACTTGCCGCAGAAGCAGGCTCGGACCAGCCCGGAAAGGGGCAGGGAGCCGGAACGCTGCGGCGAGAAGGGGCCGTCGTCATTGGCGTTGGTGGCATCGACCTGTCTGCCGCCGACGTGCGCGGCCACGGTGATGCCGGAGCCAAGGTGGGCAACGACCAGGCGGCATTTCTTGTACGGCTTCCTGAGCTTTTCGGCCGCGGCCTCAGCAACGGTACGACAGCTAAGGGCGTGGGAGAGCGCGACCCGGTGGATGCCGTTGAAACCGGATAGGCGGGCGATGTCGCGGAATTCGTCGGTGGATTCCGGGTCAACAAAGTAAGCAGGAATGCCGAGTTCCTGCGAGAGTTCGTACCCAATCAGCGGGCCGAGGAGGGCGGGATGGAGCGTCTGGTACTCGCCGTGGCGGATGTCAGCCGCGACGTGGGGAGTTATCCGGTAGACGCCGCTCGGCAGGGGCTTGAGCGGGCCGCCGCGCGTGGCAATCGCCTGGAGCCGCGACGAGTCGAACTCGTGCTGGTCGAGCACCGAGAGAACAGCGGACTTGCGCAGCTCGTACTGGTCGAGGACGTGGCCAAAGCGGACCAGCTGGTTCGGCGGGTGCTCAATCGACTCGGAGAACAGCGGCCTGGAGCCGTTAAAGACTGCTACTTTTGTGGACCCGCCGCCGGGATTGATAACCAGAATCCACATCTTTCTCAGTCTAACGCTGCTACCCGCCAAGTCAAACCCAGTTCCTTCAGGTCCCGCTGGCCGAAACAGGCAGTCGCTGCCGAACCCGGTCGGCTACGACGAGGCAGGGGATAAGCGCCGGGCGGCGATGACGGTCTTGTGCAGATGGAGGTGGAGCAGGACAGGCGCGAGGCCGGCTCGGCGCAGCAGCCGGAAGTAGGGTTCGAGCGCGAGCGGGTGCTCGTGGTCCGGACTGCGCGGGTCAACGAAGCTGTCTGACAGTTGGCCCGCGTGCGAGTTATGGAGTCGCTGGAGTCGGCCGAGCACGCTGTGCAGCGGCCGGCCAAACCGCACCCGGTCGAGCGCTATCCGGTCGAGAATGAGGAGAAGCCCGTCGCGCGCCAGGTTCGCGCGGCAGAACTTGAAGAGGCGCGACTTGGCCGGGTCCTCAAGTTCGTGGATGGCGTCGATCGAGACAATGAAGCGGAACGGCGACCCCGGGAGCCTGGTCTTTTCCAGTCTCGCCAGGTCGGCCACGACGAATCGGCACTGGTCCGCGAACCCGCGCAGTCGCTCCCGGGCGAAGCCGAGCATCACTTCGGAGCGGTCGACGCAAGTGAACCGGGCGACAGGAAGCTGTTCCAGGATGACGGCTTCGGTCTTGCCGGTTCCGCACCCGAGGTCGAGGATGCGGCTGCCCTTGCGCCAGTTGTCGCGAATGACCTGGGCGATGATATCCAACTGCTCCGCCTTCAGCGGGTTCGTTGGCTGGGCGTCCCAGACGCGGACGAAGTCCTCGTCGCCCCAGCGGCCGGGCGAGGAGGCAGAATTCCTAATTGGCAATTGCTAATTCCTAATCAACGAGGAAATGCCGAAGCCCCGGCTCTGAGTCGTCATTCGTTGGCCTTGGTGCTGCGGACGATGGCGCTGAAGATGAGATTGAGTTCCTTGGCTTCCTGCCAGAGCTCGCGGGCCGACTCCTTTGATTCCGGGGCCGCGGTAACGAGCATGCGGAGCCAGTGTTTGGTCTCGCGCGCGACTCGGCGTCGTCTGCCTCGCAGTAGTTCGCACCGACGCTTGTCGCCGACTTCACCAACTGCGAGACCAATGGGTGGGTGATTGCGGTGAGCGGCATGGTCTTGGCGAGCAGGATCGCCGCGTTGCCGAACGCAGCCGTCCGCTCCTCCAGATCGAACCGCTTCCTGCCGGCAGTCATTTCCGCAATGGGACTTGATTAGGAATTAGGTATTCACCATTCCTCATTTCGAGGACAGCATCCACGTGACTGCCTGCTTCAATTGCTGCTCCGGCACCGTGTGGCCGCCTTTGAACTCGGCCCACTTCACGTCGTAGCCTTTGCGTCTGAGGAAGTCCCGCGTGGTCGTGCCGTACTTGAACTCGACCATGCGGTCATCTTTGCCGTGGGAGGCGAACACTTTCAGGCCCTTAGCGGCAGCATAGTCATTTGGACCGAAGAGCAGCGTGTCGAGACCACCACCGAAGTAGATGATGCCTTTGAAAAGGTCGTGGTTCGTGATACCGGTTCGGTAGGCCATGAAGCAACCCTGCGAGAAGCCAAGCAGCCAGGTGCCGCTCGCGCGGTAGCGAGCGCCGAGCTTCCGGGCCGCATCGGCGATGTACTCGCTTGAGAGTCTTGCCGATTGCTCATCGATGGTGCTGTCATCGCGACTCCATGTGGACCAGGAGTAGCCGAGGTCGCGTCCCGCGCCAAACGCGTAGGGCGCCTGCAGGCACACGTAGATGAGTTCGGGGCTGCCGGCCCGTTCGTAGAGCTTGGCGAAGGACTTCGGACTTGCTCCGTACCCATGAAGCCCGATGACAAGCGGGTAGGAGCGAGTGGAGTCGTAGCCTGCCGGCAGACGGACGTACCCGGGTACGAAGGTACTGGCCTCAATCTCGACCTCAGTGCCGGCTCGAACCTGTGTGCTCTCCGCAAGGACGGCAAGGCTCTCGACTACAGCCGCGAATGCCGGGCGCGTGCGGACCGAGTCGAAGTCCGGGTCTTGCTTGACGTGCCCGATGTCATCGAACCCGGCGCGAAAGGCGCGCTTCAGATAGGCCGCGGCCAGCGAGTCCTGCTTGAGCAGTCCGTAGCAGCAGGCGAGGTTGTAGATGTCGTTGGAGTTCGTGATATCGTGTTCAAGAGCGGTCAGGTAAAGGCGTGCCGCCTCGTTGTAGCGGGCTGCCTGGTAGGCTGCGTTCGCGGCCCCGGTGACGGAATCGAGAGGGAAGTCGAGGAAGCTGCCGGATGCGGGGTCGAGTTCATTCACGGCCGGCTGGGCCCACCCAACCAACACGGTCAGAAAGATGGCGGCGAGGAGTCTCACGCAGTATTTCCTTTCTAGACTTGAGCGATTCTCACCTTCTCGGCGATATCGTCCAGTTCGGCCTCGCTGAACGGCGGCTTCATGCGGACCTGGGCAAAGTGGTGCAGCTCCAGGGTCTTATCCAGCAGGTTCTCTTCGCCTCTGATAGAGGGGATGAGCAGCATGTGCAGGTGCGGGACCCGTGTGCCCCGTATCAGTGTTGTCACGTACTCGCAGTCGAAGGCGTGCTTGAGCTTGCGGGCGACGACATAGCACGTTTTCAGGAATGGGCCGGCAATGCCATCCTGGGGCTCGATGTCGGTGAACCACTCAACGTGCTTTTTGGGGATCACGAGCGTGTGGCCGCGGGAGATGGGGTGGAGGTCGAGAAAGGCGAGCGTGTGCTCGTCCTCGTAGACCTTGCGGGCCGCAGCCTTGCCGGCCACGATTTGGCAGAATATGCACTCAGACATCAGTCACTCCTCTATTCAGGTTTGACAGCCACGAAAGGACACGAAACGGATTGCGGGAGGCATGAGCCACGAAAGCACGAAAGGACACGAAACGGACTGCGATCATGCAACCTCGGAATGTCTCAGTCACCAATGGCGCTTGACGGCCCAGGAGTACTCACAGGACCACTCTCTTGACCTTGAGCGTCGCCCTGCCGAAGTTCAGCAGCAATCCTGTCTTGAGGCCCGAGGCCTTGAGATAGGAAAGGACTTGCGCCAAGTGGCTATCGTCGAATTCCCTCGCAGCTTTGAGCTCCACGAAATCTGATCATTCACCACGAGGTCGAGCCGGTGGACCCCAACATCGACACCCGCATAGCTTACATGTACTTCCTTCTCGTTGTTGCAGTTCAGACCATCGTGGCGCAATTGGACCAAAAGGGCCGCGTGATATATCGACTCCAGAAACCCCGGGCCGAGTTCTCTGTGGACTTTCAGCGCCGCGCTGATGACCTTTCCTGACAACGCATCAAACTCCATCCGGCGTTGCTCCCACGCTACTTTCTGCTGACCGTTGGATCAGTTTCGTGTCCTTCGTGTCTTCGTGGCTTACCATTCTCTTGGCTTTGTTATTATCTCTCGAACTTGCGTCTCGAAGAATTGGCGCGAGTGGGCGGGGCGGATGACGATGGCGGTGTCCGCGCCGGAGCCGGTTCCGGCGATGGCGACGATGTCTTCGCCATGGGGAATCAGACCGGCGTCGAGCGCCATCACGGCGATCTCGACCGCCACTTTCGTGCCTTCACCCAGCGTGCGGTAGGTGAAAGCGATGGTCTCGGCCGGGCCGAGTCCGCCGACCTTCAGCCGGATGGCGCGCTCAACCCCGCCGAAGAGGTGAGTCGTCCTGAGTACCGGGATGCCATATTCTGCCAGCTTGTTCTCAACCGATTCAGGCAGTTCGTTCCTGCCGAATTCTCTGAATCCGGCGTGATGGGTGACGCAAACCGCGTCGATGTCGGTCGGCATCACTTTCGCTAACTCGAGCGCCGTTCCGCCGGCGGTTGAGGCCACGACCACGTGCCTGATATGGAGTTCGGTCGCACGCTGCAGTGCAGTCCGCAGCGTGGTGCTTGTCTGCGACTTCTGAGTGGTCTTCTTCATTGGATTCTACTCCTCTCCGTCATGGGAACCGATGATAGCAGGCTGCTCGCGCAAGGTCAAGGCAGAGGGCGGCCCGAAGGCCGCCCTCTGACACGTCTGATGTCAGGATTACTCGGCCGGCACCCAGTAGAGGTCGAGGATGGTGTTGGTCGAGCCCCTGGTGCGGAACGCGGCTTTGACCTTCATCCCGATCTTCGCTTCACCGCGGACGAGGTAGCCCTTCATCACGGTCGCGGCGCCCGGTACCTTCACGTCGATCTGGTAGTAGGGATACGATAGCTCGATACCGTGACCGGGATACTCAACGTGGGTGAACGTGAAGATCTCGCCGATCACCGGGTTCTTGAGATCCATCCACTTCATCCGCTTCAGGCAGTCCGGGCAGTCCGCCCGCGGCGGCAGCCAGAACCGCTTTTCCTCGCAGTCGGGATTGGTGCAGCGAGTCGCCCGCAGCACGCCCTGCTTGAGGCCCTCAAAGAACGGGGAGAGCAGCCCGTAGGTGTGATGGTGGACAATCGTCCGCGGCCACTGGATGACCATGGCCGGATCGGTCTTCTCGACGACCATCGGAACGCCTGTGAGCTTGATGTCTGCCGGCTTCTTAGGGACGGGCTTGCGCACGGCGGAGACCTTCTTCACGGTCTTCTTCGTCTTCTTCATCGCTCTCACCTAGCCTTTCACTTCTTCCGGGTTCTCGAGGATACCGCAGGTGACGTGCGAGCCGACGCCGGCGTGGGAAATCCACAGGGCGCGGCGCCGTTTCGGTATCTGGAGCGACTTCCAGTCCTTGGGCTTCACCTTGCCGTAGCGTTTCCACATCTTCGGGTCGCCGTGGAACTTGTCGTACTTGCCCTGGAGTTGCCACAGACATTCCATGCCCTGGAAGATGCCGGTGGCGCCGACCGCGTGCATGGTTCCGAGCAGGCCGCCCGACAGGTTGGAGGGGCAGCGACCGCCGTAGTAGGCGTCGCCTGATGTGATGTAGTCTTCCTCTTTGCCGTATGGACGCAGGCCGATGTCACCGTAGGTCTGGAGGTCGGAGATGGTGAACGCGTCGTGGAGTTCGACTAAGTCGATGTCCTCCATCGGCTCGTTGATGCCCGCCATCCGGTACGCGAAATAGGCAGCCATGCGGGAGGCGAGGAAGCTCTGGAAGCCCGGGTAAGGTTCGTTGTATTCCTTCTCCATCCAGTCGTACTGGCCCGGCTTCTCGTTGGGAAGCAGCGGGACTTCCATGTTGCGGCGGTCCGCCACGCGCAGCGTGTGCGTGCCGCCCGCTATCTGGAGCCGCATCGGTGTGTCGGACAGCTTGTAGGCAGTCTCTTCATCACACAGGAGCATGCAGGCCGAGCCGACGCTCATCACGCAGCACTCGAGCACGCGCAGCGGGTCGCAGATCATCTTGCCGTTCAGCACTTCCTCGACCGTGTGCTTGCCCGGATTCTGGGCAAAGGGCGACGAGCAGGCATAGAGCCGGTTCTTCACCGCGATCTTCGCGCGAATCTCGTCCTTGACGTTGTAGACGTGGGCGAAGCGCCGCGCCATCGGCGCGTAGTAGGCCGCGTACATGCGGGCCATGCGGGTTTCGAAGTCCTTGCAGGCCGCGGTCGCAATATAGAAGTTGCCGGTGCGCGTATCGACCTCGTCCATCCGTTCCCAGCCCATCACGAGCACGCAGTTCGCATAGCCCGAGGCGATCGCCATCGCGCCCGTAAGCGTGGTGTAACCGCCGGTGGCGCCGCCCGTCTTCACGCCGATGTTCGGCATCGGGTCGAGCCCGAGGTAGTCGTGGATTTTCGCCTCGCAGAGCAACTGGTCCTGGAAGTGGTCCGCGAACTCACCGTAACAGGCCATGTTGATGAGGCCCCTGACTTCGAGCGGGCTCAGCTTGAGGTCGTTTTCCTCCAGCAGCATCTTGAAGGCCATCATCGTCAACTCTTCCAGCTTGTATTCCGGATAACGTTTGCGGTAGTCGGTAGTCCCGGCTGCAACCACGTACACCGGTCGCTGGAACTTGGGAACTCTGAGATTCCCGGGTTTGAACTTAATCATCGGCTTCCTCCTGAAGTCGGCCGCACCTGACCGGAGCAGCCGGGTTAATAACTCGGATAGCCTGTCGCGAGTCGCCGCCAGTCGTTCGGCCAGCGGTGCTCGATAATAAGGCAAACCTACCCTAAGTCAAGGAGCAGGCGGGCAGTGACTGTTTGACTTCCCGACCGTGGCGCCTAGAATTTGTTATTGGCTCTTGAGCGGCAGTGGTCGCTCCAAGTCAGTCCGTAGCAGGGAACGACGTACTGAAGAGCCATTTTCTGTTACTGTGGACGTATTGCCTGGAGGCCTAATGTTTCATCGTCTTGCTGGTACTCTGGTCTGCCTGACGCTGCTGGCCGGGGCGGCAGTCGCCGGTCCGATGCTCGTGCGTGTCGGCGCGCACAATTACGCGGAACTCTATTCGCACATTGTCTTCAAGGGTACTTCAATCGAAATAGCCGGCGCGAAGGCGGGGAAGTCGTACGACCTGATGCTTGACCGCTCGGACTTCGGCGCCGTCCAGGCGTCGGGGCTGCCTGTTGCGGTTATCAACGATGACGTGGACGTGGTCGGTCGCGAGGCGGTTCTGTCCGGTTCCTACCACAGCCTGAACCAGATTGACTCGATGATGCGCTACTGGGCCGCTACCTATCCATCCATCTGCAAGCTCGAGTCGATCGGCACCACCTATCAGGGTCGCTGGGTCTACGGTGTCAAGATTGCGTCGGCCGCGGCCGAAGGCAAGCCGGAGTGCCTGGAGCTCGGCATCGTCCACTCCCGCGAATGGGCTGCGGTCGAGGCGGCACGTCATTTTGCCGACACGCTCGTGCGTTTCTATTCATCTGATTCCGGTTTCCACAATTTCATCGACAACCACCAGCTTCACGTGTTCGTCATCACCAACGTGGATGGCTACGCCTACGACCACGACTCCTCGGGCGGGAGCGGGTACTCGTGGCGGAAGGACCGGCAGCCCTACGGCTCCCGAATCGGCGCCGACCCGAACCGTGATTTCAACGGGGCCTGCATTGGCAGCGTGATGGACGACTGGGGTTCGCTGTCTCCCCAGACGCAGAGCTCGCACAACCCGCGTGACGACGTGTTCATGGGCGGCCACGGCGCGTGGGCGAACGAGATCAACGCCGTATCGGAATGGTTTAAGCAGCATACCGTTGTTGCGTGCGTGAGCATGCATACCTATTCCGAACTCGTACTCTGGCCGTTCGGTACCGGCACCTTTGCCGCGGACAGCGGGATGCTGAAAGCTCTGGCAACGAACATGGCGAGCCGGATGGGGACTTTGACCGGCGGGACCTATACGCCGGAGCAGTCCAACTACCTGTACCCGACGAACTGCGGTTCGGACGATTGGTTCTACGGCTGGGCCCACACGCTCGGCGGATTCCCCTGCATGTCATTCACGACCGAGCTCGGCACGCAGTTCTACCAGCCGACGAGCGACCTGGACAGCATCCAGCACGTTTCTTTTCGCGGCAACTACTACCTGTTCCAGCACGCCGATTCCATCATCGATGTGCTCGAAGGCATGGTCCCGAGACCGATTCTCGCGGTCATGGACTCGTCCGCCTCGGGCAGCTACGCCATTCACTGGACTCCGACTCGGCCTGAGCACAATCACCCGGACAAGTGGGGGCTCGAGCAGCTTTCCGGCCTGTCGGTGGTCACGGACAACATGGAAGCCGACCTGTCGAAGTGGACCCTCGCGGGCGCGAGCCAGTCCTCGACCCAGAAGCACACCGGCAACTATTCAATCTCCCTGGGCAATGGCAACAACATCGCCAACTATTGCGTGACCAAGTATCCGTATCCGGTTCAGTCCGGCGACTCGCTCAAGTACTGGATCTGGTACAATACGGAGAGCAACTACGACGTGACCGTGGCCGAGGTGTCGCTTGAGGGCAAGGAGTGGATTCAGCTTCACGACCGGTTTACCGGTAACTCCAACGGCTGGCTCTACAAGTCATTCTCGCTCGACCCGTGGGCGGGTAAGTCGGTCTTCATCCGCTTCCGCTATATGACCGATGACGGCCAGACCGGCACAGGTGTCTACGTCGATGACGTGTGGCCGGTGCCAGAGTTTGCGAATGACTCGGTTGTCTCGGATAACATCACCGATACGCTCTACAGCGTGACGGCTGAGTCGGTCGGTACCTACTACTACCGAGTGCGCGGCCACAACGCAGCCTGGGGCTGGAGTGACTACGGCCCGCTGGAAGATGTCGTGGTGACCGGACTTGGCATCGCACAGGAACCGACCGGCAAGATTGTCACCTCGGTGTTCGAGGTCGGACCGAACCCGGTCACGAGCGGGGCTCACATTGGCTACGCGCTCGAGCGGGCCGGAGCAGCCAGCCTCAACGTCTACGACGCCACCGGCAGACGGGTCAGGAATCTGGTGGCCGGCGTACTCAAGGCCGGCGTCTACACCGCGAACTGGGACGGCAGCGACGCCGCCGGCAGACAGGTTCCGGCCGGTGTCTACTACCTCCGGCTGTCGGCCGACCGGACCTCGACCGCGCGGGTGACTGTCGTCCGCTAGAACCGAAGCTCTCTTCATGCGGGGCGCGGCTGGTCCGCGCCCCAGCCTTTGAACGGAAGCCCGGAGTTCGGAGTCCGAATCTCGAATCAGACTCGGATGACCAAAGGCTGCCCTGGCTGTTCTTGACAGACAGCACGTCCAAGCTACTCTGTTTTCGAGGAGCATCACCATGGTCAAAGCATCTGACCTGCGGAATGGAATGTGTATCCGGCTCAACGGCGAGCTGTACAAGGTTGTGCTCGCCGAGATGAAGATTGGGACGGCCAAGCTGCCGAGTTCGGTTCACGTGCGGATGAGGAACCTCCAGACCGGGACGCAGACCGAGCAGCGTCTGCACCCTGAAGCCAAGGTGGAAGATATCATGGTCGAGACGGTGAACCTCACCTACAGCTACAAGGACGGCGACACGCTCTACTTCATGCACCCGACAACCTTCGAGCAAGTCGCGATTCCGCGGCCGATGGTCGGCGCGTACGAGAAGTTCCTAGCCGACGGCAGCCAGCTCAAGGTTGAATTCTACGGCGAGCAGCCGATCGATGCCGTCATCCCGCCGACCGTAGATGTGAAGGTGACGTCAACCGGTCCGGCGTTGCATGGCGACAACGACGCCGCGCCCAAGCCTGCTACCATCGAGAACGGGATGGAAGTCCATGTTCCGCAGTTCATCAAGACCGGCGACCGTATCCGGATCGACGTCGCCTCCGGCCGCTATCTTGAGCGGCTCCACTAGGAGCCTGTCGGAGAGCCGGGCTTAGTTGATGTGGGATTCAGGGTTGATTCGGCTGTGGACCGGCAGACTTGCATCCAACCGTTGGTTTCGTGTCCGAATCGGCGTTGGACAACGCGGAGAGGGGTCGGCCAGGCCTAT
>Ga0172371_10009845_pt1 | contig 13057 bp, 11 predicted proteins | sample Lak12m_FD_114543 | JGI IMG/M metagenome (GOLD analysis project Ga0172371, IMG submission 114543) | Freshwater microbial communities from Kabuno Bay, South-Kivu, Congo - kab_022012_12m | ecosystem: Environmental > Aquatic > Freshwater > Lake | place: Democratic Republic of the Congo: South-Kivu... | reverse complement strand
TTCCGCCAAACGAATAAGTTGAGACTCCTGTTTCGTCCCAAATCCCGGACGGGTTGATGGTGACATCACCGGTGAAGGTTTTGGCGCCGGTTCCAGCCAGCGTCAGCGTGCCGCTGACTGTTGTTGTGCCTGTGACGGCGAGGGTGTTGTTTGCAGTGACGGTGAAAGTTGTACCGTCGGCGACATTGAGATTGCCGCCGATTACAAAGTTAGCCGCCGTTGCCGCGGTCACAGTCCCGGTAAGGGCGAGGTTGCCGTTAACAGTTGCATTCGCCAGGTTTTTTGCGCCGGTATTGGAAAGCGTGACATTCCGAAACGTGTAGGCGAACGGGGCGATTGCCTGTGCGCCGCCGTTGAAATTCACGGTGCAGCCGGCAAATGCTGTAAATCTTCCGGCCGTGCCGCTCATGAAAGTGCCGCCTGCATTCAGCGTTCCGGCGCCTGAGAATATGATCCTGGAAGAAGTTCCGCCTGTTGTGATGTTTCCCGAAACGGTGACAGTTCCCGAGGAAATAGTAATGACCGTGAGCCGGTTAGCGTTGGCAGCGCCGTTGAGGGCTATTGAAGCAGCGGTTAATGTGCCGGCGCCCACGGCAATGGTCGATGAGGCGCTCTTGGTGGGAACGACATTGCACATGGTTATGGCGCCTGACACATTAAGAATGCTTGTTCCGTCGGTGAGGGTGATTCCGTTGTTGGCGCCATTACCGGCAGGCGCGTTAACTGTTATGGAGGTGCAGGCAGCTGTGTACGCGCTGGGAACGGTTACAGTGATGCCAGAGTTGACCGTAACTGTATCGCCGTTAATCGGTACACTGGATCCTCCCCAGGTGGCGGTGTTGTTCCAGTTGCCGGTCACAGAAGCTGTCCTGGCTGCCGCTAACGCCGACAAGGGGTTGAGCAGTATGACAAGCAAAGCTAGTAGCTGTACGGCGAAAAGTTTTTTCACAAGATACCTTAATATGGCAGAGCTCCTTTGCCTGCATCTGCCACCCCGATACACGATGCAAAACACAACAGACCGTTCATCTAAAAAAAGAGCAATTAGACAGGATATACAGGATTATGATTTCGGATCACGAGAACTTGCGACAGAAACCGCTTTCACCAATTGAGTGAAAGCAGTTTCTGCCGCAAATCTATCTCTTTCATCCTGTTATCTTGTCAAAACTCTTCAAACTGCCGTATAAAGGTTCATTCTCCCTTATATTCGAGGAAAAACAACGGCAACTGATTTCTTAATAGATTATACATAATAATACACTTCTGGAGGGGACAAAGTCAAGGTTGTTTGCGGCAGGGGAAGGCTGGTTTTGGCGTTGCACGGCAAGGATACGTGCATTGCCGGTAACATCCCGTTCACTTCAGGCATTTCCAGAAAGACGGGTCCTTTCTGAAATGCAATTCGTAGCCGGGCACATGATCAGTCAGTTCGTCGAGGAGTTGCAGCGTTTTGGCGATTTTTCTGGGGGTGCTGAGCTGATTTTGCCTGATTGCAAGCGCGCCGGCTACTGCTTTTGCGGCCGACATCGGAACCAGGCCGGTTTTCCTGTCTTTGACAAGGCGGAAAAGGCCTTTGATCCTGAAAGGACCCTGCTTTGCGGGAATAGGGAATCTTTCCAGCTGGGGTATGCCCCACGCTCGAAACCGGCGCCCGGTCTTTCGCACTGCGGTAAGGTCATCACTTGCGATCCTGCAGTCGGGGGAAAAGCTGCATGCGGTGGATTTCCCGGCGCCGGATGGGCCGCAGAAGATATAGGCCTGGTTTTGCCTGATAACGCAGGCGCTGTGTATCATCAGGCCGTTGCCGGCAAAGACAAGATGGGAAAAGACCTGTGTCAGGAAATTGACAAGAATGGTGCCTGCATTCCGGTCGTTTATGACAACGTATCCCCGGCGGGAACGAGGGTAAAATGCCCCGTCATATTCGCCCTCGCCGGTGACAGCCGGGTTGCCGCGGAAGATGTGACGGATACTTTTCGCAGTCTTGGGCGGGTAAATGTCAATAACGGCGGCAATGGTGCCCGGACTGCGGGGGTTGGGGAAGGGGAGTTTGTGGCGTGGCAAATCCGGCGAATGGAAAATGAGCTTCAGGACAAAGCCGGCGGCTTTTATGTGCTGGCAGTATGTTCGTTGTCTCATAATGGTGTGCCGATTATGTTGCGATCACGGAATGACCGCAACCAAAAAATTGGTTCTTTGCTGTTTCGGGCGTGTGCAAATGGTAACCTGCGATTATGCCAAGTATTTATCCAAGAGCATCGTGCATTTCGGAGGTAATCTTTCACGTGATATTGCCTCCCTGTCTGTGTTGTCGCGGTCGTCGGATACCATGAGTATCCCTCCGCCCGCGACGCCTTGACAGCCGGAATCAGCCTGTGGCTGATTCCTTGAGGCAATCTGACGTGAAATATTCCCTCAAAGAAGCGAAATGCACGATGCGTTTACGTCGCTCCGAAGCGGAGCGAACTAACTGCAATACTACTTTTCCGTCGGCTTTTTCCTGTTTTCGGGAGATATTCCCGTAATCTTTGTCTGCCCAGCATAGCCCATTGGGCGAAGCCTGGGCGGCCTCTCGACTGTGCTGGGCAATAGGCGGACTTTTTTTCTGTTCTAAAGAAACACCTTTTCTCCGCTTCCCCTGTTGTGATAAATTCAACCGAAAGAATAAGGCAATATAGAAGGACTACAATATGCGTATCCTGATTACCGGCGGGGCTGGGTTCATAGGCTGTAATACGGCGAAAAAGTTCCACGAATGGGGCCATGAAGTCGTTATTCTCGACAACCTGTCGCGCCCGGGGTCCAGGGAGAATCTCAAATGGCTGGGTGACGATGTGGCCCAGCTCGATTTTATCTGCGCGGATGTAACTGACGCGCCAAAGGTGGCTGAGGTCATTACCCGGGGGAAATTCAACGCTGTTATTCATCTTGCTGGCCAGGTTGCCGTGACGACGTCTGTTGTGGAACCCCGGCATGATTTTGAAGTCAATACAGGCGGCACATTCAATATGCTGGAGGCAGTCCGCCTGCACAGTCCGGACACGGCTTTCATATATTCCTCCACGAACAAGGTTTATGGCGGTCTGACCGGACTGCGTATCCGGGCGCTGGAAAAGCGCTATGAATTTGAGGATTATCCCTTCGGCATCAGTGAGAATCAGCCTCTTGATTTCCATTCGCCCTATGGCTGCTCGAAGGGAGCCTCTGACTCCTATGTCGTGGACTACGCGCGTATTTACGGATTGCGCACGATGTCGCTGAGGCAGTCCTGCATCTACGGCTGCCGTCAGTTTGGCGTGGAAGACCAGGGCTGGCTGGCCTGGTTTGCAATAGCGCACCTGCTGGGCAGGCCGCTGACCCTGTACGGCGATGGACGCCAGGTCCGGGATGTTCTGTTTGTTGATGACCTTGCGGACTGTTACCGGAAAGCGCTGTCTGTGCTGGATGATCACAAGTGTCCCGGCGGCCGCGCGTTCAATATTGGAGGCGGACCGAAGAACACGCTGTCGCTGCTCGAGTGCCTGGAAATGCTGGGTGAACTGTCGCGTCACAGGGTAGACCTGTCTTTCGCGGAGATGCGCCCCGGTGATCAGAAAGTGTATGTTTCTGATATCAGGGCGGCTGCGACCTCGCTGGGGTGGGCGCCGCAGACTGCGGTGCTGGACGGCATGAAGCGCCTGGTGGATTGGATTACCGCGAACATTGATACTTTCAGAAATTTCTATTGTAATAGTTAGGCAGTCAGGCAGGAGGTTGCCTCTGGCGAGCGACGGCAGTTCAAAGAGTTTTGAGGTTCTTCGCTATTATCGGTGGATAAGTAACAGCCAGTCAAAGGCAATAAGAGAAAATTGACAGGATAACATGATGGGACTAAATCCATGATCCAATCAGAAAGATGCGTCTTTACGTGTTTTGACCGGAATCTCCGGATCAAAACACGTAAAAACATCGATCTGCTTCTTGATCAACATGATATCCTGCCTGCCAGGACGGAGTTTCTGTACGAAGGCTGGTTATCTTGTCAAAAATCTTTTTTCGGCGAATCAATGCATTGTGAGGAATGTACGCACCGAAAACAGAGAGGAACCAGTTTTGACAGGATAACCAGATGAAAGAGATAGATTTGCGGCAGAAACTGTTTTCACCAGTTGAGTGAAAGCAGTTTCTGGCGCAAGTTGTTCTGATCCGGAGTCTTGATCCTGTATATCCTGTCTAGATGATATAATTCAGCCTGCTGGAGAAAAAGAATGCGGATTGGCATAGATGTCCGTGAGATTGAGAACGGTGTCTATACAGGCATAGGGCGGCCTCTCGCGAATTTCCTGACCTGGGCGGCGAAATCCGGCGATGATGATCAATATGTGCTGTTTTCCACGCGGCCGGTGCCGTTTCCCGTCGGCGGGAAGATGGAAAACGTGGTGGTCAGGGAATACTGCACCTTTTACTGGGACCAGGTCCAGCTTTCCAGGGCCATAAGCTCGCAACGCGTTGATCTGTTCTATTCGCCCTACTACAAGATCCCCCTGTCGGCAAATTGCAGAAAGGTAAGCTCGATCCTCGACCTGATGTATCTTGCGTTCCCCGGATACCGGGATGAGCTGGGCCTTGCGGCAAAGCTTTACTACCGCACATTCGGGAAGAAGTTTGCGGAAGAGGCGGACAGGATACTCACCTGTTCAGAATATTCGAAACAGGACATTGTGCGGATCTATGGCGTGGACGCGGAAAAGATAAAAGTGATCCCGCTGAGCGTGGGCGACATGTACAGGCCGGAACCCGACCCGGGTCGGGTTGAGGCGATGAAAAGAAAGCTCGGGATTGACGGCCGGTACATCCTCTATATGGGCAATTTCAAGCCGCACAAGAATGTGAGGAAGATCATTCTGTCATTTGCCAGGGTTTCGAGGGAGATCGCCGGCCTCAAGCTTGTGCTGGCCGGCCCGAAAACCCACACGTATTCGGAACTATGCGCGCTGGTGGACCAGATGTCCCTGGGCGACAGGGTGATTTTCACAGGGACGGTACTGGAGAAAGACAGTCCGCATCTCCTGTATTCCGGGGCGGAAGTGTTTGTCATGCCCTCGCTTTACGAGGGGTTCGGGCTGCCGCCTGTGGAGGCGATGGCCTGTGGCACTCCGGCGGTTGTGTCGAATACAACGTCGATGCCGGAGGTTGTGGGAGAGGCGGGGGTGCTGGTGGACCCCTGCGATGTGGATTGCATTGCGGAAGCCGTCCTGCTTATCCTCAGGGATGCAGGGTTGAGGGAGGAACTGCGGAGAAAGGGGCTGGCGCGCGCGGCGGTCTTCTCGCCGGAAAGAATTGCAAAGGAAACGAGGCGAGCTTTTTGGAAACCTGAAGGATGAGACCTGAGACCTGAAAGGGAAAACCTGAGAAGAGAAGCCTGTCCGCCTCGGGCGGATCCGCCTGTGGCGGAAAACCTGAGACTTGAAACTAAGATGAGTAAAACATTGAACATCGAACATCCAACATCGAATAGGGAAGAGGAGTCAGAATACAGAAGTCAGAATTCAGAATGACCCGGAAAGATTGAGACCTGAAAAGGAGAAGTTTTCTTTGTTTGTTCTAGTTAAGGAGCGATGCGATGCGGGATGAGAAAGCACAGAAGCTGAACCTGGGATCTGGCGGCAGACCGCTGGAAGGATATACAAACGTGGATATCAACCCGCGTGCTCCGCAGGTGGACGTGGTACACGATTTGGACCTGTATCCCTGGCCATTTGAGTCTAATTCCGTTTCAGAGATAGTCATGTCCCACTGCCTGGAGCATCTTGTGGATCACAATCGCGCAATGAAGGAAATCCACCGGATACTGAAGGACGGTGGGAAGGCGACTATCAGCGTTCCGCATTTCACATGGCAGCTGGCATATGCCGATCCGACCCACCGTCATTTCTTCGCGTATCCGACATTTTTTTACTATGCGGGCAGGGGTGGATATTTTGATTTCAAGTTTTCCTCATGCACGGTGAAAATAATCTTTGGCAAGCGATTGTCTGTCTGGAATTACCTAATCGAGCCGCTGGCAAACATGTTCCCGACAGCATACGAGCAAAGCCCGCTGAGAGTCTTTCCCGCATTGGGAATTGAAGCGGTTATGACGAAGTAGGGATGAGAGGGGGGGATGGGGTGGGGACTGGTGTCAGGTGTCGGGTGTCAGGGAGGAGAGAGGTGTCGGGGAAGATGCAGGAGGGTAAGATGACAGAGCGGACGTACCTCGATGTAGAAGATTTAGATGTCTATAGAAAACTCTGCCAGTTGCATATCGATGTCTGTGACTTGAGTCAGGCCTGGCCGCCTGAAGAGAAATACGAGATAGGAAGTCAGGTGCGACGTTCCTCGAACAGTTCGCCGGCTCAACTGGCGGAAAAGAATGACGATCGCCACATCCGGAACAAGATCGAAGATATCAATCTCAGCAGAGGTGAGGCGGGTGAGACGATTCATCATCTTTTTATGGCTATGCTCAAAGGATACATTTCCAATTCGGCATATGAGGCAATTCGGGCGCGATACAAAGAATGTATCCGAATCCTGACACCTGACGCTTGGTCCCCGGCATCTGAAACCCGACACCTGAACCCTGACACCTCAGCTATATGAACGAGTCTCCAAATCGTCCGCTCTTGATTGTCCTCATTGCCGGGATTGGCGACCTGGTTATGGCGTCCAAGGCCATGCGGGCCATCCGGAACGGATTCCCTGACAGGAAAATACACCTGCTGACAAGTACCGAAGCAGCGCCGCTGGCGCGCAACTACACGTTCCTTGATGAAGTAATTCCTTTTCCAATTCGGGAATTACGGAAAAAGAAATCATTCCTGGTGGATATTTGGCGGTTGCTCCTCAATCTCAGGAAGACAGAATTCGATGTTGTGGTAAATCTGTACCAGGTCAGTTCAATAACAGGTGCAATCAAGATGGGCCTGTTATTCATGATGTTAAGGGCAGGAAGAAAAATCGGGCATGACAAGAACGGTTTTGGTCTTTTTGTAGATATAAAAGTACCATCGAACAAATATACTTCCCTGCATATTGTGAATGCCATCAATGAAGTTGCTGTTCTGGCCGGAGGTAAGCCTGACGATAAAGGAATTGAAGTTTACTGGGATAAAACCTGCGAAGATAAATGGCGATCCCTTTGCGAAACGGGCACGAAAGGCGAACGGCAGTTGCTGGTAGGAATAAATCCCGGGGGTGATCGTGCAAACAGGCGGTGGGATGTTGCCAACTATGCCGTTGTTGCCGGCCGGATTGCAGAACAGTATGGCGCCAGGATAATTCTATTCGGCGGGCCGGGCGAAGAAAACATAGCTGAAAGCATACAGCAGCGCGTAAAGCAAGAGGTCGTTAACCTGGCCGGCAAACTGACGCTTAACGAGTTAACCTATATCATCAGCAGACTTGATCTGCTGATAACCAACGACAGCGGGCCGATGCACATTGCAGCAGCAGTAAGCACGCCGCAGGTCGCTGTTTTCGGGCCGGAAGATCCCCAAAGACTGCGGCCGTATACTTCGCCTGAAACCTATAGAATTGTGAGTAAAACGCTTGATTGCAGGCCTTGCGGCACGGACGAGTGTGATCATGTTTCCTGTCTCAGGAATATTACGGTGGAAGAAGTGTTTGAGGCGGCGAAAACGTTGTTGAAGGCACAAGAAAAGTAGCCACAGATTAAGGTGTGGCAGCCAAGTTGTATTTTCTCAACACCCGCGCTTCCCAGCGCTAAAGGCCCGAAGGGAAACCCAAGGCAAGAACACCTTTTTCTTTAAGGGCTGTTGTCGGCAATTCGATAGCTTGCGCTGCGGCCACCACCGGGGTTGCGGAGAAACACACCGCGATCAAGAAGTTCCTGAATGTCACGTAGAGCCGTATCACTTGAGCAATGCGTCAGCTTCGCATATTTGGATGTGTTCAAGTTCCCTTCAAACCCGTCAAGAAGTTGATTTATGATCTTCCGCTGACGATTATTGATGTGAGCATTGCCGACGCGTTGCCACACTCGCGCCTTGAAAAGAACAGCGGATAAGATCTCCTCGGCACGATCCAGGGAGCGGCCAAGGCAATCGACAAACCAGGACAGCCAGCCTGTCACATCCAACGTTCCCTTCTGCGATTGCTCGATCACGGCGTAGTAGTCTTTCCGTTCGGCCTCAATCTGTGCCGACATGCTGTAGAAACGGTCCGCCGAACTATCAGATCTGGCCAGAGCCATGTCCGTGATGGCACGTGCAATACGTCCGTTACCATCTTCGAACGGATGAATTGTCACAAACCAGAAGTGTGCCAGTGCGGCCTTGATGACAGGGTCCGTACGCGGGTCGACATTGAACCATTCGAGAAAGGCATTCATTTCGGCCGGCACACGCGCCGCTTCCGGCGCTTCAAAGTGAACCTTCTCCCGCCCCAGAATGCCTGAAACAACCTGCATAGGCCCGGCTTCAGCCGACCGCCAGGCCCCGACAGTGATTCTGCGTATGCCGCTGCGGCCAGTCGGGAACAATGCGGCATGCCAGCCAAACAGGCGTTCTGCGTTCAGCGGTTCATTGTACTTGCGGGTGGCGTCGATCATCATCTCTACCACACCGTCTACTGCACGGGGAACAGGAACGATCCCGGCGGTTTTGATGCCCAATCGGCGGGCAAGAGAAGATCGGACCTGCCGGTCATCCAGTATCTCGCCTTCGATGGCGCTCGTCTTGACAACTTCCGCTGTCATGACGGCCAGATTTGCCTCACCACGCAGGCGGAACCCAAGCCCATCCATGCGTCCCAACAGTCGTCCCTGGGCATGCCGGATGGCAGCCAGCCGGGAAGCCAACCCGGCCTCGTCCCATTGAAAGGCCGGCCATTTCTTTCGCATGTGTATGTAGGTAATATTCACTGTTGGACACCCTATGAAAAGATGCTTCAGAAGTCAACTATTCGCCGCAATATATGCGGCGAATAAGTCCCCTAATCACCGCATATATGCCAGGGTTGATGCAGGCTAATCTGTGTAATCGGCGAAATCTGCGGATGTCTCTGTGTGGTGAATTTTAGAATTCTGCCTTACTCTTGAAAACAACCGCTTGTCCTGTAGGCACGACGAGGGGAACAACTCTTTGTCCCGAGAAATAGGAGTCAAAGTACTTCCTGGTAAATATGTTCGAGGGCGTTGATGGTTGCAGTCAAGTCGAATTCTGATTTGGCTCGTTCGCGTCCGCGGATTCCCATTGTTTTTCTTTGTTGATCGTTTTTAATTAAATCAACCATTGCCGAGGCAAACGTTTTGGGGTTGTCCGTCTGCACAAGAATTCCTGTCTCCCCATCTATCACAAGCTCAGGATTGCCTCCGAGCTTTGTCGTAATTACCGGGACCGAACACGCCATGGCTTCAAGAATTACCCGGGAAAGACCCTCGGCTGCCTTTGTGGCGAGAACGAAAATGTCCAGCGCGGCCATAACATGCGGCATATCCCGCCTGAAACCTGTGAAGGTCACATTGTCGGCAATTCCGAGATCGGCCGCTTTCTTCTGAAGATATGCAGTGTAGTCGCCGGTTCCGCGTCCGATGATGAGAAAGCGGATCTTTGTTTTAACTTCTTTCAGGACCTGTGCTGCTGCCTCGATGAAAGTATCTAAACCTTTTTCAGGAACAAGTTGACCCGCGGTTCCAATAAGGAGTTCGCCGTTCGGCGCGAACTCTGCGCGAACGCTACGGGAGTTATCGCTTTGTGCGTAGTCAGCGACATCAATTCCGTTATAAATGATTTGGATTTTGTGCTGGCCCGGCAGGTGCCGAAAACGGATGGCGGCGGCGTGGGATACAGGAATCACGCGGCGCGACATAGCAAACAGGAGGCGGTCGAACAGGCGGTTCTGTTTCTCGGATGTACGAATGTGCCAGATCATTGGTTTGTGGCAAAGGAGTCCGGCAATGCCGAGGTAGAAAGCCTGGCGTGGAGTATCGGTATGAATGAGATGTATGTTGTGAGTGCGGATGAAGCGGATTAGTGTCCTGAGAGATTTAAAGCCTAACCACGGAGGCACGGAGATGGCGAGAGGGAGGAGAAGTGTTCGCAGCGGCGGCATGGGAATTATTGCGGTTTCGATTCCCATGGCACGGGCTTTATCGACCATCTCGCCGGGGGTAGGGCAGGTGAGGAAAGGGCGGAAGCGGGATTTGTTCAGCCGCTCAAGCAGCAAGAGCAGGCTCTTCTGTCCGCCGCCAACCATTTCGCCTGATAGCGAGGAATAGAGGATGTTTATTGGTGCTGCATTCATATTTCCCTGGCGACGCCCTCAAATCAAAGCATTCAACCTAAGGGTTGATCATATATATACCCTGTTATTGTTATTCGCATGATGGAACTTCCCATGGATATTTGAAAATAAGATTGTCTATAGGCTTCATGTTATTATCAAGCGTCATGCATATTGAGCTGGAAGGGTGGTAGTGCTGGGAAAAATAACGAATGGCAGTGGCATTAAATCGACTTCCGGAGAGCTTGACCTCTATTGGCAGAATATTTGTGCCGGACTTAATAATGAAGTCGATTTCCTTCCCGTCCTGAGTACGCCAGTAACGTATCTCAGTTTTCTTTTGCTGTTTGATTAGTTCGCAGAATACGGCATTCTCGAGAACGTTGCCTTGTACCGTTTTTTGAAAAGATTTCAACCAGAGAAGCTGGGCAAGTCCAGTATCAAGGAAGAACACTTTCGGGGTCTTGAACAGTTCGGACCTGATATTCCTGCTGAATGGTTTGATAAGCCGGATTACATATGTGCTTTCGAGAAGAAAAAGATATTGCTCAATAGTTGGGCGTGACAAATGCGTGGTTCCTGCAAGTTCTGCAACATTTACCATCTGACCGCATTGAGAAGCAAGGACTTCGAGTAGTTTGTTGAACTTGTCTATGTCACGGATATTCGCCAGATCGCGAATATCCTTGCGCACATAAGTGGATAAAATCTGGGAAAGATAAGACTCCTTTGCTTCAATCTCAGTTTCCAGGATTACTCGCGGATAACCACCGTACAGTACAAATTCAGAGAATAATTTTTTCAATTGATTGATCAATGGCATGGACGTTACAGGGTGCTCAAGGTCGATGTCGATGTTTTTGAATTTCAGGAATTCCCTGAAGTTTAGGGAATACAGCTCAAAGTTTATTGTGCGTCCGACAAGTGAATCGCTGAACTTGCGCTTGATATCAAAGCTGGAAGATCCGGAAACTATCAATTTGATTCGTTCGGAATGGTGATCGCGCAGGATCTTGATCAGATTGGATGGATCTTTTAAATACTGAATCTCGTCAATTAAGAGAACTAATCTGTCATTCTTAAGTCTGCCAGTCTGTTCAAGATAGACGATCAGATCGTTAGGTCCGCGATCCATGAGTTCGAGCATGCGACGGTCTTCCAGATCAATATAACAGACAGGGATGCCTGCTTTTGAGATTTCTGATTCTAACATTTTAAGAACAGAAGTTTTTCCGACTTGTCTGGCCCCGTGAATTACAATCGTATCCGGAGCTTTCAGGTTCTTTCGGATAGCCCTTAAGATATCTCTTTCGATCAATTTCATGTCATAAAGATATCATTATATTTAATATAATGTAAAGTATGTATTTCATATTATGCAATATCTGGATATGAGATGGGATTTCCTGTGGAGGACGCTACACGATTAGCCGCAAGCCATCTCAAGATTCTCACCACCCGCCTTCGGCTGGAGGCACGGAGAGAGAGGAGAGATAAGTGCTTTTCTCTTCTTTCTCCAGACATACAAACGTTGCGCGAATTTTCCATAGGGCGTCTCCTGCCGGGAACTTATAGAGACAATCATAAAATCTTTGCCCTATGAGAAATTCGCGCAACATCTTTCAGAGAGGAAGAGGAGTTTCAATGAGTCGGCAATCCTCCGTGTCTTCAGCCTCTTGGGCGAGTGGTGAGCCTTATCTTAGCTGCCACCCAGCGGCCTCTGCGTACTCTGCGAGAGATCCTCATCTTTCATTACTCTGTTCAATGTTCTTTGTCTTCCCTCACATAAAGTATTCCGCCCTGGAAATCCTTGTCGATCAGGGAATATCCATGCTCCTTTGCATACTCAATCAATGGTAAGTCCCATTCAGGTTCAAAACCGGCAAGGATTGCTTTGGGTTTTGTTTTGTCAAAGAGCTGGTGGATATCTTTAGCCGATGATGAGATATACGAGTGCCGCTTATCGTCAGGAAGCAGATCGCCGACCCTGAACATAAATGGGCCTGTCGCGAGTTCAGGAAGGATTGGGAGGCCGGCTTCCATGACGTACAGAGGAGAAAGTGTGGCTACTGACTCATTATTATTCAGAGGTCCGATCGCCTGCCGGATATTCCGGGCGGTATTGTGGACAGATACTGCTGTCCACTTGCTGGTATCGCAGATACTATCCCTGTCCCTGAACAGACGCGGCCACATGAAGATGGCCGACATGAGCGCGACCGCGACAAACAGGATTCTTGCGTATATCTTGCCTTCTTCCCTGATGCCTGAATACAGGCAGACAATGAGAAGAACCACAAAAGGGATGGGCACGGCGAAATACTGGTTTTGAAGCGGGGTGGTCATGAAAACAATAACAGTACCGAACAATACCAGCAGGGCGGAGAACCAGATGTTCATCCTGGCTCCCAGCACCTGGGCAGTCTGAGCCCATTGCCGTTTTGTGGCGATTGCAAATGCCGTAAACAATGCACAGATCAGCAGTGAAACATTGGAAGGATCAGACAATACGCCTCTAGCATAGTATATCTTGGAACCTATGCTCATTGTGCTGACATCTCCCTGCAATCGATACCAGATGGTGTTTAGCCTGTGATACTGAAGATTGTTGAATATAAACCGATCGAAATCCCTGAACAGGTAAACCAGCACAGGGAGGATTCCGTTAATTGCGCGGCCTTGAATTAATGAGACCAAAATTCATGATTAATAGGGTTACACTTTTTACTCTTCAGCACGGTTGCCAGGCCGTGCCTGCGTAACCATGTTTCCACGGCCACGCGCCATATAG
>Ga0172371_10009844_pt1 | contig 13058 bp, 12 predicted proteins | sample Lak12m_FD_114543 | JGI IMG/M metagenome (GOLD analysis project Ga0172371, IMG submission 114543) | Freshwater microbial communities from Kabuno Bay, South-Kivu, Congo - kab_022012_12m | ecosystem: Environmental > Aquatic > Freshwater > Lake | place: Democratic Republic of the Congo: South-Kivu... | reverse complement strand
CCGAGCGCCGCGCGACCTCGGCCGCCTGCAGCTTGGTGAACATGCCGCCCGTTCCCAGGCCGTTCTGGCTGCCGCCGGCTGCCTGCCAAACCTGCGGGGGAATTTCTGCTTCTTTTATTTCCTTTATCAATTCAGCGTTCTTGCTGCGCGCCGGGTTGGCCGTGTAAAGCCCGGCCTGGTCAGTCAGGATGACCAGTAAGTCCGCTTCGATCAGGTTGGCCACCAGCGCGGACAGATTGTCGTTATCGCCGATGCGGATTTCATCCACCGCCACGGTGTCATTTTCATTAATAACAGGGACCACTCCCTGGTCGAGGAGCGCATCCAGCGTGTTGCGGGCATTCATGTAGCGCTTGCGGTCGCTGATATCCTCGCGGGTCAGCAGCACCTGGGCAACCTTTAGGCCGTAGATCCCAAATAATTGCTCATACACATTCATCAGGCGCGGTTGGCCGATGGCCGCAAGCATCTGCTTGCCCGGGATGGACTTGGGCAGCGCCGGAGAACCCAGGTATTCACGCCCGACCGCGATCGCGCCGGAAGACACCAGCGCCACTTTTGCGCCGCGCGCCGCCAGGCTGGCGACCTGTTGGGCCAGCGCGCTGATCTGCGGCAGGTTCAATTTCGGTGAACCCGCCGTCAGGGTGGAAGTACCCACTTTCACAACGATGCGTTTATTTATCGATTGCATAAATTGCCCTATTGTATCTTTAATTTGAACGGGTAACAATTTCATTGTCATATAATTAAACGCTGAACTCTATGTGGTTTACAACACGATGAAAAATCAGATCTATGATTTAAAGCAATATTTTGTAGACGAAACCGGGAATCCAGAAATATTTGATAAAAACGGTAACCTAATTATCGGAGAACCAGGGTGTTCTCGATTCTTTATGTTAGGATTCCTGGATGTTAATGATCCAGCTACCCTTAGAAATGAAATGCGAATATTGCATCAAAAAATTATTAATGACCCGTATTTCAAGACTATTCCTTCCATGCAATTAAAAGAGCGGAAAACTGCATTGGGTTTTCATGCCAAAGATGATTTGCCTGAAATAAGACGCGAAGTATTTCAATTAATTATGTCCAATCATGACCTAAGATTTGTTGCGGTTGTGAAAGATAAAACTAAAGTCGCAAAATATGCGATTGAAAGAAGAAAAACCGAACCCTTCTATCGTTACAATCCCAATGAATTGTATGATTTATTAACAAGAAGAATATTTAAGAACTACCTTCATTTAGCTAAAGAATATAAAATTTATTATGCGGTTAGGGGAGAAAAACCACGAACAGAAGCATTCGGGAACTGCTTGAAATCGGCTCAAACAAAATTTATGTCGGAACATAAGCTCCAGAAAGCTGCAATAGTATCCATCTTGCCTTCAAAGCCCATCAAAGAGCCATGTCTGCAAGTAACAGATTATTTCCTTTGGGCGTTACAGAGGCTGTTTGAAAAAAGAGAGATTCGGTATCTTGAATACTTGAAATCAAAATTCGATCTGATAATAGATATCGATGACACAACAAAAAGAAAATATGGTGAATACTATGACAACAAGAAAAACCCAATTGACCTTGAAAGGATCACTATAGCCCACGATTTATTAAACGAAAAACCAGAGATATAGGATTCTTATTGGAATCTCACGGCATGAAGCCGATTTTTGTCCCTGGCAATTTCATTATAGCAAATTTGGCCTGGAAGTCAATGTGGTGTATAGGTTCAATGCATTTTTTTTTCAAGAAAAACCCAAGATGATTCATTCAATTTTTTCTTGATGGAAGGCAACTTGTTGGAATACAATTCCCACAGAATCAATTCACAGGCAATTCAACAAGGAGGATAAATGTTTGAGATTATTGCTCAAACACCAGAAGATGCGATCGCCGCGGAATTGGGGGGCGCCACGCAGATCGATCTGAAAGCTGATTTTGTTGAAGCGGGTACCACACCCACCGCCGGAATGGTTGAATGTGTCTGTAGCCATGTCAATATCGATGTGCTGGTCATGATCCGCGCGAGGGTTGACCGGATGGTATTCAACTCAAAAGACATTGAAATCATGGGCCATGATATCAAGCTGTCAAGAGAAAGAGGCGCAGCGGGATTTCTGCTTGGCGCGCTGACGGAAAACCACGAAATTGATACAGATGCGCTGCAAGCCTTCCAGGATGCAGCTGGAGATAAACCGCTTCATTTCCACCTGGCTTGGGAAATGACCAGGGATCCGGAAAAGACCCTTGAGAAAATGATCGAGATCGGCATAAAAAGCGCCAGGACGACCGGCGGGCAAGGCATGATCGGCAAGGTCGAAAACAGCATGGAAAAAGTGAAATTGTTTCAATCCATCGCCGCTGGCCGGATCGACTTACTATTGGCCGGGGGCGTCTGCCAGGATAACATTGTTGATCTGGTCGTACGCACCGGTGTGCGCAATGCGCATGCCGGGTCAGGCGTCCGGGTTGCACAAGCTCCCTCTGGCGCAGTTCTGGAAGAAAAAGCAAGAGCGTTAAGGCAGGCTTTGGATTGCGGAATAAAGGAATTGGATGGCTAGAGAAAAACACCTCGAACCAGAATAAAAGGTATAATCGCCTTACTTTAACGAAAAAATCGAGAACATGCTTTGGCTGAACCCTCCATCTGCATCCTGCCCAAATTGAAAGGTCCTGGCGGACCTTCTTCATTTCAGGCCAAGTTGATCAGCGGCCTATCCGCCCTGGGTATCGAGGCGCACCATGACCCGCGCAAACCCGGCACGCAAGCCATCCTGTTGATCGGCAGCACGCGCAAGCTGGATGACCTGATTTACGCCAAGCGCCAGCGCATCCGCATCGTACAGCGCCTGGACGGGATGAACTGGCTGCACAAGCGCCAAAATACCGGCTGGCAGCATTATTTCCGTTCGGAACGCCTAAATTTCCAGCTGGCCTTCATCCGCCGCTGGTTGGCAGACGAAATTGTCTATCAGAGTAACTTCACGCGCGACTGGTGGAACACCGTGTATGGCTCGCTGCGCAAGCCGAACCGCGTCATTCATAACGGCGTCAACCTGGGCACTTTCAACCCTGCCGGTGAAGGCGCCCCGCCGGACGATTATGTGCGCCTGCTGGTGGTGGAGGGTAGTTTTAAAGGCGGGCACGAGCGCGATTTATACAACGCGGTGGAAGCCGCCAACCTGCTCTCCGTCAGGCTTGACCGCAAGGTGGAGCTGATGATCGCCGGCAACGCCCCGCAGGAAATGCGCGGGCAGGTGGCCTGCGCGCACAAGGCTTCCGTGCGCTGGATGGGTCTGGTGCCCCACGAGAAAATTCCCGAACTGGACCGCAGCGCGCACCTGCTTTTCCCGGCGGAGATCAACGCCGCCTGCCCCAATTCCGTGGTGGAAGCGCTGGCCAGCGGCCTGCCGGTGGTCAGCTACGCCACCGGGTCGCTGCCGGAATTGATCGGCGAGGAAGGCGGCGCGGTCGTGCCGTATGGCAGCAACTATTGGCGCCTGGAAGAACCGGAAACCAGCCTGTTGGTGGAAGCCGCCGTCAAGGTGCTGGAACGCCTGCCCAAATACCGCACTTCGGCGCGCAAACGGGCTGAAGCCCTGTTCGGTTTGGATAGAATGGTGGCAGATTATAGAAAAGTATTGCTTAAGGAATGATATTTTTACTGGTCGAACCCGCCCAGCAAAGCACGCTCACTGCCGCGCCGGCTTTCCCAGGGGTAAACGATATAAGCGTCCGTGGTAGCGGCGTAAAAATCCGGTTTGAAATTGCCAAACAAATGTCGGAAAGGGTTGAAGTGCAGCACGCAGGTATAGGGTAATCCGCCCGCGCCGGACACGCGGTTCTTGACCGCCGTGATGGTGCGCCCCGATCCCCACACATCATCCACGATCAGCACCCGCTTGGCAGCCAACATCTGATCGTCCGGGAATTGCAGGAACTTCGGCCAGGCGTAGAATTGGCTGCCCATGCGCGAGTCATTCAATTCGGCCTCTGCGGGAAAATCCACCGCCGCCGTCAGGACGTGCTCGATCTGCAGCGCCGCGGCCAGCAGCCCGCCCGGCACAATCCCCCCGCGCGTGATGATCAGCATGCCATCAAAGGTATGGTCGAATTGCGGGATCAGGTGGTCGATCAAGGCATCCACATCATCCCAGGTCAATCGTTCTCGCCGCATCTCTCTCTTTCACCTAACTGAATAGATTATACAAAGAATATTGAGGGCAGGGTAGATTCAGGGCAGGATGAAAACCGCCTGGCCGTCCAATGAGTTACCATATCGCATTCCCAGCTCCTCGCAACGCGCGATGAAATCCGCGTCCAGCGGGTAGGTTTTCTCGTCCAGTACGATGTAAGTCAATCCTTCAGCCTGCAATGCCGCCAGGCTGGTTTCATCCGGAAAGCCGCGCAGCAGCGGTTCCAACTCAAAATAGCGGTTGGAGGGAAATGTGCGGATCACGCCGATGATAGGTTTCTGGCTGTACAGCGTGTAATACAGGCTGTATTCCTCGTAGGACTGCTTCAGGGGCAACTGCACCTGCCCGCCATCGGGCTGCTCCGCCAGCCATAGGTCGATGGCACGCGGTTTCACTTCAGCGAGCGAGGTAGGGGTGACGTAAAAATCGAGCAGCACCAGAGTCAAGGCCAATAGACAGATCAATGTCCGCTGCAGCGGCTGGCGCATCCGGCCTGTCAGCCAGGCCAGGCCCAACCCCGCGCCCGCGCAGGTAAACATCAAGGCTAACACACCCATGCGCATCCAGGCGCGCATGATTGAGTAAAAGGGGACGTATTTGAAAAACAGATATCCGGGCAGCATCACCAGGCCGTCTTCATTCGTGATCAGGCGCGCCAGCCAGTTTGATCTTTCCATCACTACCGGCTGCTCGTTCCAGGTCAAATTGGTGCCCATGGCCAGAATGAGGCTGATGAGAAAGCCTGTCAAGAAGATGGCGAATAACAGTCGGCGGCCGGATTTGCGGCGGGTGGCAAAACCCAGGATGGCCAGCAGCGAGGCCGGCAATCCAAGGTAGAGCGTGGCTTCATTCCATAGGTCGCGCGGAAAAGTCTGCCAAACCCACTTGCCCCAGATGAACTGGCGCGTGAAGGGCAGCAGAAAATCGGTAGGACTGGCGGAAAACATCATGACGTCCGCCAGCGTCCGCTGTGAGCCGGCGCCGCTGTGTACCAGTAGGTATGGCAAGATGCCAACCAGCAGCGCAGGCAGCGCGATCAAGCCAGCCGAGATGAACTGCTGCCACAACTCCTTTTCATAAAACCGGTCGCGGCGCAGGAACAGAAAATAGGCAGCCAGGATCAACGCGCTGACCAGGGTAGTCAGGTAGAGGTAATATTGCGAAGTCAGGGCAATGGCCGATAAGCCGATGCCGGCCAGCCAGATATTTCGAACGCTTTTTCTTTCCTCCGTCAGTATGCCGCAGAAACCCCAGAAGAACAGCGGAAACCACTGGATGGCGGAGATGTTCAGATGGCCGGAGAGTACATGCGCCAGGTGATAGGGCAAGAAGGCGTAAGCCGTGCCCGCAACCAGCCCCGCCCAGCGCGAGCAGCTCAGATGCTGCACCCAGGCGGACATGGTCAACCCCGCCAGGATAAACGTCAGCAAAATGGAAACGTTGTAGCCCAGCACGTAATTGCCACTGAGCGCGAAGGGCAGCGCAAATGCCAGCTGCAGCGGCGCGATCTCGGTGACTGCCAGGTTGTAACCGTATGGGAAGTTCAAAAGATGCGAGTGCAAGGGAATTTGCCCGAGATCAAAAAGCGCCTGCTTGAACCAGCCGATTTGCCAGATGAAATACAGGTTGTCCCCCAGGCTGCCCGGCACATGCGTGGTCAGGTGCTGATACAAAGGCCGCGTGAAGGCCAGCGTTAAAATCAGAAAATACGCTGCCTTCATGGCTGCCCAAAGGATTTTGTTATGGCTTGTTCTTCCCATCACAACCAATCATCCCATATTCATCATTGCCCCATAGTATAAAATAGAATCCAGAATATAACACGAAGTCCGAAATGAAAATAACTGCAGATTCCATTCTGGAACATATCGGCCAGCACAGACTGGCAGGCATCCCTCGATCGGATGGCCAAATTTTCCCATTTTACGAGGGATACTCGATTGCCAACATCCCGGCCAGTATCTGCCATTGGCTGGGCTGCCCGCCGCCGGCTGACCGCCGGTTGGCGGCCGATTACTCCCGGGCATTCGTCAATTCGTACCAACACGTGATCTTCGTTGTCGTGGACGGCCTGGGTTGGGAATTCCTGCGCTGGCGCAGCCTGGATAGTGCCGCTGGTAATTCCCTGCCGGGTTGGAAGGCACTGCTGCAAGAGGGGCAATTGCTGCCGCTCACCAGCATCACCCCCAGCACCACCTCGGCTGCCCTGACCACGTTGTGGGCCGGCCGGCTGCCGGCTGAGCACGGCATCATCGGCTATGAAATGTTCCTGAAGGAATTCGGATTGATCGCCAATATGATTTTCCATTCCGTATCTTCATTCATCGGCGAAAGCGGCAACCTGGCCAAAGCCGGTTTCGATCCGGCTGCTTTCCTGCCTGTGGAAACGCTGGGCGTTCATTTCAACCAGCACGGCATTCAACCCTTTGCCCTGCAGCCCGCGCCAATCAACGGTTCAGGCTTGTCGCTGATGCTCTTAAGGAATACCACCACGCTGCCCTATCGAAACCTGGATGAGTTGTGGCAGTTGGCAAGAGATATCCAGGTCAGTTCCTCCGGCAAAAAAACATACACCTACATTTATTGGGGCGAACTGGATACGCTTTCGCACCTGGCCGGGCCGCGCGACGAGCAGCTGATCCAAAAATGGAATGATTTCTCGCGCCGGCTGGCTGATTTTGCGTTGAGAATTAAGGCCGGGAAAAAAGCGGACACACTGCTGGTGCTGACTGCCGATCACGGCCAGATCGCCACCGAGATACGCGCGGATTACGACCTGCGCAGCCACCCCGCGCTGGTCAGCCACCTGGTCATGCTGCCCAGCGGCGAAGGCCGCCTGCCCTTCCTGTTCGTCAAACCCGGCCGTGCCGGGGCTGTGCGGGATTACCTGGCCGGTCACTGGCAGGGCCACTTCCGCATGCTCCCCTCCGCGAAAGTGCTGGCTGCGGGTTTGCTGGGCAATTGCGCGCCGTGCAGCGGCACGGTCGAACGCCTGGGGCAATACGTGGTGTTTCCCAAGGACAACGCTTATTGGTGGTGGGTGAACAAGGAAAACCGCCTGGCCGGCCGGCATGGTGGGCTTTCAACAGAAGAAATGCTGGTGCCGTTTTTCGCCATGGAAATCTAGGTTGATCCAGCCCGGCTGCCGCTCACGTTTTGGCTTCTTCCGAAGAATAACCATATCAATGCTTTATTATATAAAGCCCTTTTATATTCTACTTTATATACTATTGGTTTTTTAATATATTAGCTTATATTTTATGTTCTTTATGGTATAATTCTTTATTATTTACACACGATAACGTATAATGGACCAAATCGACAAGAAGATTCTCGAGTTTTTGCAGGAACACAGCCGCGCGACCTCTTCGGAGATCAGCAAGCGCGTCGATCTGTCCCTGCCGGCAGTCTCTGACCGAATCCGCAAGCTGGAAGAGAACGGCATCATCGAGCGCTACACTGTCAGGATCAACCGGGCTGCCTGCGGATTCTATCTAACGGCGCTGGTCTTTGTGTCACTGGGCGACACCGGGCACATTGAGGATTTCCGCAAGGCAGTCGTGGACTTTCCGCAGGTGATCGAATGCCACCACCTGGCGGGCGATTACGATTACCTGTTAAAGGTGCTGGTAACCGGCACAGACGAACTGGAGCGCTTCCTCAGCCGCCAGTTGAAAAGCATCGCAGGCGTGACCAAAACCAACACGCAAATCGTGCTTTCCACCTTGAAAGAAGAACTCAACCGCCAGGTGCCGCGTTGATGCTCGCCAAGGGTTTCCGTTTCGGGATGCTGCTGCAAATCGCGGTAGGCCCGGTCTGCCTGATGGTGCTGCAGACTGCCATCAGCGCCGGCTTTGGCACGGCCGAATTCGGCGTTCTCGCGGTGACCCTGGTGGACGCGCTGTTCATCTGCGCCGCCACCCTGGGCATTGGCGCGCTGTTCAAGCGCTTCCCCAGGTCGCGCGAGATCCTGAAATACTTCGGCGCCGCGGTGCTGGTGATTTTCGGGCTCAGCAGCATTCTGGGCGCGCTGGGGATCGGCCTGCTGCCCAGCCTGAATGGCATCATCCAAAGCAGCGGCCGCAGCTTCTTTCTCAGCATGCTACTGCTGACTATGTCCAATCCGCTCACCATCCTGTTTTGGGCAGGGGTCTTTTCCAGTAAACTGGCGCAGGAAAACCTGCAACAGGCGGAAATTCGCGCTTTCGGCGCCGGGGCAGTGCTTTCCACGCTTGCTTTCCTGACCCTGGTGGCTTTCACCGGCAGCCTGCTGCATGCCCGCATTGACGCTGAAATCACCCGCTGGCTGAATATAATGGTCGGCCTGGTTTTGATCGCTTTCGGCATGCGCACTGCCCTGGCCAGGAACCAGGCTGGGGACTGATCAATCACCTGAATTGATTACAGAGCGCGCTGTCCACATGACAGCGCGCTCTGTTATTATTTTCACTGCATCAACAGGGATTTAGCTATTTGGCTTTGACTTTGGCTTTGCGGTTGACCAACACCAGCCAGAACGCACCGGTGCCGATCAGCGTGGCGGCCAACCCGGCCAGCCAGCCAACGATGGGGATGGCGCGGATGAGCACGAACAGGAACACGCCCACCAGCAGATTCAGCCAAACCTTTTCCTCGGTCTGCTTGAAGAGCACTTTCATCAGCCATTCGCCCAGCATGTAGGCGGCGATCAGCTTGCTCACGGTGAAGACTGCGAAGAAGAACAGCAGCACCGCCAGACTTAGCGTCGTGCCGATCAACCCAAACCAGACGAACAGCAAGCTGCCCAGGCTGAGGAAACCGACCAGGACGCCGACCATCACGAAGGCCAGCGGGACGATGAACATGGCCAGCACACCCACCGCGATGATCACGAAGCCCCAACCCATGGCTTTCATGGGTTCTTTGTACGCCGCGGCAACCAGTTTCTTGAATGGTTTCTGCAGCAGCCAGAGGGCCAACGCGCCCAGGACGAACAGGCGGATGAATGAGCGCACCACGTTCAACGCGGTGCTCCAGGCCAGGCGGCTGGTGAAATCCTTCTGGAAAGGCTTCACTTCGCCGGGCATGGGTTGGGGCTGCCCATCCGTGTACGGTACGGGGGTTTGGTAGATCACGGTGCTGGCAGCGGCGCTAGCTAATTCGCTGGATTCATCCACCGAGCTGGTGAGGGTTACCTTGCCGCCAATCACGGCAGAATCGGCAATGACCAAACCCGGCTGCTGGACTTTTTCCACGTAGCGGCTGATCCAGGGGTTGTAGCCCATGAATTCAGCCGATTGGGTGGATTCATCCACATCGCCAAGGTCGATGACGGCATCGCGCCCGACCGTGCCGTTCAAGGTCAGCGCAGCCGCGCCCAGTTTCAGGTCGCGTTCCACTGCTCCTGAAAGTTCAGCCTGGTAAGCGCCGGCGTACAGGTCGCGCGTGACTTTGGAGTCAGCGCCGGTCGTCAGGCTGAAGCCGCCGTAGAACAGGTTGCGGCCGATGCTGGCGTCCGTTTTCATCGCGGAGGATCCGCCGAAGACGGAACCGGTAACAGTGCCATCCACAATGATCTCCGCCGCGCCAGTGAACAGGTTGCCGTTGATCACAGCACCCTTGCTGACCACGACGGTCTCGCCCATCAACACCGCGTCGCCGTTCACTGTGCCGTTGACCGTTACGGTCGCGCCGGAAGCGAACAGGATGCCGTTGATCGTACCGTCGATGACTACATTTTCACCGGAGATGAAAACATCATCATCGATGGTCTGGGATGCCGGGATGGTTTGCCCGCTGGGGAATTCCGCCGCGCTGACGCTGCCGAAGACTCCCAAAACCAGCAGGGCAGCCAGGCTGAGCGAAATCGCCCAAATTTTGTTCTTCTTCATATAATCAATCATTTCTTTCTCCTTTTTTTGTGGAACACCACTTCATATACGTATAAATAAAAAAAATGGTTGCGCTGCGCAACCATTCACCGGTTTCTTCCACGGGAATTTACTTGGAGACTTCTCTTAATACCATCACCAGCGTACCCACCAGGATGGCGAACAGGATGATCAACGCGCCGACCAGGATGCCGTTGGTTTGCTCCGCGCTGCTGATCCATTCAACCGGCAGCGGGGTCGGGGTGCCCGGCAGGATGGCCGGCGTGGGTGTGGCGCCCAGCTTGGCCAGGCGCGCCGCGGCAAAATGTTCCGACATGGCCTCGCTCCACACCACGATGATGATGAACGCCATAATGACCGTAACGAAGATGAGGTTTTGAAAGTTCACCCAATCCGGGAAGGTCTTGCGGATTTTTTTACGCAGCGCGAGATATTTTTCTTGCAGGCTCATTCGACGACCTCCAGGCTTTGCGCTGCTTTTTGCGCGCTATCTTCCGGCTGGCTTTGCCCGGAAAGGACCTCCTGAACAGCGGTGCGGATGCCATTATTGAATGCCGAAATCTGGTCGGGGTTGGGGCGCAGTTGGGCGGTATTTAAAATACTGGCGAGCGTATCCTGCGCCAATGGGTTTTCCCAGGCAGTGATGGAGGACGGCCTGACCGGCAGGTATCCGGAAACAGACGCCCAGTTCTTTAAGAACTCCGGTTCGACCAGGTGCTCCATCAACAGGCTGGCATACTCCTTTTCTACCGGATCCTGCGCTACCAGGCACCAAGCCCAGCCTTTGGCCAGCGTAAAAGAGGATTCTCCCAACACCGGCAATTGCGCCAGTTTCAGATCGGCGCTGTTTTGCAGCTGGCGGCTGGCCCAGGTGATAATGCCCTCGGCGGTCGAGTTTTGAAAAGTCTCCCAGGCTTGATCGTCGCTTTGCAGTTCAAGCAGCGCGGCGGAAAACAACCCCGAATTTAATCCGGTCTGATAGATTTGCAGTGTTTGTGTCAGCGTATCGACATCGATGAAAGCCTGTCCCTGCGGGTCTTGCAGGGCGCCGCCGGCGGAAAGGTATATGGCCAGGGTGGCCAGGACGGTTTGATCGGCTGCCGGAAAGACCAATTGGTTGACTTGCGCGTTCACTTGCGCCCAGCTTGGCTGGACATCCGGCAAGGCTGTGTTGCGGTAAACCAGGCCAAGGGCATCCGCGGCGAAAGGCAAACCGTAAGCCGTACCCTGGACAATGCCCATGGACTGCGCGAAACCGTACCAGTCGCTTTCGTCGATCTTGGATGACACCTCTTCAATCGGCTGCAGCAATCCTTTCAATGCGGCTGCTTCCAGGTCGCCCCGCGCCAGCAGCACCAGGTCCGGCAGCGCATCGGCCGCCACCTGGCTGGCAAAATCCAGCGTGTCCAACATGCTGCCGGCTCCGCTGGCGGCTTTCACGCGCACATCCAGGCTGACCTCAGGATTCTGTACAGTGAAGGATTTTAACTGTTCCGCCAGCAGCCGGGAGGCTTCGCTATCTTCATTGGGATTGAATTGCGGCGGCACCCAAAGCACCAGGCGGATATTTTCGGGAGCCGGCGTGGCAGTCGCTTGGGGTGTAAGCGTAATTTCCGGGTCGAGTTGCGCGGGGGTTGGGGTGACATTGGCGAGCGTTTTGGTTTCAGCGAACGCCTGGTCGATATAGTTAAGCCCCTGGCAGCCTGCCAGGGAAACAAAAGCGAATATCAATCCTGCGATGATCAGCCGGTAAACCTGCTTGAAGCTAACATTTTTTGGGTTCAACATTTTGCAGTTCTTTATTCTACCAACATTCCATACAACATCCGGGATCAGGAGAGGAAATAAGGGAATAATTGGAGATTTCTATTATGTTGGCTCCGTTGAGACAACGGTCAAGTCCGGGGAGGGGCTGGGTGATTCCGTCGGGACGTCAGTCTCGGTCGCGGTAGGCACAGGCGTATCGCTGGCGGTCGGCTGCGGTGATGCGGTGGGCGTGAGCGAAGGGGTGAGCGTGAGCGTCGGGGTCAGCGTGGGCGGGAGGGCATAGGTGGTGGTGGGCGTGAAAGTAGCCGTGCGGGTGGGCGTCAGCGTGGGGCTTTGCGAAGCAGCCGGCAAGGTGAAGGTGGCGGTCACGCCGGTACCCGTCAGGCTGAGGGTTCCGGTGGGGGTCGCGCTGCCTTCCCTGGCTGTGATGTCCGAAATTTTCAGCAGGGCCAGCCCCAGGCAGTAGCAGGGTATGCTGGCGGCGATGATACCCAGCAGGATCAGGCGCATGCGTTCCATCTTTTTTAATTTATCCAGCATCCCAGCCTCCTTCCCTATAATTCGCCTTTCTTCAATTCATTGCTGGCCTGGCGCACAGCCATATACAGATGTTCGGCTTTTAGCTCGCTGATCGAAAGGCAGGGCGCGTTCAAATGGTTGGCCAACTCCAGCGCCAGGCCTTGATCATAAGTGGCGGATTCCATGTTGATCACGATGCTGGGGATATCGTCCTTGGCGATCTCATCCGCGATCATGTGCGATTCCTCCAGCGGGGCGAAATTGCCCATCGGAACGTTGCCCGCCCCGTCAGTCAACACGATCAGCAGGGGCATCACGTCCGGGTGCAGCATGTTCTCGCGCTCCAGGATGTCATGCGCCAGCTGCAGGCCGGCCGAGAGCGGGGTCTTGCCGCCCACCGGGATGCTGCTCAAAGCGCGCTGCGCCAACTGCACCGAGTTGGTCGGCGGCATGACCAGCGTGGCGCGGTCTTTCTGGAAAACGATCAAACCGACCCGGTCGCGGCGCTGGTAGGCGTCCGTCAGCAGCGACATGATGGCGCCCTTGGTGGCGCTCATGCGCTCGGCCACCGCCATCGACCAGGAAGCGTCCACCACGAACAGGATCAGGTTGGCGGCGCGCCGCACGCGCACCTTGCGCATGTAGTCGCTTTTGCGAACGTGGAAGGCCACCGGGGCGCGCTGCTCCTCTTCCTGGCGTATCT
>Ga0172371_10009843_pt1 | contig 13058 bp, 16 predicted proteins | sample Lak12m_FD_114543 | JGI IMG/M metagenome (GOLD analysis project Ga0172371, IMG submission 114543) | Freshwater microbial communities from Kabuno Bay, South-Kivu, Congo - kab_022012_12m | ecosystem: Environmental > Aquatic > Freshwater > Lake | place: Democratic Republic of the Congo: South-Kivu... | reverse complement strand
CGTGGCTTATGAACTACCGGCGAATAACTGTTAGATGGGATCGTAAGGTAGATTCTTATGAGGCATTTCTTGAAATTGCTTGTTCTCTTATCTGTTTAAGGAGGGTTTAGAGATGACTTCTAGCCTTCAAGAAGGATAAATCACAGGGATGACTCGCCCTCCAAAGCTTCATGTTAAGGTTAAAACATAATCTGTCACTGAATCGTTAAATATTAATGAAAGGGTCTAAATTATTTTAGAGGGGTTTTCTCTAAATTATCCTAGACCCTAACTCCGAAGCTAATGATTGTTTCGGGCGGCGAAGTTAAAAAAAATAAAGTATTTATCCCAATCTTTTTCATTTGACCGGTAGATATTATCGCCAAGCAGATAATCGGCGAGTATTTCTCGAAGTCTTAAAATCTCCTTTAATGAGTTCTTATTTTTCTTGTCTTCGATTGTCAGATCAATTAACTCCAAGGCGCGATAGAAAGCATTATTACTCATCTTTAGATTATTTTTCTTTTTCCAGTTTATTGCCCTACCAACCTCGGCTCCAATATTGGCCATCTGTTCAAAGATCGAATATTGATTCCAACGATCAACAATCTCTTTATGGAAATAATTCATGTTTCCACCAGCCGACTAATAATTTGGGTGATTTTTTCTCTGATGTGTTTATCTTCAATTCCACGAGAAAAATTATTGAGCCTGGGACGAATATTAATTATAGAATCAAATTCAATAAAATTCTCCTTTTGTAATTCTGGGTATAAATCGATTCCCCAGAGATCATCTTGAGAAGAACCCATATCAAGCAGATATTTTTCTTCATCGGCGTGCATGGCTTCGTCAACCACCATTATTTCTTTTTTGACATCGATCACTGCTTTTACCAATCCGCCAAACATCCGCGAAGACATTTTTTTCAGCTCGGAAAGAGTGATCTTTTTATCAACCAATTTCATAGTGCCATTATAACAGAGGGCTAGAAAAAAGTTCTCGCGTCCCAAGCGACCGGGATATGTTATCAAAATAAGCTTTCCCATGCGGCCATTGTCACTGGAAAATTTTTAAATCGCCAGTTATCGGCGCGGAAATTGCGACAAAGAGATTACAGGATAACGGCAGCGGGTCTGGAGTAATTTAACTGAATATTATTGTTGCTTTAATAACCGAAAAAATTGTTATAGAATATCATTCTATCCATGGGTAAAAAAATTATCAAAGTCAATCATCTTCTGAAGGAATTTTCCGGTACGACAGCGGTGAACGACATTAGTTTTGACGTTAAAAAAGGGGAAGTTTTTGCTTTTTTGGGCCCCAATGGAGCCGGGAAATCTACCACGATTAAAATTTTGATTACCCTATTAAATCCATCGAGGGGAGATGGATTGGTTGATGGCTTGAGCGTTGTTCGCAAGCCGGCCGAGGTAAGAAAAATAATCGGCTATGTTCCCCAGATGATTTCGGTAGATGGTTCATTAACCGGCTATGAAAATCTCATGCTGATGGCAAAACTTTATAATATCCCCTCCCAAGAAAGGAAAAGACGGGTAGACGAGATTTTGTCCTTTATCGATCTTTATCGGCAAAAAGACCTTATGGTGCGGACATTTTCGGGCGGCATGATCAGAAAACTGGAAATCGGTCAGGCGATGTTGCACAATCCAGCCGTTTTATTCTTGGATGAGCCGACCAGCGGTCTTGACCCGATCGCCCGAAAAAACATCTGGAAGCACCTTTTGGATATCAGAAAAATCTACGGCACAACTATTTTTTTCTCGACTCATTATATGGACGAAGCAGAAGCAGTAAGCGACAGGATGGTAATAATGCATCTGGGCAAATTAGCCGCCATCGGAACCGCCGCCGAACTTAAATCGAAAACAAAAAAGCCCGAAGCCACCCTTGAGGACGCGTTTATTTATTTTACCGGTTCGACTCTTCAGGAAACTGGAAACTTTCGCGAAATCAGACGAATCCGGGAGGTTGAACGGAAGTTAGGATAAATGAATATGGAATATATTAAACAGATCGCTTATAAATCTTATGTTATGACGGAGATGGAAGTGAGAAAACTTCTTCATGACCCAACCGAATTAATTACCCGGGCAGTTCAACCCATCTTATGGTTGGGAGTTTTTGGAGAGGCTTTAAGTAAGGTAAAGGCCATCCCCACAGGTACAATGACCTATCTGCAATATATTACGCCCGGCATTCTTACTCAGTCGGTGACCTTCATCGCAATTTTTTACGGGATAGCCATTATCTGGGAAAGAGATATGGGATTGCTGCAGAAGCTTTTGGTGACTCCAACTCCAAGACTGGCGCTGGTTTTAGGCAAGATGATGTCGGCAGGAATCAGGGGACTGTCTCAAGCAGTGATTGTTTTCGTGTTTGCCGTCATTTTACAAATTAAGCTGAATGTATCGCTGTTTTCAATTGTCGGCGTCTTGGTCATTATTATGCTCGGGGCCGGATTTTTTACGGGATTATCGATGATTATCGCCTCGATCGTCAAGACAAGAGAGCGTTTTATGGGGATAGGACAAGTGATTACCCTACCGCTTTTCTTCGCTTCCAATGCGATCTATCCTATCGCCATTATGCCTTCCTGGTTGCAATTTATAGCCAAAATCAACCCCTTGTCTTATATGGTTGACGGGTTAAGGGCATTAATTATAGGTGGTAATTATGTTTCTTTACCCCAAGACATAATTGTTCTTGCTGCGACTACAATATTGATTTCCCTTGTCAGTACTTACATGTATCCAAAAGTCGTCATCTGATAACCACAAAGAGTTTTTGGCAGAGTCTGATTATTCGATTAAGCCGATTTTCAGCTAATCATCATAATATTGGTTTTGCAAATATGGGAAAAACACAAATCATCTGGGACATGCCCATTACAGTGGAAATCACAGAGGAGTTAAAAGGAGACTCATCAATCTCTCCATTCGACCAGATATTTGCCTTTTTTGCGCACGTTGATGCGGTATTTAATATCTTTAACGATTCAAGCGAAATGAGCCGAATCAACAGAGGAAAAATCCAAAAAGAGAAAGGGAGCCGTGAAGTAAAGGAGGTGTTGGCACTTTGCGAAAAAACAAAAAGAGAAACAGGCGGATATTTCGACTGTGAAAGAGATGGATTGATCGATCCCCTGGGAATAGTAAAAGGATGGGCGGTAAAAAAAGCTGCCGACAGATTAGTAAAACAAGGATATGCCAATTTTTATATTGACGCCGGCGGCGACATTCAAATTCGGGGGCGTAACACAGATAATAAACTATGGAGGGTCGGCATCCGCAATCCCTTTAACCGGTTTGAAACGGTTAAAACCCTTTTTTTAACCAACTGTGGAATTGCCACATCGGGCAGCTACATCCGTGGAAACCATATCCGTAATCCATTCGATCCGAAGAAGCCTGTAGCCGACGTGGTGAGTTTAACCGTTGTCGGGCCAGATATCTGTGAGGCGGATCGGTTTGCCACCGCCGCCTTTGCGATGGGAAAACGGGGAATTTATTATATAGAAAAAATCCCTGGCCTCGAAGGCTATGCGATTGATCAAAAAGGAGTAGCTACGTATACAAGCGGTTTTGAGCAATTAATCAAACAAAAACCTGTTGATTATATGTTCGCCGATCAAAATCCATGAAACAATTCGTATTATCCGGTATCGTAATTGCAGCTTTTATTTTGTTTTCTTTCTATTATCGGTTTAGCAATCGGTCTCAGGTGACATTGATTAATCCACCCAAAAATAATCTGGACTCTGGTGCAGTCCCTGGTTCGGGCACATCGCCCCAAGCGAGGTTGCCCTATAAAGACGGGACTTTTGCCGGCGATATAGTTGATGCATTTTACGGCAATATCCAGGTGGAGGTTGCGATGCAGAACGGCAGAATTGTCGATGTCCGGTTTTTGCAGTATCCAAACGATCGGCCTCATTCCGTTATGCTCAATCAATATGCACTGCCCATTTTAAAGTCCGAGGCGATCCAGGTACAAAGCGCGAGTGTTGATATCGTTTCCGGAGCCACCGATTCCAGCAAGGCTTTTATCCAATCATTAGAATCAGCCCTAAATAAGGCAAAAAACCAATCATGAACTTTATCGACCATTTCCTTAATTCGACGACGATGTACAGACTGATTTTATATTACTTGATTGGATTGCTGGCAGTGGCCTTTATTTTGAGTATTTTAAAGATACTTCCTTTTAGTCCTGTTTCACTTGTGTTCTCGACTTTATTTATTGTCGTGATTTGTTGGGTGACGAACATAATTTTTTCCCAAGTCTTTAAAGCGTCCACCAACGCCGAATCGGCCTATATATCAGCTTTCATCCTCGCATTAATCATCAATCCGATTGTTTCTTTTCAAGACATCTGGTTGTTTTTTTGGGCCGGGTTCTTGGCGATGGCATCTAAATATATATTGGCCGTTAATAAAAAACATATTTTTAATCCGGTAGCAATTGCAACAACGCTGACTGTGATTGGATTTAATGGTTCTGCCAGCTGGTGGGTCGGCACCGTTGCGATGGCGCCTTTTGTTTTAGCCGGAGGATTGCTTGTAGTAAGAAAGATCAGAAAAGAAGAGTTGGTTTTTATGTTTATTATAACGGCATCGGCAACTGTCGCCGTTTTTACCGCGATTTCGGGTGGAAATACTCTAGATACTATGCAAAATCTTCTTTTCAACTCATCGTTGTTTTTTTTAGCGTTTGTCATGCTTACCGAGCCGCTTACTACTCCGCCGACACAAGGGTGGCAAATGGCTTACGGAGCTTTGGTCGGATTTTTATTTGCCCCCCGACTTCATATCGCCGGAGTCTATAGCACGCCGGAGATTGCGCTCTGTTTGGGAAATTTGTTTTCCTATCTGGTGAGCCCGAAATATAAATTATTATTATGGTTGCAAGAAAAAAAACAGAGCGGAGTCGACATCATCGATTTTCATTTTTTGCGTGATAAAAAATTGGCTTTTGCTCCGGGGCAGTATATGGAATGGACGCTTTCGCATCCTCATCCGGACAGCCGCGGCAACAGAAGATATCTGACAATTGCTTCTTCCCCAACCGAAGATACGCTTTGCCTCGGAGTAAAATTTTATCAAAACGGCAGCAGTTTCAAAAAGGCATTGGCCGATCTTGATCGAAATACTGCGATAGTCGCAGGGTCACTCGCCGGCGATTTTACCCTGCCGAAAAATCCCGGACAAAAATGTGTATTTATTGCAGGAGGCATCGGAATCACGCCTTTCCGGAGTATGATCAAGTATTTAATCGATGTAAAGCAGCCGCGTCCGATAATCCTTTTTTACTCGAACAAACTTACCGATGAAATGGTTTATACAGATGTTTTTGAACAGGCACGGCAAGAACTGGGAATAAAAACAATATATACGCTTACCGATCAAAATAAAGTTCCGCCCAACTGGCCAGGGAGAGTAGGAAGAGTAGACGCATTGATGATTAAAGAGGAAGCTCCGGATTATTTTGAGCGGAAATTTTATCTTTCCGGTCCTCATCAAATGGTGGTCGGATACGAAAAGACACTGCAGGAAATGGGAATAAAAAACAATCAAATTAAAATGGATTTCTTTCCAGGGTTTGTATAATTAAAAAATATCAGTTTATTTTCTTTATATAAAATAATAAATTACCTTAACTATAGAAAGGTTGGAACTTATTGCATAGTTTTTGCATAATCTCTTCATGAAAACATTTAAAATTAAGAGAGTATACGAGGTGCCAAACGAAAACGATGGTGTAAGAATTCTGGTTGATAGATTATGGCCTCGAGGACTAACGAAACAAAAAGCTAAAATCGATTTTTGGCTTAAAGAAATAGCTCCTTCAGAAACTTTACGAAAATGGTTTGCACACAAACCCGAAAGATGGTTTGAATTTAAGAAGAAATACCAAGATGAACTGTCTGTAAAAGGTGACATTTTAAATACGATTAAGGAAAAAGGAGAGGAAAAAAACATCACATTACTGTATGCAGCTAAAGATAGACTTCATAATAATGCCATCGCCCTTAAAGAATGCTTAAAAAATAAGTTCTGACATGAAGACAGCAGTTAAAAATGTGTAGGGTAAATCTTCTGGTATTATTAAAAATATCAGTTGATTTTCTTAATATGAAAAACGCAAAAAGAGAAGAGACTTTTAAAGTCAGTGGCGTGGAGTTATTAAAAAAATTCAAAGAATTGGTGAAAGAAGGTAATATCCGGCGGATTACTATCAAGGATAAAGGCGGCAGATCCCTGATTGATATTCCTCTGACAGTCGGGGTGGTTGGAGCGGTTTTAGCTCCGGTTCTGGCTGCTGTTGGCGCAGTTGCCGCTTTGGTGAGCGAATGTACGATTGCGGTTGAAAGAGAAACGCAAAAATGACGAACTTTGAAACTTTTTGCAGAGCTTGTGCATAAGGTTTCATATGGTCACGATCAAAATTCTTACCGGTTCAGTACGGCCTGGTCGGTTCAATATTCAACCGGCGACGTGGATATATAATGTTGCCAAAAAACGAAAAGGGATTAAGGTGGAGTTGGTAGATCTGCAAGAGATTAAATTGCCATATCTTGATGAGCCAACGCCGCCTCTAATGAAACAATATACAAAGGAACATACGAAAAAATGGTCAAAATCAATTGACGAGGCGGATGGATTCATTTTTGTTACTCCAGAATATAATCATTCTTACTCGCCCGTATTAAAAAACGCCATCGATTATCTTTGGTATGAATGGAATTATAAACCCGTGTCTTTTGTCAGCTACGGTTCAATAGCGGGAGGAGCGCGAGCGGTTGAACATCTAAGAAGTATTGTAGCAGAAGTTAAATTGTATGATCTGCGAGAGCAAGTAATATTGCCTAATTATTGGGAAAATCTTGACAAAAATGGGAAATATCAATTTAAAGAAGGCCATGAAAAAGCGGCCAACGTGATGCTTGATGCTTTAATATTCTGGGCGAACAAAATGAAGATTGCCAGGAAAGAAATGAATAACAAGATTTAATCCGTTGAATTTTTGCCCACTATCACATATGATAAAAATTATCATATGTGCCCCGACGAACCCAAAAAGCCAGCCAAACCCGAACTGGGAACTGATAAAGAAGCTTTAAAAAAATACAAATTAATCGCGGTTGCCTATTCGCATGTAGAGCGCGAGTGGTTTCCTAATGAAGCTGCATATCTGGCCGAGGTTGAAGTTGAAGAAAGAGCCAAAGATGTAATAGACGAACTTAAAAAACTCGGATTAAATGCCAAGGGCTACGGGGGAAATCAATATTTTCTCACCAATCTTCTTGTTGATCACCCCGATCTGGTTCTGAATTTAGTCGACACATTAAAAGGACGTGATGCCCTTCAGGTTTCGATTCCGGCCGCCCTTGAACTTTCCAATATTCCCTATACCGGCGCACGAATTCAAGGATTGGCAATCGGCAATGATCGTCATCTCACTAAAAGATTGTTAACGGGTTTTGATATTCCCACTCCTCCGTTTCAATTTATCAGATTTGGAGGTACTTCTATTCAGGCAGATATAAAATTACCGCTAATTGTCAAATTAAACGAAAGTGGGGGGAGCGTGGGTATCGATAATCTGGCGGTTAAAGAAACGATCAAAGAAGCAGAAAAAAAAGTCAATGAGATGATTGATGTCTATAAAACACCGGTGGTGGTGGAACAATTTATCGGCGGACCGGAGATAACCGCCGTTGTTTATGACGATGGCCAAAAAAACCATGTATTTTTGGGTCAAAAAATATTCAGGAAAAAACCGGATGGCAAACACTATTTTACCAGTCTGGAGAGTTATAATGATGTCAACGCCTATCGTTATAAAGTGGTTGAGGAACCTTTGGCGGCAAAAATCAGCAAATTGGCAGTGCGCGCTTTTAACGGCTTACAATTTAAAGACTATGCTAAGTTTGACATCAGAGTTGATGAGGCGACGGAAACTCCTTATTTTACCGATTGCAATCCCAATACGGCATTCGGGCCCGATAAGGGATTGCCGTTGACTGAGGTTTTGGCGCTTCATGGTATAAAATTCGAAGAGGTGCTGGGCAATTTAATGACCAAGTATGCCAAAGACTTTAAATAAAACCTTGTCTATCAGGCGGATCCGTCAGATTAGCGACTCACATTGTGGTCCGGCGGTAGTACAGATGTTGCTTCAACAATTAAAAATTGCCGTTACTCAAAAGCAAATCACCAAATATAGCCAAGCGGGCAGAACAATCAAGTGGCGAGGAACAAGAATTGATCAGCTGGCTTTAGCAGTAAACAAACTTGCTCCATTGGTCAAGTTGTGGTACAAAGATCATGGGGAAATTGACGACTTAATAAAACTGACAGAACAATATCAATGTCCGGTAGGGATAGAGTGGCAGGGTCTCTTTGATCGGGGAAGTACCAGGCAACCGGATGAGGATGGTGACTTCGGTCATTACAGTATTGTTACTTACGTTGATGTGAAAAAAAAACGACTAACAATTGTTGATCCGTATAAAGATTTCCCTCATAACCGATATATTAAGATTGAGCAATTCTTACCACGCTGGTGGGATATTAATGTTATTGCCGGTGCACACAACGGCAAAAAAACAAGCGTTAAAGATAGACGAATGTTTTTTATTATCACCCCTCGAACCGCGACTTTTCCGCTTCGGTTGAAAATGAAAAATTATTGAATAAACACATTGCATTGGATATGCGGTTTCGTTATCATGAAGGTTAATGACACTCACTGAAGTTTCCTATTATTCCCGCAAATTTATGCCTTTGGCTGTTTTATTGGGCCTGCTTTTTTTAATCTTTGTTTATATGATCAAACTTTTACTGATTTTGAATCAAACCCAGACTCCAAAATCAGTATATATCAATCCCGCCTTCAATCAAATTCAGCGGCCATCAATGACAAAACAAGCCAGCCCAAGCAGTCAACTGGATTATGTTTTTGATACGGTTGAAGGCCAGCCCGTCACAGCCACTCTCACGGCCCAAGTGTTTAAAATCCCGGAAATTTCCCCCAATTTTTCTTACTTGACAAAAATTTATTTAATTGCAAAAAATATGGGATTTGACATCAACCAAATCAAACATACCAAGACCGGTAACGAGGTCGAGTTCAGCGACAACATGCAAAAATTATCAATCGACATTACCAATTACAACTTTACTTACAATTATCAATTTGATCAAGATCCGTCGCTTTTCAGCAGCGGTAGCGCAGTCCTGCAGGGGAGCGATGCCGAACAGAAGGCAACCGATTTTCTGAAACTGGTTGATCGTTATCCTGAAGAACTGGCTCAAGGCAAAACTAACTTGATCTATTTTTTTTATGATCCCCAAACCAAACAAATGGCGCAGTTGGAAAACGCGGAAAACGCCAATCTTGTTGAGGTCGATTTTTTCCGGCCCGATATCGGAGACATCCCCATGGTTTCTTCATTGTATCTCAACAGTCAAAATTATATCGTCATGAAGCCAAACGTTGATACCACCTATAAAATATTAAGGGCGCAGATTAGATTTTTTGAAAAATCGGATCAACAAGTGGGCATTTATCCGCTTATAAGTGCAGATGAGGCATTTACAGATCTTAAAGCCGAAAAAGCCATGTTTATCAATCTCCCGGCCAATACCAACCAAATAACCATTAAAAAGATGTTTCTGGGATATTTTGACTCCGATACTTATCAGCCCTATCTGCAGCCTGTTTATGTATTTTGGGGTAATGACGATTTTGCCGCTTATGTTCCCGCTATCAAACCGGAATATTACCTGGATTAAATATCAGGGTATCGGGTTAATATATTCAATATTATTGGCGAGCCACTGGACAATATTGGTTGTATCGGTGAAGCGGTCGGCGCTTTTTAAAACCACAATAATAAACTGATGCCCGTTGTGCTTATAAAAACTGACCAGATTTTCGCCGGCATTTTCCGTATAGCCGGTTTTTAGTCCGCCCACTCCCTGGATTTCGCCCAGCAGTTTATTGACGTTGGTTAATTTATGAAAATACTTGAAGTCAACGTCGGAAATGACAATTTCTTTAGTGGAGACAATTTTGGCCAGGTATGGGTGGGTGAGGATAGCGCGGGCCGCCAGAGCCAGATCAAAGGGAGTCGTATACTGGTCAAAATTATCCAGTCCGGCCGGATTTTTAAAGACGCTATTTCCCATTCCCAGTTGAATCGCTTTTTTATTCATTAAAGCTACAAATTGATCAAAACCGTAATACTGTGCTAAAGCATAGGCAGCGTCGTTTCCCGAATGGACCAAAGTCCCATAAAGCAAATTTTCCACCGTAATTTTTTCACCGGGAATAAGTCCCATCACCTGTCCTTCATTGAGCGGATTGTTGACGGTAATGATATCGTCGGGTTGGTAGATATCGTAGGCAACGAGTGCAGTGATGACCTTTGCGGTCGAGGCGGGTAAAAATTGATCGTGGCTGTTTCTCTCGAAAATAGGGGTGAAGGAAGGCAAATCAACCACATAAACGCCTTGACCGGTAACTTGCGGTTCATAGTTTTCCTTGACGGCGGGAATCGGATTGACTTGAGGAAGCAAAAAGATTTGTTCCGGCTGGTTGAACAATTGACGGTTTTGAGCAAACAGCTGGAAATAATACGAATCACCGGGATAAAATAAGAAAAGTAGAGTAAAGAAAACAAACAAGAAATAGAGACGATGTTTCATATAGACTGATCATTATTTTACAGTTTTTTTATTGATTTTTATTCCCAATTCTTGCAGTTGCTTGTCAGTGGCAGGAGACGGTGCGTTCATTACTGCGGTTCGCCCGCCACTGGTGATGGGAAAAGCAATAATTTCTCGAAGTGATGGTTCGTTGGCGATACAGGTGAGTAAACGTTCGATCCCTGGGGCAATCCCACCGTGCGGAGGCGCGCCGTAACTGAAAGCTTCAAGCATGTGACCAAATTGCTCCCAAATTATTTTCTTTTCGTAACCCATTATTTTAAACACGGTTTCTAACACTTCAGGTTCATGGGCGCGAATGCTGCCGCCGCCGACTTCGTAACCATTACAGACCAAGTCATACTGGCTGGTCAAGATCTCGGCGATGTTTTTTTGTTTTAACAAATTCTCTTTATATTCTGGAAGGGGAGCCGAAAAAGGATTGTGGGTGAATGTCCAGCCGTCCTCGGCAGTTTTTTCGAAAAACGGAAAGTCGACTACCCAAGCAAAAGCCTGAATGTTATTTTTTTTATCTCCATCGGTACGCAGATCAAATTTGTCAGCGCCAAATTTCGCAACCGCTTCTTTATAAGAATATATCGGAAAAGGAATCTGTTTAATCTTGACCCCAAGTTTTTTATAGATGTCAATAATCATTAATTCAGTCAGTTGCATCACATCTTCGCGGTTAACAAAACTCATTTCCAAATCAAGTTGGGTAAATTCGCCATAAGCTCGGTCAGCACGCGGGTCCTCATCACGAAAACAACGGGCGATTTGAAAATAGCGCTCAATGCCAGCCACCATCAGTAACTGTTTATACTGTTGTGGTGATTGAGGGAGCGCATAAAAATTTCCGGGTTGCAAACGGGAAGGAACGATAAAATCGCGCGCGCCTTCGGGAGTCGATTTAGTCAAATATGGTGTTTCGATTTCAATAAAATTTTTTTCAAAAAGGTGTTCTCTAATAAGTTGGATAAATTTTGATCTTAGCATTAAATTTTTTGTTAGGCGTGGGCGACGCAGGTCAAGATAGCGATATTTAAGGCGGATTTCTTCATCGATTTCGTAACCGGCAGTATTTACTGGCAACGGTGGAGTTTTGGTTTTGCTTAATATTTTTAATGTTTTTGCCTCAATCTCAATTGTCCCGGTGGCAATTTTTGAGTTGATCAGTTTTTCCGGACGTTTTTTAACTAAACCTTTAATCATTACCACGTCTTCGCAGGAGAGTTGTTTAAAATCCTCGCCACCAACTACTTGAATAATCCCAGAACGGTCACGCAGGTCAATAAAAACAATTTTTTTATGGTCGCGTTTTGCATCAACCCAACCGTAGAGATCCACCGTCTTTCCGACCATCTTCACCGTATCGACGACAAACAGGTTTTTCATAGAAGATATGATACACTTTATTAACTTGTTTGACAAGCTAAATAAAAGATCGTATAATAGTAGCTCCCTATGAACAACGAGCGTTTTCTATTAATTCATCTCGGCCTGATTGTCCTTATTAGGACAGACGAAGGCGAGGTGAAGAAAACGTTTTAGGAAATAATTTAAAGTTTTCACCACCGCCTTCGCAAGAGGCGGTTTTTTTATGAGCAGAGAAATTAAATTAAGACCGGTTGACATATTCGAACAAAACATCATTGAAGCTTCTGCACATATGTCAATGGGGGCATATTCAATAGGCAAGAATCAGTACGGTGTTGCCTATCGCATCCCCCTAACTGGTCGATATCGTCGCAGGGAAGCCGTTGTATTACCAGACGCAATTAGAGATTTATTGACTGCCGAAGGCCGACTACAGAGAGCAGTTGAGTACGCCCTTCACTCTAATAATTTAGATTTACCCCCTAATCTTGGAAGGCCTAGTTCTGCTTTTTTATTATGTTTTGAAGAAAATGGTAGAAGGAAAACGAGCGTGGATTTTTTCTTAACACGTTACTATGATGATAGTAGAAGTCAACCTCATGATTATTTGAGAGATGTTGGCGGATATTCTCATGCTAAAAATATAATATCTATTGATGGACGAAGTGTAACGTCGGGCCATTTGGGTCCTCTTACCATTTCCACTCCCGAAGCAGCTTATCTTTTACTTTTAGATACATTTTGTGGAGCTTCATCATATGAGCATATATCTCCAGATATGAGAATGATTATTGATCAGTTGTACGGAAATAGAATAGTTCCGTTTACGTCTGATGGGTTTCCTATTTAATACTTGGGCAGAATTCCCCAAGCCTTTTAAGGCTGGGGATGAATGCCCGCCTGGAGCGAAAGCGATAGCTTGAGCGGAATTGTATGTTGTGGCATACTATCGTCCATATGGACAGG